>Ga0209812_10000815_pt1 | contig 25128 bp, 26 predicted proteins | sample JI71714BDNA_FD_187502 | JGI IMG/M metagenome (GOLD analysis project Ga0209812, IMG submission 187502) | Wastewater effluent complex algal communities from Wisconsin, to seasonally profile nutrient transformation and Carbon sequestration -... | ecosystem: Engineered > WWTP > Effluent > Algae...
ATATTAGCGGCCGGGCAGGCCGCGATAGCCTGCAGAGAGGTTGCGCTAGCAACTTCAGCGAAGCAGGAACCACCTGGAAAGAGCAATCTATTACAGGCCTTGAGGGCTTAACTCCTTAGGAATCTCCGCGCTTCAGCACGGAGCGGATGTCAAGATACTAATAATAGTATTACTATAGTATCACGTCAAAGACGCAGTTTAAAGATTATTTTTTTACTATCTTTGCAAAACTATTAGTAAGATAGATCGGGGTTTTCTTCCGCTACCCTACCAATAGTAGACCAATACTCTATCTGTTTAGGAACTGAGCGATTATATATAGTCGCGTGTCTTTTAGCTTGCGCTAACAATTTATTAGAAATCTTGATTGCTACTGACATAACTTTTAGTAACTTTTACCTTTTTGTTTTATCGGTACATTGTTTTTTCCTGTCCCCCAAACCGATATATTTCCACCGTGAATGTTAACCTCGCCCTTAGCGTCGATACTGAATTTGGTAGGAAAAAGTCGCATGATACCATAAGTCAAAATAGTTGAGAAAAAAATCGTTATTGAAAGAATCAAAGCTCCAGAAAGAACTTTTTTCTTAAAAGCCTGGTGATTAGCTTCTAGCATATTCCTATTAACACTTTGTATCATTCCCTCTAACTGCGCTACTGACTTAAAACAGTCGCTAATTGTTTGTTCGAACTCTTGGAAATTTCTCTTTTGGATTTCGGCAGAGATAGCCGGTATTATTCGGTCTAAATATTTACCTATTTTTTCAGGGAGAGTTGTTAATACGGTAGTTTCTTGAGCTAGATTAGCAATTTTTTCGTCCAGCTCCTTACTTGCGGAGTTTATCGCATCTGACCATTTTTTCACCTGTTCTTGTAAAACGTTAAAACGATTTTCGAAATCTCTAGAACTAAACTTAATTTCTCCGTCTAATTTTCTAAAAACTTCTGCTACTTGTTCTGCTTGGTTTAATAATTGTCGTTGTTCTTCAAGGCTATTAGTTTGTTTTTCGTTATTTTTGTTAACTTCCTCATTCATGTTAGCTTCTCATTTTTAGTTATTATTTGGGGATATTGCAGAGCTATAGTCGGCACTCCCACGGAAAAAAATAACGTGCTTCCGACGGTAATAGCAATAACTACGGCTCTAGCAATCGGCTGGTGTCGATTATGTTTGTTCATTTAAATTAGCTCTAATTCTTCTTCGTTTAGTTTTGATTCTTTGCCGCTCCGATCGTCGGTAATTAGCCGTTTGCCGCTTTTTGCGATAACCGCTTGATTATCGTTTGTTTCTAACATCTCTATTAGCCTTTCCGCATGTTGAGGCAAAGTAGTTTCCTGATAGGTCGTATAACCTACAAACTCCTCGTTTTTTATAAGTATCTTGCTTTCGGGAACCTCAATTTTGCTTAGCCGTACCTTCGGTTCGGGAAGGAGCACGTAGCACATGCCGGTCTTAAGGCTAGAGACGTCGCTATATTCAACAAGCGGTTTTTGCTTTTCTTGTTCGGTATAGCTAACCCCATCACGGAGCTCGTTAGCACCAAAAGAAGTATTTTTTTGCTGCTTGTTGATTGTCTCGCTACCGCAGAGATCGGTAATCATTTTGGCGATTTGCGGCTCGTCGTTTCGGAAAAAAAACTTAGTGCCGAATTGCCCAAAGATAGTAGATCCGGCATATTGGCCATAATTGCCGTATAGCTGATTAAGTGACTGCATAGCTGCTATCACGCAAGCGCCGTATTTTCTCCCTTCGGTCATAAGTCCGCTTAAAGCCGGAAGGCGGCCGAGCGCCGCTAGCTCGTCAAGTACGAACCATAGTTTTTTCTCCCCTTTGCTCCCGTTTTCCATTAATAGTGATACTGCAAGTTCTAGCAAACACGCTATTAAAGGCAAAGTTAGCTCTCTTTGACTCGGTTTCGTGGTCAAAAACAACCAAGCCTTACTTCCTTGTCTTATTTCTTTTAAATGGTTTCTTAAGCCAAAACTCTTCTCTGATTTTGGTTCAATTAAGTAGCTAAGTGGTTTAGCAAGAGTAGTCATTACTGAAAGTATTGAGTTAGCGGTAATCTTGTTCTTTGCATTTAGATATCTAGAAGCTGGAGTATCGGACAGAACCTCCGATAGCTCCTCAAAGCTCCAGCAAGATAACATATCATTTAATAGCCCCAGTTTATCTCCTTTGTATTTTGAAGCATAGCCGGCTACTTCTATAAATACCGTTTCTGCGCTATTTTCCCAAAATGGATCAGAGTTACTGCCGCTACTACGTCTGTTAAAGCTAAATAATATTTTAGCGAATTTCTCGAGATAGGTATTAACGCTAGAGTTATTGACGCTACTATTGTCAAAACAATCTGCCCATAAATCCCAATCATGACTTCTGCTATCTAGCGGATTAAAGATAATATCGCCTCTTGATGGATCGTAGTATTTAGCGATCATCTCTCCGGTTTGGTCAACTATGATTGCTGCTTCACCTCTAGCCTCTACTTGCGGCAATATGGTATCAATTAGATTAGTCTTACCAGAGCCAGTAGAGCCGCATATCAAGAAGTGTCTTGTTTCGCTATCTTTAACAATTGGCATATCTCCTATTTTTAAGCTACTTGCCATGCCAAGGCCTTTTAGTATTCCATTAACCTGGTCAGGGGTTAAAATTCTGCCACCTTTAACCTTCTTGTCGTCTTTGATAGATTTGCCGAATCTGTTCCACAACAAGAAAACCAGAAAGACCCCCGCACCGCTTGCGAAAGCTGCAAATTGCAGCATGCTTGTTAATAAGGCCATAACAGCATGATCAGCTTCCCTAAAGACTTTGGAAGACAGAACCTTGCGCGGTTCTATATCGCGGGCGTAAACCCCGTGCTTAGTTTTTACGGCTATTTTAGTGACATTGGCATTCCTAGATTGCTTTATAGAGCTAATCGCCTCATCGAACCCTTGAACAAAAACAGCTTTCCTATAACTTAAAGCCGCAAGCAGATCTTCTCTTAAAATCTGCGGCACATAAACTACCACAGCTAGCACGCACCCGATCAAAATCGAAACGTGAACAGACCGCCAAAATACCTGCGTAAACATCCTGATTTTATGCAAAAATACCTGCCCGCCTCCGATATAGTCGTTTAGCATGGTTTAACCTTGTTATTATTCTTCTGAGATTCTAAGTTGTTGATTTTCATATAATTGCCTTGTATGCAAAACGATCTCTTGTATCTTTTTTTCAAAAATTTCTAAAGGAGGTAGCTGTGTCCAATATTCGGCCACATGTATATCGCTTTTAGACATATCCAAAAGTTCTATCTGAGCATGTGATTTTTCCGCACATAATATAATACCTATTGGGCTATTTTCTCCTTCGTAGCACTCGTTCTTTTTAAGCCAGTTCAGATACAATTCCATCTGTCCTTTGTATTCAGCTTTAAAACGCCCGGATTTAAGCTCTATGGCGACCAACCGCTTGAGTTTTCTGTTGTACAGGAGAAGATCAAGGTAGAAGTGCTCATTGTCAATAGTGATTCTTTTTTGACGACTAATGAAACTGAATCCGACACCTAATTCCAGAATAAATTGCTCGATATTTTGTAAGATAGCGTTTTCCAATTCACTTTCGTAATGCTGGTCAGGTAAACCCAAAAAATCCAGCAAATACGGATCCTTAAGTACTACATCGGGCAAAACGGTTTGATTTTCTTTGATTGTTGAGATCAAGCTTTTTGTTACTTCTGCCGGATATTTTGCCAATGAAGTTCTTTCATAGTACATCTTATTTATATTGGTACGCAGTCTCCTTACACTCCACCTTTCATTCAGTGCCGTATAAGCGTAAAAATCTCTTTTATTATCGTCTTCTATAGGAAGTAATTCTATGATATGGCTCCAAGTCAATAGTTGCGACACTGTCGCAACTATTCCGTCTTCCGGAAAAGTTTCATAAAATTTTATCATTCTTGTTAGGCTACTATAAGTAAAACCTTTACCGTATTCCACTGATAACGCTTGCGCTAATTTTCGTACAATTTCCTGACCATATTGCGCTTTAGCGGATTGTAAAATATCTTGGTTGATTCTCTTGCCGATCTGCCAATACAATACCGTCATTTTTGAATTTGCCGTATACGTTATGTAACCTTTTGCTTCAGTAATCAGTTTCTTTATATCGGATATTAAACTGTTATCATTTTTTATTATTATTTCTGTCATATATTTTTTAAATCGTTATAAATTAGTACCGTTATTAGTATTAGTTTTTCTTTCATTGTTATACACCTCACCCCCCTAGCCAAGCGAGTACTATTTTTCGTGAGTATTTGCGATGAAAAACAGCATTGGCTGAATGGTAGCGGCGGATGGCCGTATGCCAGTCGCCATGTTTTCCGCGTAAGGCTAAAAGCAGATCGGCGGCATAGTCGATATTAGCTTTCGGCTCAAGCATTTTCTCCAAACTGTCAAAGTTTTCATTATGCCAACGCCAATTTATTTGCATCACTCCGACGTCAATATTAGTGATACCTTCCGCCAAGGCTTTTTTAACTCTGTATAATGCTTCGCTTTTGTTTTCGGCGATTAAAGACCTTCCGGCAATATTAAGCGCGTAAGGCTTGTAACCCGATTCAACTAGGGCAATCGCACCAAGCAAACCTGCCGGTATACGTTTTTGCTTTTCAACGATCTTAATGTATTCCTGCATGGTTACTATTTCGGTTTGCAGAGCGTCATTTGCAAATGCCACGTTACCACTAAGGCAGACGAAAAAAGCTAGTTTCAAAGCAATTATCGCTTTGCTAAAGATCTTTAATTTTGGTACTATGAACCTATGAACATTAAACTTAAAATTACAGGCAAGCTTTATGCAGGATTTTACCAAAGTCGCTGAATCAGTCCAAAAATCAGTTGGTGATTCAAATAGCCCAGCAGAGGTCACCTTGAATGAAAGCATTTCTTTCAAAAACAAAGATAATTTCTGGAATTTGATGTTTGTCTTAGGGATGCTAATCGGTTCAATGACTATCGGGATGATGTTTGCTATCGTCATTATGGCTTTTGTCTTGAACCGTTTTAACGGCGTTACCGTTAAAGAAAATAAGATCTTTAACAGCCAAGGAAAAGAGATTGATATAAAGCAAGTTCCTACTTTGGGATGGACGGTAGCTTGTACCGTTGTAGTGCTTTTAATAATCGTGAGTATTTTTAACACTGAACTAAAACACACTAATGAGCTAGTCGGATCTGTTATATTCGGTTTGTTAATATACGGTATTCCTGCTTTTTTATTCATATTAAAAAATTGTCCTATTTCCATTTATTTTAACCCTAAAGTTTGGTCTATACCTAGCGTTGATGGTGGTGCTAATTATCATCGTAGCAACCATTTCAGTTCTAGCAATTGCTCAACCTATAAAGCCTCTGATACTGCAACTAACCCAAGGTATAGCAGTCTAGAAACCAACATTTTCCATTCTTCTAAACGCGACCATTTTAAATAATTAGCGATCATTTTTATCTCCTGTATAAAGTTTGTAGATAGGTTTAATATCCTCTAAGTTGTCAGTATTTGTTACTGTTTGTCCTTTGTTACCTTCATCTTTTGGTCTACCTACCGGAGTTATCATACTTTTTTTAGAGACTGGATTATAAAAGGATTTTTCTAGCCTTTGTGAGATATAATCTTTTCCTATCCTATCCTCCTCATACTTATCAACTTGAGCTTTCATGATGCTTTGGGTATTTTGATTAACCTGTTTTAAGCCGGAATATTGGGACTCGATACTTTGGTTCATAGAGCTTGCCTGCTCCTCTACAAGGTTTTTCTTACTTTCGATATTTCGTTGAGCCGTTTCAGAATTAAAGCCGTCGTTTTTAGCGGATCGGCGTACCTCTTTTTCAACATTGCTATTTAAAGCCTCTTGATGACTACCGCTAAAATTGTCTAGTTCCGTTTCGGCATTATCAAACCTTTGCTCTTTAGTTTGGCGGATTCGGTTAACTACGCCGCTCGCCTCGCCTCCTGCTATCCTGTTAAATACCTGCATTACTTCCGGCGTACGTTTTTCTACGTCTTTCCTTGCATCTACCGTAGAGATTCCTTTCTCTTTCGCGTAAGTCTCAAGTACGTCTTGATACATATCGCGGCTACTACTTGCGCCGTGCGTCTTTGAATATTGCAAGGCTTTATCGTACGTATCGACGTCATCGAGACGTTTACCGTATTGTGACTCCAGCCTTTGGCTTTGTTCGTAAGCTTTTCTAACATCGGTACTTAAGGACTGATCAAAACCGTTTTCTTTAGCCCAGGAGTCGGAAGAAAGAGCTCGAAGCACATGACCTTTGGACTCGCTAGTACCGGTTTTGTTTTGTATTTGCTGATCTTCAGCAGAATTCTGAGTACTATTATTAGCAGCACTGACCTTACCCCCGACCTCTCCGCTTGCTCCGGTACCGAACGTCTGTTTACCCGGCGTGCTAATTGAGGCATTTGCCCCGATATAGCTCTCGGCGTTTTGTTGCCAGCTATAGCCGTTGCTTTCGGTCATTGTGTCGATGTTTTCCAGAGCTGTATTGATCGACTTTCCTTCTTCGGTGCTAGTATCGATATTATAACCCTGACCGCTTTTAGTATGCTCGGCAATGGTTTTTAGGTAGCTAGCAGCCTTGGAGGTAGTTAGGACTTGCGCGTCACTCCAAGATCTATAATCGCTATCCGCCAAGGTCTTAGAATGCGCCATATGTTCACTTAAACTACTTTGCACCGCCTCTTCCGCTCTAAAGCTTACGTCGCCGCTAGAGGAAGTCCGACCCTGACCACCGCTAATGACGCTTGTCCCGCCGCCCGTAAGCCTAACAAAAGATCCGTCAGAACTTGCCCATGATTGCTCTCCACTAACGTATTCTAGGTTTTGATTAGTTTTGCCGCTACTGATCATATCGCGGCTACTATTACCGATACTGTCGTTGTCCCAGTTCCGAGTACCCACCGATCTCTCACCGGCAATTGCTCCGGTTGCTGAGTTAACCGTTGCCATAACGCTGCCAGCTAGATGGGTGAATCCTCCTTCTCCCATACGCGTGATCCAGTAAGATAGAAACGGTATCGAAATGGTGAGGTTTGCAGCTAGACTCGCTATTGAGTCAAATTTCTGCTTTTCAGTTGACCAGCTGCTGTAACTAACTATCTTGGCTGGGTCATAAGCAAAATCAATAATCATGTTCAGCATCGAAAATAAAGGCGGCCATAGGCTTAAGGAAAAGGCCATAGTTATCCAGCCCGTATATTTCTGGATTCCTCCCGACACGATAAGTAGCGGCAGAAGGAAAACAAATGCCCCGTAAACCATCACCTTCATCACAGCAAGACTTCCAGTGAGGGTCTTTTCGGCCAAATCTCCTGCAAGTAACCCTCCTGCTTCTTGATGCATCTGAGCACGAGCGGTTGCGTATTTGCCGGAGCGATAATCGTTGATCGCGTTAATCATCATATTGTGTTTAATGATTGATTCTACTTTATGCTCGGTGCCGTAAACAGCGGCTATTGCCGTTTTGATGCTTTTATTTAACCCCCTTAATCCCTCATTGTAGCTTGCACCATGCCCCGCTCCCCTAAATTTGTTAGCAAGCCTATCTATGATACCGGTTGTTTCCTTAGCAAACTTATCTTCAAAATAAATTACGGCTTCCTTGCAGGTCGGGCTCGGATCTTTCCTTTTACCGTTAATATGCATAGGAGTGCGGCTCAGCTCCCCAGCGTTTTTAGATATTAAACCCCAAATATCTGTAGTTGCCGCTAGCTCTTCCTTGCTAAACTTATTGCCGATACTAGCCGGCAATATTACGCATCTCTTGATGAAGTTATGCATATTAGCTACTACTTCTGGATCTCTAATTTTTGCTTCTGAGACTTCTTTGGCAAGTCTTGCTCCAAAGACGGTGCCGTAATGGTAGTACATCAAGCTGCTGCGGTTCCCAACTAAGCTAAATACCTGCTCAAAACCCATAGTCAGCACATGACCGAAACTCTCTACCGCCCCGACCGGCAAAGCGAAAGCGAGCGGGATGTTATCTACCTTCCAAATGCTTTTCTCGACGTGATCCTTAACTAGCATTGACGCTTTAGGCAGTAATAGAGAATTGACGAATATCACCATACCAAGGCATTTAAGCAAATATCCCCTCCACTGCCCTTCTGCTCTTGCTCCAGCCATTTGCCAGGCATAAAAAGTACCTACTAACAAAGCCGTGCTATTAATAACCGTTCCGTAAAATCCGGAATTCCTAAACATCGCAAGGCCTTGAAGTACGTGGAAAATCAGCTCGGAGTAGCCATAAGAATAAATAATTAAGTCCATATTATACCTTTGATATTTCAAGATTTGGTGCGTCAAACCTCAGGATGCGCATGTGCTCGCGTATTCTTATACGCTGCGCATGCTTACCGCTCGTTTTCCTACCAACTTTTGAAATCTCTGCGGTATATTCGTTTCTAATTTTCATTCTGATTACTCAAAAACTCTTCAAATTTCATCTCAAAATGTCTAATCTCCTGCCTTAGACGCGCTTTGCTCTGAGCTATAACGTCATACCTTTTAAAGGCAGCGTTTTTAGCTCTTGAAAGAGCGCGCATAGTCTCCCTCGTTTCTTCGTCAAATTTAGCAAATACTCCTCCGTCACCGAGTTGAGCATACTGAAGTTCGCTAACAGCGCTTTGCGTTTCCTGTAAAAGTTTGGCAAGATAAGAGGTAACTACATCGTAACTTAAAGCTTCGATAAATTCGGTTTGAGAAACGGTAGCGTTTTCAGGGCTAGAATAAGCGGCAAGATCAAGCTCTATCTTAGTAATTAGCGGCATGCTCGACATTGCAATTAGAGTCTCTTCGTCTTCGCTGAACCCTCCTTTATCCTCATAAATCTTTTTGGTAATTGAGGCTAGCAGCTCTTGGATCTTGCCCATAAAACTATCTTTCATACCGACTACCGCCGGCTTTATCGTCGGAGAAAGACACCTGGTTGTCTCGTCGCAAGAATATAGATTGACTTCCGATTTACCTCCCGAACGTTTCGTGCCGATAAAATCCTCGATCATCTCCTTGTTAACTAGAGACTTCTTATGGACTACCGCTCTTCTCCCCGAACTATCTTTAGTGCCGATAATCGTTCCTGAAATGCTCATTAATGTTTCTTTAAGCGAATTATTCTCAGTACTAGCAGGTGCTTTTTTCGCTAGCGCCTTCCATACTAAATTAAAGTTGTCGCCAAGCATGCTTTCCAGCTCTGCACTCCCTCCCGTGGGATCATCATTTTCTTTCTTGGATTTCCTGCTAAAATCTGCCATATCCCTGCCATCACCATTTAGTACCGCAGCCGATTGACGAGTAGCACGTGAGGCTGCTGTAATTCTGCCAAGGGCACCATCTGCAAGTTTTGCCATATCCTCACAATCAGTTTTGGCTAAACTATTAATCCAGTCCTCCTTACTATCTAGCCAAGTCATTAAATCTTCGCAATGCGAACACATCGATTTGAGTAGCATCATCGATCCGTAAGCGACCGTATTTTGCGCCATAGATTTAACATGCCGCACTAGCTCTTCTGAAGACACAACACTCATACCACCACCGAGAAGCTCAAACTGAGCACCGCAAGGAAGACCTCCCATCCGACAAGATGGCGCTTTAGTGTGAACAAGCTGAAGACCTGGTTCTGCGGGAGTTTTAATAATTACCGAGCCGCCTATTAAATGACCGGCTTCTTGCTCGCTCACTATCGACGACTTGGTTATGTTGCTCATCGTACCGCTCGGTGTAACGTTCTTAATTAACTTCTCCAACCCAGCACTAGCTGAGGCTAGCGGAGCAAGTACTAAAACAACCATGATAACTAGCCTCCTCATTCTCTTCCCTCCTTAGTTTCTCTATCCCGCTCCTTACTTCCCAAAGCTTCCAAATATTTATGCATCAACAAACTATTATTCTCCAAATCAGCCACCGATACCGCTCCCCTTGCCAGTTCAAACCTAAGGCTACTATCATTTGTTACCGCGATTACCGTCGGCATCTGCTTTAGAGCTAGTTTTTCTATCAATTCCTTGTTGTTATGATGGGTCTTAAAATATTTGCTATTAGCACCGTCAGTACTTACCGCCTCGACCTTAAACCCGTAAAGACCGGCAAACCTCGCTAGATGTTTTTCTAAAATCTCGCAATAAAGGCAATCACCTTTAAAAAACAAAAACAGCTCTACCTCTTTTGCTACTTGCTTTAGTTTTTCGCTGTTTAGTTTTTCATCTATTTCCGCCTTTGTCCTTCTGCCATATAAGTTTTGCGGATTTTCTAACTGATCGTTAAGATCAGGATTTAAGAAATTAGCCATCATAAAGCTTCTTCCCAAAACCATGGCGTTATCTAACATAATCTTTTCCTTTTCTTTATAACGCCTGACATGCTCTAGATTATCCGGATACCTGATCATCACATGTTTTAGCAATTCTAATTCTTTAGCAAAACGCTCGTTCTTCTCCTTGATTTGCTCCATCTCCTCTGTAGTAAATTTCCTAGTTTTAGGCCACTCCTCCTCCTTAACTTCTTTCTCCGTCTCCTCAAACCACATCCAGCCCCTATATCTTTGATCCCAAAAACTCCCCTCATCGGCAAAAGATAGAGTTGGTACTAGGCTTAGCAGCAAAATTACCAATAAATTAAAGAGCGACATACCACTACTCATCATCATCTTTAAATGCTCCGCTCCAACCAGTTGCATTATTAGCTGGATTATCTGGGTTGCCGTCATATTTCTTTATTCCCGATACTGACCCTTCAATAGTACGACTCATATCTTTGGAGCTTGGCGCTTTATACTTACCAGCAAACTTACCTTTAAAATCTTCAATGAACTCAGAAAAATCCATCCGGCTAAAATCAAGCCTTTGGATCTCGCTCATCGTAAGACCTCGGCAGTTTGGACTTGCCCCGCTACCAAAGTTTAAGCCCAACTGCTTTCTTCCTTCTACTTGAATCACCTTATCAAGCAAATTCCCAAAGCAGCAAAAATGATGCTTTACTAACATAGTTGCTCCTAGTGTCCTGGATTTAGACTTCCCGGCGTAAACGCACAAGTTTTTAGCTCTCATTTCAGCAAGTAGATTTTCATCTTTTGTACATCTTGCTCCAAGGCTCCTTCCCCAACCTTTTGGATCCGCCCTGCAGCAATTGCTATATTCAGCCGCTTTTTTTGAGCAATTCTGACCACTACCCTGAAACAAATTAAAGTTCCCTTGTTTGTCAGGATTCATCTTAGAAACCGAATAGAGCTTGCTAAGGGAGTCAAACATCTCCCCATTAGTCTCATAACTTTTATCAACGCAATTGCCGTCAATACAAGGAATACCGCTACATAACAAGTTAGCTGCTCCTTCCTTCTCCTTTAATCCAGTTCTAACCTTTGTTCTTTCTATTTCAGCAGGAGCTTCCTGCGATTTACAGGAAAATTCTAGCTGCCGATTAACGCAATTGCCTATACTATCTTGAAGCAAACAAACACCGTTAGAGACAAAATAACAGTGACGATAAGAGGTGCAATCATTCCTACTCGGGTAGCTACAAGTTTTGGTATAAGCCCATTCCCAGCAATCCTTGGTCACCTTAAAACCGTCTATCTCTCTCTCGCCGCTGCTGACGCAAGTTTTTCCTGAAGTCAAACAAGGATAGCTTGAGGTAAAACGAACGCCCGCAACACTAGCACTTGCTAGCATTAGACCTATTAACAAAAACACAATCTTTAAACCAAATCTCATCATTGTAACCTGCAATTCTCAGTCCAATCTTCGCCCCACTCTGAGCACTCCAGGTCACCGGTACGGTACCTGTAATAAATCCTGTAAAACTCCCATACTCGTCCCTTTTCGGTCATGTTTAAAATTCGCCCCCATCCGTCTGAACTTGCCGCTGTAACATCGGTAATTTGTTCAAGGTTTACTCCTAGCTGCCCAGCAATAAAGCTCCGAATATGACCCATCGTTCCGCTATCCTGATAAATAAAGAAACGAAAATGACGTCTGTAGAGCTTTCGGCTATAAATCCAGTTATTGTGGTACCAATAGATATCGTGACCGCTTAAATCTATATACCTGCTCTCACCTTGGTTCCATTTCATTCGCGTACTTTTGCAAGTTAGTTTCAAGCTATCCGTGCAGCTATAGTTATTCCGTAAATCCTCGCATAATTGCTTGTTATAGACGGTATCTCCACGCGGCAGCTTTTCTCTCGCAATTTCTATCCGGTAGTCGGGTTCTACCTCCTTATTCCCTTTTACCGCCCGGCAATCAACTCCTAACTCCCGAAGCTTATCGGTCAGCTTATCGATAAGATTACCAGTACCTTCGGCTAACAGCTTCGCGTCCCGAGCATGCGCCGCAAAACCAGGCTTGGTTTCATCAACAAATAGATCTTGGATTTCAGGACTTGAACTCACCGCTTCTCTTCCCTTACTACCTAATTCTAGTGGTTTAATACTACTTAAACTACTAGCCGAACTCTCTACCTCGCTTTTGCTCTTACCGGATAAGATTTCCGTATTTTTAGGATCGTTTAAACCTCTTAGCGACTTCTGCTTATCTGCCTCAAGTAAAGCTTGTAACCCTTCAACGTCACCTACCGATTTCTTAAATAAATCACTCTGAACGTTAACATTAGTCTTGGCATTTGGATCAACGTAATCGGCAAATACCAAACTCAAGGGCGTCAATAGTAATACCAAAATCAAACTGGTTTTCATCACTTAACACCCTCAAATAACAAGACAGCCTCATCTGCTAGATCTCCATTTTTTGCCATCATCTCCAGAGCCCCTTTAATACCAATATTGCCAGTGACCTTATCAAAGACCTCTTGCTTGTTTTCTCGCCAAAACTCACGGTCGTCTTTGCTGAGCACAAAAGCGGGGACGCTCCTAATCTCAAAACGATCAAAGGCTTCGTCGTCAATCTGGATAGATACTTCCTCATCATCACCCGCTATATAACTAATGAGCCCCGCCAACTCTTGCCAGGAACCATTCGGAAGACCTTTAAACACCAGTACTGCTCCATAATCTTTTGCCTCCTTAACATAAGATTTAAGCAACTCCCTACTCATAGAACTACTGACAAATACCCGAATCATTGAGTTAGAACTCAGCAGTTCCTGTTTCAGTTTTTCGCTACTCTCAGCCTCAGACGCCCCAAGCATTCTCTGTAACTCTATGTACTTATCCTTAATGCCGTCCATAGTTAAGCGTTGAGCGTTTTTTACCACCTCCCTTGCCCATTCTCGGTCTTTATCTTCCAAAGCCAAAGCGTGATTCGTACTAGTCAAAATCAACATCAAGCAAGCTAGACAACGACTAATTTTCATCCCTCTACCAAAAATCTGCTTTAAAACAAACAGCAATTCTTTTTGCGCCATATTAAGTACCCCCAGTCTTCCCCTTCATACGGATATTCCTTCCCGCTGCTATACAGCAAATCAGATAGCCCAAGAGGCCAGCAACCTATATCGCCGCTACTCGCCTTCGGGTAAACCATCTGTAATTTGTACTGACTTTTCTTTAAACGCAAAGCCTTTGACTTTCGGCATAACGGCCCATTAATTGATCCATCAGAAGTACATGTCTCCGCAGCTAGACCTATCCGGTGCATCTTGTTTAAAATACGCATCACTAGCAGGCTGCTATTTTGCACTCCTCCCATATGATCAGCATTTGCGCCGCTTAAAGGATACATATTGCCCCAGCAACCAGCACACCAAAAGAGCTCATCCCGCGGCATATCCAACGTCGCTGCAGCGCAGTCCAGGCTACAAGCCGCTTGCGCTATAGGATTGCCAAACAAAATAGCCTCCGGGTTAAGCAAACTCTGCATCTTCGGATCGTTCCAGGTAATGTCAAACTCACTCATATAGGCAACGTCAAAAGTCGACTTCTCTAGGCAAGCAAAATCGGTAATAAGCTCCAGCCAATAAATCAGCGGATATACATAATAATGAAGATGATAAAAGCTATAATGACTTCTTCTTCCGGCAGCAGAATTATGCCTTTCATAACTGCTAATGCGCTTATTATCTTTGCCTAAAGCTACCCCGCCCAGATTCACCATGCAGTAAGGAGTTCGGGTGACTTCAACAAGTCGTACCGGCTCCCAGAAACCAATCGAAACCCCGGGAACTGGCAAAGGAGGAGTGCCTTTTGTGCACATGCAAACAGGACTGGTAGGGTTCTTTGTGTCTCTCTTTTTAGGCGAACTTCCCCCGCCAATCTTCATCCCGCCAATCGATATCGGCATTAAACAACTCCAGCAAATATCGGTTATAGGGTTGACAAATCTCCCACGACATGTACCATTAGCTTGAACCGAAAAAGGCAAAAAAATAACCATTAGCAAAATGGCTATTTGCTTTTTTGGGGTCTTATTGCTTTGTCGGTTAATAGCTCCCATCCGCCAAGATTCGTAGCTATTAACCGATATATCTCGGTTATATTGCATTATTTCTCTTCACTCATGTGGATCTTAAATTAGCATGTCAACATCTACTTTACTTCTAGCACTTTCGCTATCTCCTTATACAAAATCTATATTACCTTTACGTTTGTGATTCTCTATCTTAGATAAGTAAGCTTCACTAATACCAACTCTGCTTGCTAGCACGGTTAATGTATAACCTCGATATTCACGAATCACCTTAACCTTTGACCCCTCCCCCAAAAATAGTTTTTCTATTATTTCAAAAGGAAAGCTCTCTTGCTCAAAATTAACCATAAACATTACCTCTACTTTGTATTTTAATTATATTAATCACTAATTTGGTTTTTCTATCTCATATTTTTATTTACCTCTACCGTTATCACTTCAAGGCCTGGTATTCTATTAAAATCATTCTGATTAATGGTTAAAACCGGGTAACCGTTCGCAATGGCTGTAGCTCCGATAATCATGTCATGCACACCTAAACTTATACCTTTATCAAATAAATTTTTTAAAATTTGAGCATAAACCCGCGCCTCTTCTTCTCCAAAAACTAAACTACTAATCCCACTAATTATATGCTCAACAAATGCGGACCTTTTGATCCTTCTATCTTCAGTATCAGCCCTATAAACCCCTATAAGCAATTCCGTTATTGTAATAGAGCTAATATAAGACTCCCCCTTACCTTCCCATAAATTAAAGTCAAGCGTTCCTCTCTCTGCCGCTATCAAAACAGAAGTGTCAATTACTAATCCCATTTGGTAAACCTCTCCCTTCCTTTTAATTTTCTAATCTCTTTTATATCATTTTCAAAATCTGATACGTCTTCCGGATCTAAATGGGGAGAGGCTCTTAAAAAAGCATTTAAATCGCTTACCTTAATACTTACTTTCTTATTAGCAGGAGACAGTCTAGCTACAACATTATTCCCCTTTTTTATATCAAAAGTTTCTCCTTTGTAATAAACACGCCCTACTATATCTGAGAAAGATCTAATCATATCTGTTACCGTAATAAGTTTTGGCATATACAACCTGTAAATAATTCAATTATATAATAATCATATAATACTATAATCATATAATCAATTGTTACCGCTAATTAAATTAACTATTAACTTAATTACTACCTCTTTTTGCATAGGGTCACTTTCTGCTACTAGCAGAGCAATAGCAGTCAAACTCTCAGGGGTAACACTTCTAACTTCAGCGTTGTTAATATTTAAGAATAACAAAAATAATAAGCACCCTATTCTTTTATTGCCGTCACTAAACGGGTGATCCTTAATAATAAAATAAATAAGGTGCGCAGCCTTTTCTTCAACCGATTCATACAACTCTTTAGCGTCAAAAGTTTGGTATACATTACCTATGATCCCCTCTAATTCTTGGTTTCTCTCCATGCCGAATAATTCACTTGCTTCATTCTTAAAAACTAGCTCCTCTTTTAATGTATCAATTGCTTGTTTAGCTATTTGGTACTCTAAAACCTTATGATTTTTATCGGTTCTTTTTATAGGTATCTCTAATCTGCCCTCGTCATACTTAAGTAGAATATCCCAAGTTTTAGCGTATGATCTAATCAGTTTAATTAACTCAGCTCCCGTATCACCAATTAAATTCTGATTAACTAGAGTGTCAGATAGAAGTAAAACAGCTTGACTTAGCTCTTTAAACCCTACATCCGTCAATCTTTTTTTGTTGATGCTATATCCTTTAATCAGATAATCCTTTAGAACTCCGTTTGCCCATCTTCTGAAATCTACTGCTTTTTTTGAATTAACCCGATACCCTACGGAAATAATCATATCAAGGTTATAATACTGTATTTTATAAGTTTTACCGTCTGGACCGGTATGTGCAAATTTTGCACATACCGAACCGTCTAACTCCCCTTCTTGAAGTATTTTCTTAATATGTTTTGTAATAACACTCCTTTCTTTATCGAATAATTCAGATATTTGAGCTTGAGTTAACCAAACAGTTTCTTCATGCAGTTTCACATCAACTATAACTTCGCCTTGACTATCTTTATAAATAATCACTAGCTCGCCTAAAGTATTTTTATCCATATTTTAAATCCTTTATGTTTTACGGTTGTTAAATTTACTTTTCTACCTTAACCTCTTTAATCTTAATCATTTTTCCGTCTTGCCGAGCTATCGCAGGAGAGGACTTGATTCCCCACTTGCCGGTTATCTCGCCGTTTTGATCGAAATACACTTCTACACCTAGTTCTTCTTTTAATTTAAGAACACTACCAGCAACTAAAATAATTTTATCTTCAATTACCCATTCTTTTTTTTCATTTAATCTCTCCTTTAGCCACTCTATTTGTGCTTCTTCCCTGCTATCAACAAAGAACAACCGACGCTCTAGATCCATATGATCTAAAGGGTTAACAGCTGTCCCAGCCTTATATAAAACTCTACCACAAGGTAACACTACATCGTCTTTTAAGACAAAAGCCGGATCATGCCAGAATTCTCTAGTTTTAATTGCTGGCTTTATGCCTTCCAATGGATCTGGATCCTCTATCCTTTGCCTTGCAAGCTTTTCCATTTTTTGTTGTTCCTTTTCAAAATCTATCTCCTTTAACTTTCTCATCATCATGCTTACAAACCCTTCCTCCTTAATTCTAAAACTGGTTCCAATATTGCCTAAGTCACATCCTTGCGCTTGGCCGGCGTTAAAAATTAAACAACATATTAGAATTAAGCCCTGTCTGCTCATTATTCCTTTTCTAACTCTTTTAGCAGTTCTTGGTGGATTAGCTCGGATATGCCCTCCCCGCCTAAAATCTTCCCGCTGTTATTACTTACAAAAACAACCTTCGTTCTTCTATCCTCAAAAGTTTTCGCTATAGCTTCTATTCTCTCTAAAACCCCTTCCTTCTTACTGAAAAATAAGGTTTTTTCTTTTTCCGGTTTTTTGGCTATTCTCTCTTCCTCTAGCCTGATTATAGCCTCCATTGATACAAACAAAACTCTTGCTTGTCCTGCAATATCACCAAATAACAAAAACCCCAGCCAGCCACTTAAAAAGCCTATCGTCAACAACAAGATCCCTACAATTATCAGCCTTTTTTCTTGAATCATTACTAATACCCCAAACCATCCGGTAGCTGCCCGTATTTTTTAGCTAGCTCTAATATCGCCTCATGTTTGCTAACCCCTTCTTTTTCTTTGTTTAACAAGAAGTTAAAGTCGCTAGCCTCCGTAGAATAAAGTGCCGTACTATAGGGATCGGTCGCTAGTCTTCCGATCACCTTAACCCCGTTAGTATCGATTAGCACCTCCGAGAACTTATTATTCGGGCATTTCCGAACCGATCTAATTAAATCCAAATAATTTCTGTAATTATCGTCCTTCGCAAAGCTTTCAATTCCTTGCTCACTTTGCTGCATGATTAATTTCCAAGTTGAAGATTCAAAAATCGCCGACTGTGATGGCCCTTTTTTAAAAGACGTTAGGTCCTGCGTACATACGACTAAGCTTCCACCGTATTTCCTAACAGTCCGAGCAAACCTCTCTAAAAAAGAAGCGGCAAAATCCATAATCATCCATGCCTCGTCTACTACTAGCATAAAGTACTTCGAACGATCGCCACACAAAAACTTCATCGTAATTTGCATCAGCAGCACTTGCAGTACCACCGCAAGCAAAGGCGCGTCGTTAACTAACTCTTCAAACTCAAATACCGTTAAGGCTTTATCAAAACTTGCCGCCCGGCCGCTCTTAAAGAACCTGCCGTGCACACCCTGTTCGGTGTAAGGGTAAAGACTATCTGCAAGCCGCGAAGCTCCTTCAATGATATTGCCTCTAACGTCTCTTAGCTCGTATAAAACCTGCTCTAACTTCGTTATGTCCAGCTCCTTACCGAAACGAACAATACCCGCGGTAATCGCTCGCTCAAGGATCGCCTCGTATCTTGCGTCACCGCTAACTCCGCACATACTACTTAGCATCGGTTTCGCGTAGATAACGCTGTCTTTAGTAACAAAATGGGTTCTGTATTCGCCCGCTATTTCTAAAACCTCAATCCCGTCGGTTTCTTTAACGTCGCCGCTCGCGTCACTTCTGCCTACCCTTAAGGCTTCGATTTTTTCCTCTAAAATACCGGTAAGATCGGCAATTTCCGTATTAGTTTTCCTCGTGCCGATTAGCTCTAAAACCTTAATATATTCGCCGCCGCTACTACTTAAACCGGCAAAAGGATTAAGCGATACTTTGTTTGACTTGTTAAAGCGAATCATTTCTCCGCCAAGCAACCGACAAACGTTTTTATAACTACCCCCGATATCCATCACAAATACCGAAACGTCTTGCGCTATAGCACTACTGGCTAGTTCCTGTAAAAAGAATGACTTACCGGAACCGGGAGGTGCCAGAATATTGATGTTATAATTACCCCCACCGCCTATCCTATGATACGGATTAAAGTTAAATAACTGACCGCAAATGCCCGTCAATAAAACCCCGGATACCGGCACCCCTTTCCATTCTCCTTGAATAGGCAACTTAGCCACAGCATCCCCGCTTAATGCTTTCTTAGCTAGCTTAAAGTACTCAATAGATGGCAGGTAAAAACTTTGCGCCATTGGCAGAAGAGCCACTGACCCAAGAAGTTGTAGATTCCTACTTGTCTCAAGCTTCCAATCATACGCATTCCACAAACTCTTTAGAGCTTCTTCTGCGGCCGGCATATCGCTACTTGGAGCAGTTAACATCACCAGCGTAGATTCAAGCAGAAACTTCTCGCCTTTTTTATGCCGATCTATTACTCCTATCCACTCTCTTGCTTGTTCTTTAGCCGAGATATCATGCCGTGTGTAAGATTTTTCTGCCGCCGCTATTGACCTGTTCCCTTGCGTAATCAAAGCAGAACTTCCTGCTTTACCAAGCGACTTTAGCGTATAACTAATCACAAATCTTCCAGGTATTACCTTATCACTAGTCCCAAGCAATAACTTCATACCACTTAATGAAAACTCTTCAGGCTGCTCTTTCACATAAAAACATTTGGATTCTATCCCACTAGAGTGAATAATTTTGTCTTCCCTAATATTTCTAAAACCTAGATGCCCCGCTATTTGCTCCGATAAATTATTTAAAGGGCTATATTTAATTTTCTCACTACTTTTTTTAATAGAAAAATCTGGCTCTAATATATCACGCCCTAACACTATTAAACTCTGTGGCAGCATCAGTTTTGGCGAGAGTTTTTCCGTCTTTAATTTTGTCTCTAGCTTCTTTTGAAAGACCAAAATGGCGGCAATATCTTTGTCACTTTTATAAGGAGCTGAATAAGACAAAAAGGTTCTAAAATTCCGAGCAAGCCTCCCCTCATAACCTCTGGTAAAATCTCGGCTGCATTTTTGGATAAACCATTTTCGGCAAGCGGTTAAATATTTAAGCTCTTTTCCTCCATGGAGTCTGGCCTCTTCCCAGCCACTTAAGATGGGGCTGATATCGTGACTTGCCACCACCAAAAACTGTAAGCACCCATCTTCCGGTAATTCATCATTAAAGAACAAGGTCAAATTCTTCTCTAAGCCCCCATTAGATCCAACAAGTGGGCTAATCTCAAACCAAAACCCAGCATGATTATCTTTATTAAAAAACAAACCAGTAGAACTTTCAGCGCACTCAAAGGGAAGCAAATCAGATAAAGGCGTAGCATCTTTAGTCGTTTGGCTTAAATGCTTTTTCATCAGGGAATCAGGATTACCACCTGTTTCTCCTGCTGTCTTAAATCCACAAAAACTAGCCAATTTGTTTAATTCTTCTTCAAATCCTAACATTTATTTCTGCTCTTTGAAGTAAATTTCATCTTTAGTAATAGGAGTGGTTTTTAGCTCCTTTATCTGTTCATTTCTAGAATAAACGCGGCACTTTCTTCCCCTGCATTTCCTGGAATTTTCTGTGTAAAGCTCAATCTCACCACTACTGATCAAACTATCTACCTTATCCATAGACATACAAGTCGCTCCTTTGCTATCACCGCATGAAAAATTAGAACTATAGCTGCTACAACCGCTAACTAGAACCAATAGCATCGCTAACCTAGCTGTCTTACCAATTGCCATTTTCTCCTCCTGCATTATCTTTTTCTACTTGCTTACCACCATCCCTTTTTCTTGCGATCTTGCGGTGAGTATTAACTTGCCCTACAAAAAAGCCTTCCCTGATCACTACATTAACTCTTGTCCCTCCAGGAATTGTCAGTACCGGCGACATACTCTCAGCATATTTCAAAAAATGATCGGCTAACTTCTCTCCAGCATTCCCTGCTCCTGTTAAAGCACCGCTTTTAGCCATATCTTTAAAACCCATACCCTTCGAAACAATTCCAGCACCGCTTAATACCCCTCCTTCCTGGCCCTTAGCACTATTTGAAAATCCACTGATCAACCCCCCAAGCATCGCGTTCTTAATGTGCTTTGATCCGGTAGATACCACAGTTCCCTTAATTCCATTAGCACCGTCCGGACCTACCACATTCCCCGCTACATGACTGGTAATAATCATCCCCTTATCTTGACATACCATCTTCTCTAATCTCACCTCCGCTCGCTCAGAAGATAAATATCCTTTTATAGCTCCTGCTCTTTCGGGGATGTTGTCGATTCAGGGAATGCCGGATATTAGTTGTAACGCAGTATGTTGCGGTTATCACAGATACGATTATCAACAATCGTTTTTTGCAAGTAGTAATAGGAACGCTTTGTGCTTAACCGCTTTAAGTAAAGGGTTTTCTAAAATTATTATTTTGGACAAAAAGAACGGCATGCTTGTGCAAGATAAGCTTGAGTGTGAATCCAGAGACCATTAAATAACCGCTCCGTGTAAAAAGCTACTTTTTAAGAAGTTTTGAAACCACCTGATGCAACCTTATGCAACAGACCGAAAAGTTACCCCATTATCAAAAAAAGAAAAACTATAAGTTTTACTAGCGCCTCTTTTTCTCTTTTGGCTATACATTGCAGCTTACCTTCAATTAGCGCATCAACTACATGACTTAACTTATTCTTTGCTTAGCATAACCCATAAATAAGCGAAGAATTTTTAGGAGAAATGAAGATGAGCACCGCAGAATATTTAATATATTTGAGGAACATTGGGTGATATGACTACTTAGGCGATACACCTAATAAATAAATGATAATCTTCTACAAGCATTATTGTGTAAAAGTTATTTCTTCTATAAAAATCTTGATAATGATTATGCTTTATATGAGTTTTTAGAGTTAGAAAATTAGCATAGGGTTTTAGCAAATCGCAATAATTATTTATTATCTTTGTGCCTAAACCTTTATGCCGAAAGTTCTGACTAATTACAAATTTATGAAGATGGCAACAATCTCTAGTCTTTTGCGAGGTTATTAGATAGCCAATGATTTCTGTTTCTACTAAAATAATTCTAGATAAAAGCCATTTGTTTTCTAAATCAATTAAAAAATTATTTTTATCCCATCGGTCTTTTTCTGCAAATGTACTTTCAAGCTCTGATAAAATTGGCCAATATATTTTTACCATTTCTGGTGTTAATTTTGCGAAAGTGAACATAGTTTATAATAAGAATTAGACATACGATTAAGTACTATTAGCCATATAAAACAAGTGATAGCGAAGCTTATAGTTAATATAAAACTCAAGTCTTGATACGATGCAGAAGGTGCCAAAATAAACGCCAAAGCTTGTACAGAAGCCCCAGAAAACTTGCCTAATTTAGCTCCCAAGATATCTACCGCTGCTTTACCTTTAGTTTTAAGCTCACTGTTTAATGGTATGTATAACATTTCTTTAGTAGAATCAAACATAGCATACTTTATTCCTTTACTAACGATGTTTTGTAAGGCTCCAAATAATACTATTACTAGCAATATTTCAGTAGTAGAATAAGTAAAAATTTCTACTAAATAATTTTTACTTATAATGAGTAAAAAGAATCCTCCCCCCGCTATAAAAATACTAAGAGGAGTTAATAAAGTTGCTACGTACCAACCAAAACGTACGATAATAATGTTTCCGAAAAATGAAAATAACAGTGCTGCTATACCGGTAGCGAATAGTACTTTTCCTTGGTAATTCATAAATTCTGATGTAGATGGGTATAATTCTTTAGTTGTAGACATCCACAAACCCTCAATCAAGTTTACCGAGACACTGTAACAAATCATTAGCACGCAAATCTTTCCTAAATAACGAGAGGATAAAGTCATTTTAATACTTTCCCATATTCCTAATTTTAAGGTCTCGTTCTTTTTATTTTGGGTAATTAAGTTGGGTTTAATTATTTTATTTTCTATTATTTTATTTAGTAAAATACATACAACCCCTGATACAAGAACCAATATAGTAATAGATTTAATGGTTATATCGTTTTTAGTAGAATTTACATCAAATAAATTAGTCAATATATGAGTATCAGAAGTAAAGTACATCAATAGACTCCCAGAAAATAATAAATTCGTCTGACCAAACAAATTAAATAAAGTATAAAAACGTTTGGCTTCATCTGTAGTAGTAATTTTGTTAGCTAATTGCCAAAATAATAAAAAAAACGTTATAACTGGCCATAGCTCACCAAACACATAAAATAATACTAAACTCCACTTTGAGTATAAAACGATAAACCATTTAAGATGAGGATAAAGTATTATGTAGTAATTTATTATATCACTACTTGGATGTAATAAATCTTGATTAGGAAAAATTAAAAAAACAACCAGCGCAAAAAATGTCAAAAAACTTAAAACTATCAACCTAAATGCTTGTTCGGTTGTCATAATATTGCATAGTTTATAATAGCTTAAAACGAAAATCACACCTACAGGAGCTTCTATCCATATTTTAATAAAGCTAATAGTTTCAGCTCCAATCATGGTAACGACTATACTATCCTTCATTCCCCGAATCAAATTTTGATTTAAAAGTATTACAAACATTAGTAATCCCATTAAACTAAATTTCAATAATTCACTTGATTTAATAGGCCATAAAGATGAAATTTTCATAAAATTTAAGTCTTGACATTAAGTTTTAATCAGTAAGTTTAATAGCACTAAAATTAAAAATGGTCAATATTTTATATGACAAGTAAAAAAAAATGTTTAATCATAGAAGCTCATAGCGATGATTCTGCTATAAGTTGTTTCGGTTTTTTAAATAAGTTTAAGAAAAGCTACGAATATCATTTCGTTCTAATTGCTGCTTCAGATACTACGCCTAGTTATTCATCCAACGTGATTACTAAGGAACAAAGATTATCAGAATATCAGCAATATGTTGACTATTTAGATGGTGTTTGGCATAAAGATAGTTTTATACCGGGCGACTTTGATAGCAAACTAGATACCATACCTAAATCTAGCTTGGTAAAGTTTATTGAAAAAATTATTACGCAAGTTAAACCAAATTTGTTAATATGCCAAGGACCTTCTTTCCATCATGATCATACAATAGTATATGAAACGACTATAGCTGCTTTAAGACCTAATGGATCTCAGCTTCCAGAACAAATCCTGATTATGGAAAATCCGACTTTTATACATTCTTCAGAAATTATTAAAGATTTAAAACCGAATTTTTACTGTACTCTAAAAGAGAATGAGATAATCCAAAAAATTGAATTATTTAAAAAATTTTTTCATTCCCAAATCAGAGGTAGTGCTAGCTACATATCCCCGGAAAGTTTATTGTCTTGGGCAAAATATAGAGGATTAGAAGCTAGAAAAGATTTTGCCGAAGCTTTTTATTCTTATAAAACTGTTTTATCATGATAGTAGCTATTCATCAAGCAGAGCATATTCCTTGGTTAGGTTTTTTTGACAAAATGCGTCAAGCTGATATATTCGTAATTTTAGATAACGTTCAGTTTACTAAAAATAATTTTCAAAATCGAAATCGTATTATTGACCAAAATCAAGCTTTACACTGGCTATCTGTGCCAGTAATAACCAAGAATCATTTAAATAAGAAATTTAATGATATAGAAGTTAGCTATAACCATAACTGGCAAAAACGATATCTAGGAAAATTACATCATTGTTATAGTAAACAAACTAATTACAAGTTATATATTAACCTTCTTCAGGAAATAATCCTTGATGACTATAAATGTATATTTGATCTTAATATGGCAATCATTAACCTATTCCGTAATATTTTCAAAATTGAAACGCCTATAATATTGGCCTCTACATTGCAAATAAATGGTAGTTCTAGTGAATTATTGTTAAATATATGTAAAAAACTAGAAGCTAAAATATATTTATCTGGACTAGGTGGGATGGATTATTTAAAAGAGGAAGTTTTTGTTCAGGAATCAATATTGATAAAATATCATGATTTTAAACATCCATTATATACAAAAAATGATTGTAGGTATTACCTATCTAGTTTAGACACAATATTTACACAGTTTAATGAACCATACATTTGACATACTCCCCATGTAATTGCCATTTATACATAAAAAAACCTCCTATTTTATCCAGATTAGTTAGATTCATACCACCTGGATCTTAAGCTGAGTTAGTAAGTTGTTGGCTCATCGGAATAGAGGTTGATGGTGAAGCCAACTTGCTTTGCTAACATCTCTATATGATGGAGGTAATTCTGGTATATGTAGGTTTTA
>Ga0209812_10000817_pt1 | contig 25105 bp, 16 predicted proteins | sample JI71714BDNA_FD_187502 | JGI IMG/M metagenome (GOLD analysis project Ga0209812, IMG submission 187502) | Wastewater effluent complex algal communities from Wisconsin, to seasonally profile nutrient transformation and Carbon sequestration -... | ecosystem: Engineered > WWTP > Effluent > Algae...
TCGGCGCCCACATTGAAAATCTGAATGACGCCCTGGGCATCGGTGGCAATGCTGGAGAAATTGGCACTGTTGAAGATAGCGCTTTGCAGTGCGCTGGCCTGAACCAGCGCCGCCTCGGTTTGCTTGCGCTCGGTCACATCCAGCACGGCACCAATCAGACCGGCCACCTCACCGGCGGCTCTGGCAAACGTGGCTTTGTGGTAGACCACGTCGTGAAACTGGCCCTGGGCGCTCTGGACCTTGGCTTCGTAGACCTGGACCCCCGGGTGCGCGAACAAATCCATGTCCTTGGCGTGGTTCAGCTGGATCCATTCATCCGCTGCGATTTCGGTCGAGGTCTTGCCCAGCAGTTCGCTGCGGGAATAGCCGGTCAAGGCTTCGAAAGTGCTGTTGAGCCCCATGTAGCGTCCGTGCAGGTCCTTGTAAAAGACGGCAATGGGGAGGGCTTCAAGCAAGGTACTGAGAAGCGAGGGTTCAAGGTGGGCACCGGATGCCATGGACGTCCCGTGCGGATCTTTCAGCAACACCGAATCGGGAAGGGCATCCACCAGAAATTTCAAGTCGCTTTCACGCTGGCTGGATTGGGCCTCCGATTGCTTTCTTTCGGTGATGTCGGTCTGGCACAGCACCGCACCACCCGATTGCTCGATCGGTGTCACCTCCAGCCCAAACCAGCGCTGCTGCTCATTCAACAGACATGCGTATTCGCAGCGGAATATGGGCAGGGCGTGGCTGAGCACTTGGGCAATGCCGCCATCCACCTGCCGGGCACTTTCCGCGCTCATGCAGGTGCTGGCCAAACAGGCCTTCTGGAAATGCTCACCGAGGTTGCCGAGGACGCCGCAGGCGCCAGCTGATGGAGCGATGTCGTTCGGCTCAAAAGACCGTCGCCACGCAGCGTTTGTGGCTACCAAAAAACCGCCACCATCGAGCACGGCGATTGGCGTGGCGATCGAATCCAGAACGGCATCCGGGAACGTCCGTCGCTTATTCTGTTCCGGACTGGACGGGCTGTCTGAGCTGTCTGGCAAGCATGAATTCATGGAGAATGCCGCGTGGGTGACTGGTGACACCGTCACTGGGCACTTGGGTCAGCGCATGGCGACTAACTGATTTTCGGGATCACATCTGCGCCAGTCTGTTCGACAGCGAACATCATCGTCACCTGAATCACCTCAACGCCTCGAATGTCCCTCCAGGGTCAGGCCTGCAGCCCTCGGCTGCCCCAGAAGCTCAATACCGACACCAGGTGATTCGGTGGGCAGCCGGAGACCGCGGCCGGCGTGACCATACGCGCCGTCCACGATCGATCCCGACGTCCAGTTCCACGCGCAACCCGTGGAACCTCCACGCTACCTCAGCGCTTCAACCGAGCAGCTGCGCTGGCCAGCGTGCCGATCGAGTCGTAATCCCCGGCCGCCAATGCCGTGCCCGGCACCATCCAGGAGCCGCCGACGGTGATGACGTTATGCAGCGCGAGGAACTCCACCGCGTTCTGCGCGTGGATGCCGCCGGTCGGGCAGAAACGGGCTTCGGGGAACGGCCCGCCGAAGGCCTTCAGCGTGCCGACGCCGCCCATCGAGACCGCCGGAAAGAACTTGAAGCGCCGGTAGCCCTGTTCCAGCCCGACCATCAGCTCGCTGGCAGTGGCGACCGCCGGAATGAAGGGCACCGGCTGTTCGCCGGCTGCGGCGTACAGTGCCGCGGTGGTGCCCGGCGAGATCGCGAAGGCGACGCCCAACTGGGCGACTTCGGCGAGTTGTCGCGGGGTCAGCACGGTGCCGACGCCGATCAGCGCTTTCGGGACGTGCTGGCGGATCTGGCGGATCGCTTCCATCGCGGCGGGCGAGCGCAGCGTGATCTCGAGCACCGGCAGGCCGGCCTCGACCAGCGTCTGCGCCAGCGGCACCGCCTGCTCGACATGGGCGATCGACAGGACCGGCAGCACCGGCGCCTGGCCGAGGAGTTCGTCGAAATAGGTAGTCCGCGGGTCGTGGCGCATGGTCATCGGCTCATTCGGGCGTGGTCTGCAGCATCGGCCCGGACCCTGCTGCTGTAAAGGTGCGAATCACGCGGCGCTGTCCAGCGCGACGGCCGCGCCGAGCAGACCGGGCTGCGGGTGGGTGATGACGTGGATCGCCACACCCTCCAGGTGCGCGGCAAAGCGGCCCTTCGCGAGAAAACGTTCGCGGAAGGCGCTGGTCTCCAGAAAGGGAATGAAACGCGGCACGATGCCGCCGGCAATCATCAGCGTGCGCGCACCGTGGATCAGCGCGGCATCCCCGGCGACGCTGCCGAGCACCGCGCAGAAGCGGGCCAGCGCCCGGCGAGAGTGCAGATCCGTGCCCGACAGCGCGGCGGCAACGATCTCTGCCGGGTCCCGCACGGCGGCGTCCAGCGCATCCAGCCGCGGCGCTTCGTCACCCAGTGCCAGCACCGCGTCGATGTGCGCGAGGCCGGTGCCGCACAGCAGCCGCTCGGTCGACGTGCGGCCGTAGCGCGCGGTCAGCCAGCGATTGATCAGGGCCTCCTCCTCGCCGATCGGCGCGAAGCTGACGTGGCCGCCCTCGGTCTCGACCGCCTGCCAGCCGCGCTCGGCGTCGCCGACCAAGAGCCCGACGCCCAAACCGGTGCCCGGTCCCAGCACGCTGACCGGCCCTGCCAGCGGCGCTGCCGGGTCTCCGTGCAATGTGTATCGATCGGCAGGTGCCAGCGCCGGTACCGCGTGGGCAACTGCGCCGAAATCGTTCAGCACCTTCAGCGATTGCAGCCCCAGCGCCTCGCGCAGGGCGCGCTGACTGAAGGACCACGCCAGATTCGTCAGCCGGACGGCATCACCGTGGACCGGACACGCCACCGCCAGGGAGGCGCGCGTCGGCCGCACGCCGACCTGCGCCAGATAGGTCTGCGCGGCGTGCTGCAGGCTGCCGAATTCGGCACAGGGCAGCACCTGCTGCGCCAGCAGTGGCCGCGCCGGATCGCTCGCATCCGTCAGCGCGAAACGGGCATTGGTGCCGCCGATGTCGGCAATCAGGTCGAGCGTCGCCATCAATCCACTCCTGCATACAGGGACAGCGCGCCGTGTTCGGCGGATCCCACCGCCGCGCGCAGCGTGCCAAACAGTTCCCGGCCCACGCCGACGTTGTTCGCCGCGAGGTCCGGCTGCACCGGCTCACGGGCCGCCAGCACGGTCTCCTCCAGCGCGACCGACAGCGTTCCGGCTTCGGCGTCGATCGTGACCGCATCGCCGTCCTGCAGCCGCGCGATCGCACCACCCATTGCCGCCTCCGGCACCAGATGGATCGCCGCCAACACCTTCCCGGAGGCACCGGACATCCGGCCATCGGTCAGCAGGGCCACCCGCTGACCGCGGTCCTGCAGCACCGACAGTGTCGGCGTCAGCTTGTGCAGCTCCGGCATTCCGTTCGCGCGCGGACCCTGGCCGCGAATGACGGCGACGAAGTCACCGAGCAGCTCGCCGCGCTGGAAGGCTGCGAGCAGCGCATCCTGCGATTCGAAAACCCTGGCCGGCGCCGTGATCGCGCGGTGCTCGGGTTTCACCGCCGAGACCTTGACCACCGCGCGGCCGAGGTTGCCGGTCAACAGCCGCATGCCGCCCTCGCGATCGAAGGCGTCGGCCACGCCGCGCAACACGGTCGTGTCGCTGCTGACCGCCGGCGGATCGCGCCAGCGCAGCGTGGTGCCGTCCAGCCATGGCTCCCGCGCCTGTGCCAGCAGGTCGCCGCCGTGGACGCACTTCAGGTCGCGATGCAGCAGCCCGGCCTCGACCAGTTCGCGAATGACATAGCCCATACCGCCGGCGGCATGGAAGTGATTCACGTCGGCGCTGCCATTCGGATAGACGCGGGCCAGCAGCGGCGTCGCCCGCGACACGGCGTCCAGATCGTTCCAGTCGATGACCACGCCGGCCGCCCGCGCGATCGCCACCAGGTGGATGGCGTGGTTGGTCGAGCCGCCGGTAGCCGCCAGACCGACCAGCGCGTTGACGATCGCCCGCTCGTCGATGACCTCGCCGATCGGCGTGTAGTCGGACCCGAAGGCGGTGATTTCGCAAGCCCGCTGGGTGGACGCCACGGTCAGCGCGTCGCGCAGCGGCGTGTTCGGGTTGACGAAGGCCGTCCCCGGCAGGTGCAGGCCCATCAGCTCCAGCAGCATCTGGTTGGAGTTGGCGGTGCCGTAGAAAGTGCAGGTACCGGGCCCGTGATAGGACGCCGACTCGGCCTCCAGCAGCTCCTCGCGGGTGGCCTTGCCCTCGGCGTAGCGGTTGCGGATCCGCGCCTTCTCCGGGTTGGACAGTCCGGAGGTCATCGGTCCGGCCGGCACCAGGATCATCGGCAGGTGGCCGAAGGCCAGCGCGCCGATCAGCATCCCGGGCACGATCTTGTCGCAGACCCCGAGCATCAGCACCGCGTCGAAGGCCTCGTGCGAGAGCGCGACCGCGGTGGCCATCGCGATCACGTCGCGCGAGAACAGCGACAGCTCCATGCCGGTGCGGCCCTGGGTGACACCGTCGCACATGGCCGGAACCCCGCCCGCCACCTGCGCGGTACAGCCGCGGTCACGGGCGGCCATCTTGATCAGCGCCGGATAGTGCTCGAAGGGCTGATGCGCGGACAGCATGTCGTTGTAGGCCGTGACGATGCCGAGGTTGGCGACACGCTGTGCCTTCAGCAGCGGCTTGTCGGCGCCGGAGGCCGCGAAGGCATGGGCGAGATTGCCGCAGGCCAGCCGGGCCCGCGCCGGCCCCGGCTCACGCGCCGCGGCCATTCGGGCGAGGTAAGCGCCACGCGACGGTCGACTGCGCTCGACGATGCGGGCGGTAACGGCGGCAATCCGCGGATCCAGCGACATCAGGGGCTCCAGTGGATTTCGACGGGACAAATCGTCTGCGTCAGCAGCGCGCCGACCGGCAGGCTCGTTGGAGCCGACAGCGCCTGCTCGATCACCGCGCGCTTGTCGGCACCCGTGATGGCGAGCAGCAGCCGATCGGTATCCAGCAATCGCGCCAGTGTCAGGCTGATGCGCGGATGCGGCCCGGCCGCGGGCATCGGATCGGGAATCACCACCACCGCCGGCTCGGGCGGCGGCGGATCCAGCGACAGTGCGGCGTGCAGCCCGGGGTCCCCGGGAAACAGCGAGGCGAAGTGGCCGTCCGCGCCCATGCCGAGCAGGACGGCGGCGAAGCGCGGCACGTCGGTCAGCACGGCGTTCGCGACCTCGGCCGACGGCGTCGCGCCCGGCGCCTCCGGCACCAGCGCGCGCAACTCGGCCGGCGCGCCGACGAAACACTCGCGCAGCACACGCAGATTGCTGTCGGCGTGCGCTTCCGCGACCCAGCGCTCGTCGGTGGGCAACACCGTCACCCGCGACCAGGGGAGCGACCGCGCCGCCAGCGCCCGACACACCGGCGGCGCAGTGCGTCCGCCGGCCAGCGCCAGCGCGGCGCGACCGGGCGCAGACAGCCGGGTGGTCAGCGCGACGTCGAGCGCGTCGGCTAATGCCAGCGCCATGGCTTCGGCGTCGGAATGGATCGTCCAGTTCAGGGCCATGCCGTCCTCACTCGCGCCAGCTGTGGCCGTGGCGCTCGGTCAGCGCCACCGCCTGCACCGGACCCCAGGTGCCGGCCGGATAGGCGCGCGGCTTCAGGCCCTTGGCCTTCCAGGCGGCAAAGATGCCGTCGACCCAAACCCACGCGGCCTCGGTTTCATCGCGGCGGACGAACAGCGTGCCGTTGCCCTCCAGCGCATCCAGATACAGCCGCTCGTAAGCCAGCCGACGCCGCTCGCGATCGAAGGCGTCGTGCAGGTCCAGATCCAGACCGACCTCGCCGAGCCGCACGCCATCGCGATCCAACCCCGGCCGCTTGCTCATCACGGTCAGCGAGATCTTCTCCTCCGGCTGCAGCGTGATGATCAGTGCGTTGGCTTCGACGTTGGCGCCGCCGGCGGCAAAGATCGAGTGCGGTACCTGGCGGAACTGGATGTAGATCTCGGTGCAGCGCCGCGCCATCCGCTTGCCGGTACGCAGATAGAAGGGCACGCCCGACCAGCGCCAGTTGTCGATGTGGGCGCGCAGGGCGACGAAGGTCTCGGTATCGCTGGCGCGGCCGATTTCTTCGAGATAACCCGGCACCGCCGTGCGGTTGATCGCACCCTCGCCGTACTGACCCGCCACGCTGTGGGTCGCGGCGTCCTCGGGCGTGATCGGCCGCAGCGAGCGCAGCACCTTCAGCTTCTCGCTGCGCACCGCGCTGGGATCGAAGTGCGCCGGCGGCTCCATGGCGGTCAGGCACAGTAACTGCAGCAGGTGGTTCTGCAGCATGTCGCGCATCGCGCCGGAGTGGTCGTAGTAGTCACCGCGGCCCTCGACGCCGACGGTTTCCGCCACGGTGATCTGCACCTGCTGGATGTGCCGCGCGTTCCACAGGGGCTCGAACAGCGCATTGCCGAAGCGCAGCGCCAGCAGGTTCTGCACGCCCTCCTTGCCGAGGTAATGGTCGACCCGGAAGATGCGATCCTCGTCGAACACCTTCGATACGCCGTCATTGATCGCGATCGCGCTCTTCAGATCGTGACCGATCGGCTTCTCGATCATCACCCGCGTCCCCGGGCCGTTGAGGCCGGCGGCGGCGAGCGACTCGCAGATCGACGCGTAGAAGCGCGGTGCGGTGGAGAGGTGGTAGACCACCTCGCCCGAGCGCAACTGGCAGATCCGGTCGGTCAAGGCCCGCATCGAGGCCGTATCGCCGGTATTGGCCGACTGGTAGCGGATCCGGGCGAGGCAGCGCATCAGCGTGGTCTCATCGTGATCGACCACCGGCACCCGATTGCGCACCACCTCGGCGACATGATCACGAAAAGCCGCATCGTCCAGCTCGCTGCGCGCCGTGCCGAGCACGATCAACCCGGCCGGCAACAGGCCCTCGCGCTCAAGTCCATAGAGCGAAGGCAGCAGCATCCGTTGGGCCAGATCGCCCGTGGCGCCGAAGATCACCAGCAGCGTGGCAGGAGTGGGCATGGCAGCTCCGTCAGGAAGGTCGGAGCGAAGAGTATGCGCAGCGCCCGGGCTCGCTGGCTGCATACGTTTGCAGCCGACGCCGGGCCGAGCGATCAGCTGAGCCGCCGGACGAACTCGAAGCTGGTGGTCCAGACGCCGATCGCCGTGCCCAGATTGGTCAGGAAGAACACCAGCAGGATCCGCGTTGCGCGATTGCGCCACCAGCCGCCGGCGCTGGTGACGTCGTCCTTCAGCCGGCCGAGGTCGGCCACGGTGGGCTTGCGCAGCCAGGTCTCGGTGCCGGCGCTGAACATGCCGGCGGCGAGCAGCGGGTGCAGCACGGTCAGCGGTGCACTGAGGGCACCGGCAATGGCCGACAGCGGATGGGCACCGGCCAGCGTGGCGCCGACCAGCGCGCCGCCGGCGGTCAGCATCAGGTACAGCCCGAGCAGCTCGGAACCGACGTCGAAGCCGCGGCTGAAGCCAAGCAGCAGTCCACCGATCAGCACGGCCAGCAGGGCGTAGCCGATCAGCTTCGGCCAGACCGACGGCGGCGGCGACTGATCCAGCGCCTGAATCGTGCTCTCCGGGACGGCGTCGGCCGCGAGATAGCGCTGGATCCCGGCCAGATGCCCCGCACCGACCACCGCCAGCACGTGTCGATGACCGCCGGCCGCCGCTGCCGTCCGCAGCTTTGCCGCCATGTACTGGTCGCGCTCGTCGATCAGGGCGCCGTACAGCGCCGGCGTCTCCACCGCGAACTCCGAGAAGGTGGCATGCAGCATGCTGCCGGTCTTGAGCTTCTCGATTTCGGCTTCGCTGATCTCCTCGCTGGACAACAGCCCGAGCCCGAGACCCGACAGCAGGTTCATCCGCTGCCAGAAGCCGAGCGCCGCCGAACAGCGCTTCAGGGTCAGTCCGGCATCACGATCGATCAGCAACAGGGGCAAACGGCGGGCCGCGGCACCGGCGATGGCTTCCCGCATTTCCGCGCCCGGCTCGATGCCGAACTGCTCGGCGATACGCCGCTGGTAGGCGGCGAGCGCCAGTTGGGCGGCCACCATGCCGACCTTGCCCGAGCGGATCACGGCCAGCAGGTCCAGCTTCTCGAAGCTGTTCGGCTCGGTCAGCGCCTGCTTGCGGGCCGGATCCAGCTCGATCGCGATGGCATCGAAATCGCCCTCGGCCACCGCCAGGGCCACCGCTTCGGCGCTTTTGCGCGAGACATGGGCAGTGCCGAGCAAGTGATAGCGCACCCCGTCCCGGTCGACGATGGCGGTCGGCTCGGCGGCTTCGATGGCGGACTCAGTCATGACGCGGACCTCGGACGGCAGGTCCCGGAGGGTAGCCGCGGTGCTGCGGGATGCCGGCTCAGTCGCGGTAGCGCTTCAGCAGATCGCCATAGGCATCGATGCGGCGATCGCGCAGGAAGGGCCAGATCCGCCGGACCGCCTCGGTGCGGTCCATGTCGATCTCGGCGATCAGCAGCTCCGGCGACTCGCTGCCGGCCACCGCGACGAATTCACCCTGCGGTCCGGCGACGAAGCTGTGGCCCCAGAACTGGATGCCCGGGCCCTGCCCGCTGGGGTCGGCCTCGTACCCAACGCGATTGCAGGACAGCACCGGCAGGCCGTTGGCCACCGCATGGCCGCGCTGCGAGAGCACCCAGGCCTGCTGCTGGCGCTGCTGCTCGGCGGCCTCGTCGCGACGGTCCCAGCCGATCGCGGTCGGATACAGCAGCAATTCCGCGCCGGCCAGCGCCATCAGCCGCGCCGCCTCCGGGTACCACTGATCCCAGCAGACCAGCACGCCCAGCGTGCCCACCGACGTGCGGATCGGCGTGAAGCCCAAGTCCCCCGGCGTGAAGTAGAACTTCTCCATGAAGCCCGGATCGTCGGGGATATGCATCTTCCGGTAGCGACCGAGCAGCGTGCCGTCGCGCTCGAAGACCACCGCAGTGTTGTGATAGAGCCCCGGTGCGCGGCGTTCGAACAGCGAGGCCACCAGCACCACGCCGCACTGGGCGGCCAGCGCGCCCAACCGCTCGGTCGACGGCCCGGGAATCGGCTCGGCGCGATCGAACTCGCCGACGTCCTGGGTCTGGCAGAAGTACGGCCCGTTGTGCAGCTCCTGCAGCAGCACCAGATCCGCTCCGGCCGCTGCCGCATGGCGCACCTGCGCCTCGATGCGCGCCAGATTGGCTTCGACGCTGCCGTGGTCGGCGTCCTGCACCAGTGCAACCTTCAATACACGGCTCTTCAACGCAGGGCTCCTTCGGTCAGCTGCATGGTCACGCAGTGCAGGCTGCCGTTCTGTTCAATCAGCGGCCGACACGGCACGGTGACGATCTCGCGCTCGGGGAAGGCCAGCGCCAGCACGGCGGCGGCGGCCGCATCAGTGGACACGCCATAGCCGGGCATCAGCACCGCGCCGTTGACGATCAGGAAATTGGCGTAGCTGGCGGCGAGGCGGCGGCCGTCGGCCGCTTCGATCCGCGGCGCGAAAGGCAGCGCGTAGCGCCGATAGGCGCGACCGTCGCGTGCCGTGAAGGCGCGGATCTCGTCGGCCATCGCGGTCAGCGCCGGATAGTGCGGGTCGGTCGGGTCGTCGCAACCCTGGTAGACGATGGCGTTGCGCGCGGCAAAGCGGGCCAGCGTGTCGATGTGCGCGTCGGTATCGTCACCCGACAGCTCACCCTGCTCCAGCCAGAGAAAGCGGTCGACGCCGAGCGTCGCCGCCAGCAGATGCTCGACCTCGCCGCGGGACTTCTCGGGATGCCGGCGCGACAGGCAGGTCCAGGTCGACAGCAGCGTGCCCTCACCGTCGGTCTCGATCGCTCCACCCTCGAGCGCGAACTCGTGGCGCTCGCGCCGCACGTCGGCGATCGGCTCGGCGGTCGCGAGAAAGCGCACCAGGGCGTCGTCGCGACTGCCGGCGTACTTGCCGCCCCAGCCGGTGAAGGAGAAGTCCAGCCAGATGCGCTTTGCACCCTCGTGCACCGTGACCGGACCGGAATCGCGCAGCCAGGTGTCGTCGTAGTCGTAGATCACCAGCTCGGCGGCGCGGCCGTGCACCAGGCCGACCATCGCCTCGACGCGCTCGGCCAGTTCGGTGGTCGGCACCAGCACCAGCAGGCGCTGTCGCGCCAGCACCGCGCGGGCCAGCGCGACGTAACACTGTTCCACGTCGGCCAGCCACGGTGCCCAGTCGGTGCCGGCATGCGGCCAGGCGATCAGGGTCGCGTCCTGCCATTCCCATTCGGCCGGGAAGCGCCGCAGGGTCCGGCGGATCACGGCGCCTCGCTGTCGCGGGCCGGCGCCGGCTTCGGCCCTTTCTCCAGCGCGCTGGAGCGGTTCGACACCGCGGCGACCACGTGCTGGTGCTCGAAGTAGACGGTGAAGGCCGGATAGCGCCAGGTCGTGATCGGCGGATTGCGCTTGGTCGGCCGCTCCGGGACCGGGCCACGACGTTCTTGCGGCGCGCCCCACTCGGTCTCGACGGCCTCCATCGACATGCCGCGCTCGGGCACGGCGCCCTTGGAACGCTCGGCCCGCTCGACCAGCAGCGTGTTGGCCGAGGCGGCCGACATCAGCGTCAACAAGGTTGACAATATTCCGATCTGAAGAATCCTGCGCATGGGCGACTCCGCTAGGCTTTCCGGACATTTCCGGTCAGGGCGCGTCAACCGTTGCGGGCGACGCGCGTTGCGCCGGATTGTGACGCAGCGGCTGCGCTGGCGTCATCGACTGAACCGGGGGAGGAACCGTGCAGAACATCGAGCCGTGGGCGCTGGCCAAGCTGGGCCTGGAAGAAGCGCCACCGCCAGCCGACGCGCTGGTGCATTTCATGAACCGGACCAGCTTCGGCATCCGCGAGGCCGAACTGACCGCCGCGCGCGGCGTGGGCTATGCGCGCTGGGTGGAACTGCAGATCAGTCCCGAGTCGCTCGACGTGGCAGCGCTGGAGAACGCGCTCGCCAGCTCACTGCCGACGCTGGCGCTGAGCAACGGTCAGCTGATGCGCGATTACGCGCCGGGCAGCATGACCGACTTCGTGCCGCTGGGTGAGCTGCGCGCGGCGACGATGGCGCGGCAGATCCTCAGCCCCCGGCAGCTGTTCGAGGTGATGGTCGAGTTCTGGAGCAATCTGTTCAACGTCGAGCACACCGACGGACCGATCCGCCAGTTCAAGACCACCGACGACCGCGCGATCCGGCAGCACGCGCTCGGCAAGTTCAGTGACCTGCTGAACGCCAATGCCCGCAGTCCGGCGATGCTGTACTACCTCGACAACTTCGCCAACGTCCGCACCGGACCGAACGAGAACTACGGCCGCGAGCTCCTGGAACTGCACACGCTCGGCGTCAACGGCGGCTATACCGAAGCGGATGTCCGCGACGTCGCCCGCGCCTTCACCGGCTGGACCTACACCCGCGCCAGCAACTTCGACTTCGCTTTCGTGCTGACCAACCACGACACGGCACCGAAGCGCGTGCTGGGCATGGACCTGCCCGGCGGTCGCGGCATCGAGGACGGTCAGGATGTACTGAACCTGCTCGCCAACCACCCGGCGACCATGCGGCAAGTCTCGACCAAGCTGGCACAGCGCTTCGTCAGCGACCAGCCGCCCGCCTCGCTGGTCGACAAGCTCGCCGAGACCTGGCGGATCAGCGGCGGCGATATCCGCGCGCTGCTGCGGACGCTGTTCTTCTCGAAGGAATTCCTGATGTCGCAGGACCAGAAGGTCAAGCGGCCGGCGGAGTTCATGGTCAGCGCGCTGCGCGCCACCGACGCCACCGTCGAGGGCCAGACCTGGCCGCGCACCTTCGGCAACGCGCTGGAGGCGCTCGGGCACATGCCCTTCATGTGGCCGGCACCGAACGGCTACCCGGACGTGGCGGCCTACTGGGTCAATACCAATGGCCTGCTCAATCGCTGGAACTACATCACCGCGATGCTCGAAGGCCGCCTCGATCGCGGCATCCGCATCAACCTCGGCAGCCTGATCGGCAACGCCCGCACCCCCGAGCAACTGGTGCAACGATTCGCCGAGCGCGTGCTGCGCCGATCGCTGACCGGCGCCGACAAGGCCGTGGCCGAACAACTGGCCGCCGCGGGCGGTGACGTGCGCAGCCCGGTGGCGGCTTCCGATCTGAACACGCGGGCGCTGGAGACTCTGGCGCTGCTGCTCTGTTCGCCCTACTTCCAGTACCGCTGAGCCGGAGACGCAACCATGGATCTGCTCCGTCGCGAGTTCTTCAAGCTGGCCGGCATCGGCACGCTGGCGCTGGCCGCCGCGCCGCAAATCGCTCTGGCCAACACCGCGCGCAACACCGACACGCTGGTGGTGATCTACCTGCGGGGCGGCCTCGACGGCCTCGCCGCCGTCGCGCCCTACACCGAGACCGAGTACTACAGCCGCCGGCCGACGCTGGCCGTACCGCGGCCGGGTCAGGCGAACGGCGCCATCGACCTCGACGGCCGATATGGCCTGCATCCGGCACTGGCGCCGCTGAAGCGCCACTGGGACAGCGGCACCCTCGGCGTCGTCCACGCCGTCGGCCTGACGACGCCGTCGCGCTCCCATTTCGATGCCCAGGACTTCATGGAACGCGCCTGGATGCAGCAGGGCGGCATCGGCACCGGCTGGCTCAATCGACATCTGCAGCAGACCGCCAGCGCCACAGACCCGACCTTCCGCGCGGTGGCGATCGGCCGGGCGGTGCCCCGCAGCAATGCCGGCGCGGCGCCGGTGGTCGCGCTGACCACCCCCGGCAGCTATCAACTCACCGCCAGCACCATGCGCGGTCCGCAGTTGTCGGCCGCCGTGCAACAGGCCTTCATCGGACCGACATCGCTGGACTCGGCCGGCGGCCGTGTGTTCGGCGCGATCAGCGAGCTGGCCGGGAATCCGGCGGTCAATGCCGCGCCCGACAACGGCGCCAGCTACCCGAACACTGCCTTCGGCGGCTATCTGCGCACGCTCGCGGCGCTGATCAAGGCCGGCGTCGGCGTCGAGGCAGCCACGGCGGACATCGGCGGCTGGGACAGCCACCGCAATCAGGCGGCCGACCTCAATCGCCTGCTCGACGAACTGGCGCGAGCGCTGGATGCCTTCGTGACCGACCTCGGCCCGCGGATGGCGGGCGTCAGCGTGGTGACCATGACCGAATTCGGCCGCAAGGCCTTCGAGAATGCCTCGCAAGGCACCGACCACGGCCGCGGCAGCGTGATGTTCGCGTTGGGCGGCGGCGTGGTCGGGAAGCAGGTCATGACCGACTGGCCGACCCTGCGCGAGGACGCGCTCGACGGTGGTGATCTGCGCGTCACCCTCGATTACCGCGCCGTGCTGGCCGAATGGCTGAGCAAGCGCGGCGGCGCGGCGTCGGTGGACGCGGTCTTCCCGGGCTTTGCCGGTCGGGCGAGCAACAGCCTGTTCCGCGCCCGCTGACCCGGCCTGCGCCGCCCGCCATGACCCGGGCGGCGCAGCTCTGTCAAGATCACGGCGTCTTCATGTCGGAGTTCGCCGTGTTTCGAGTGGTCCTGCTGTCCCTGGCCGTGCTGAGTGGCGCCGCGCTGGCCGTCGAACCCGGCACCCTGCTGCCCCAGGTGACCGTCCCCGGTGGCGCCGAGAACGACTTTCTGGGTTTTGCCGTGGCCATTTCGCCGCCGGATGACCAAGGCGGCCGCTTTGCTGCCGTTGGAACTGTGGATCGCTTCGTGGCCGTCAGCAACGAATGGCGGCCAGGGAACCCCGACACGCCCAATTTGGTGCTGGCGCAACGCTTGACCTCCCCGGTCGGCTTCGACAACTGGGGCCTGGCCGTCGCGATCCGCAGGCAACCCGGGGATCAGGTTTTCGTGGGCGCACCCGGCCACGACAGCAGCTTTCTGAACTCGGGTCGAGCGTACGTCTACCAACGCGGTCCGCTGGGTGTGTTCCTGTTCTCGGTCGCGATCGATCCCCCGAACGCCTCCAACGTCGGCAACTTCGGCACCGTGCTAGCGATCACGCCGGACGGGCAACTGCTCCTGATCGGCGAGCCGCGCGCGCAACGCAACGACGCGGAGGTTGGCGCGGTCCATGTCTACAACCTCGCAACTTCGCCGCCCACGCTGACGCTGACATTGTTCGGCACTGCGGGCTTTGGTGGCCTCGGCGGACGCTTCGGCCAGAGTCTGGCGGTCGACAACCAGCGCCTGACCGTCGGTGCGCCGCTGGAAGACGACGCCATCGGCACCATCGACACCGGCGCCGTCCACGTCTACCGGCGCGAAGGCAATGTCTACGTCGCCGAAACCGGCCCGCTTTACGCGAGCGATCGGCTCACCGGTGATCGGCTGGGCTTGTCCGTGTCGATCGCTGGTGACCGGCTGCTGGCCGGCGCTGCGAATGACGACAAGCCGGCCGGCGTGGACGCCGGCGGCGCTTACGCCTTCGAACGCAGCCTCGGCGGCACTTGGCAGGAAGTCCAGAAACTGCGCAGCGGCCAACCGCAGTTGCAGGAACGTTATGCCCAGAGCGTGCTGGTGACCGGCGAGCACGCCTACATCGGTGCCTACTGCGTCAACGCCAGCGGCTGCAGCGGTCCGGGCGCGCTGTACCAGTACCGCCGCAACGCCGGCAGCTGGGAATTGGTGCAGCGTCACTCGCCGGCGGATGGCGGCAGCTTCGGATTCACGACGGCCACCGACGGCGCCAGTACCGTGCTGGTCGGCAGCTACACGGCCTTCGGCAACGCGACCAACAGCGGCGCGGTGTATCTACTGCGACAGAACGAGGTGCTGCTGGCCGACGGTTTCGAGGGCGCGCCGCGCTGAAAAGGTAGACATGGTGGGGATCCGGGTCACCGCCGCGCCGCCCGGCGTTCCGGGCGACACGGCCGCGCAGGCTCACTCCAGCCCGTTGCGGAACAAACCGCGAAGGTCCGGCCCGTCCGTGGCCACGTTGGACTGCAGGTTCGGGTCCTCGAACGGCGCCGGAACTTCGGCCGACACCACGATCGACACCGGCGTCTCCGGCAGCGCCGCCACGGTTGCCGACAGCAGGAACGTCACACTGCCACCGACCGGCAGATCAACACGCTGATCCAGCGTGGTGCCCGATCCACTGCCCGCACACAGCCCACCGCCCTCCCCGCTGCACGTCCAGGATGCCGCCGTGAAATCCGCATCCAGCACGCTGCGGACCCGGACATTGGCGACACCGGACGGTCCACTGTTGCGGACCCGGATGGTGTAGACCGTCGGCACGCCGCCCGTCACGAAGCCGGTGCCATTGCTGGCACTGACAATGACATCGGCAATCGGCTGTGCCCCGGGGACCACCGTGACTGGCGCACTCTCCGGTCCCTCTCCCATCGCGTTGCTGGCGGTGACCCGACAGGTGTAGACCGTGCCATTGACCAGCCCGGTCACCGTCAGCGGCGATGCCGCCCCGCTGACCGCGGCCGTGCCCGGCAGGCAGCGCGCGGTGTATCCGGACACCGACGCGCCGCCATCGGACCCCGGCGCCGCGAAAGCAATCGTTGCACTCCCATTCCCACTGATCGCCGTCACCCCCGTCGGCGCACCCGGCACCGTCGCCGGCGTCACGCTGGCCGACGGCGCGGACGCTGCGCTGTTGCCGATCGCGTTGGTGGCGATCACCGTGCAAGTCACGGCGACGCCGTTGGTCAGGCCGGTCACGTTGGTCGGCGAAGCCGTGCCCGATTGCGACTGCGAGCCGCAAGTCGCGGTGTAGCCAGTAATCGCACTGCCGCCGTTCTCCGTCGGAGCAACGAAGGCGACGCTGACCTGCGCGTTGCCACGCGTTCCGACCACCCCGGTCGGCGCGCCCGGCACCGTCGCCGGCGTCACGCTCGCAGACGGCGCGGACGCTGCGCTGTTGCCGATCGCGTTGGTGGCGATCACCGTGCAAGTCACGGCGACGCCGTTGGTCAGGCCGGTCACAGTGATCGGCGAGGCCACGCCCGCCTGCGAACGCGAGCCGCAAGTCGCGGTGTAGCCGGTAATCGCACTGCCGCCGGTGTCGGTCGGCGCCACGAAGGCCACGCTGACCTGCGCATTACCGCGGGTTGCGACCACGCCCGTCGGGGCGCCCGGTACACCGGCGATGCTCAGGGTGTAGTCCCGCGTCCCGCTGAACTGGTTGGCGTCGGTGGCCGTCACCGTGAAGGAGCGACTGCCGGGCGTGGTCGGTGTTCCCGACAGGATGCCGGCCGCGCTCAAGGTCAGACCGGCCGGCAGCGCGCCTTGCGTGATCGCAAACGTATGCGGTGCCAGGCCGCCGACAGCACTCAGCGAGACTGGGCCATAGCTGCTGCCGACCGCCCCTCCGGACAAGGCCGGCGCGATCGTGATGGTCGGCGCCACCACGACTTGGCCACTGGCCAACTGACCGCTGGCCGCCGTGTGGGCCGCGTCGCCGCTGTAGCTCGCCCGGATGGTGAAGGTCCCGGCGGCGCGGAAGCGGGTCGTGCAACTGGCACCGCTGTTGACCAGTGCGACCGCGGTGCAAGCGTCCGCAGACGGCCCGGTATCGAAGCTGACCGTGCCGGTCGCGCTGGCCGGCGCCACGGTTGCGGTGTAGGTCACCGGCAAACCGGCGATCGCCTCGCCAACACCGCCGGACAACGTCAAGCTGGCCTGTGCCTGCGGCGTCACTTCATTCGAAAACTCGGAGGCCGCTCCGGCGCCCACGGCATTGACCGCAAACACCCGGCAGCGCTGCGGCACGCCGTTGGTTGCGTTCATGATGATCGGCGACGCGGCCCCGCTGCCAGCGAAAGCGCACAACGCGGAGTAGACGGTAATCGGGCTGCCGCCATCGTTGGCGGGCGGCGTGAAATACACCTCGATGCGGCCATCACCGGCGATCAGGGTACCGATCACCGGCGGGTCGGGAATCGTCGGCGCAATCGTGATCGAGAAAGCCTGCGTTGCCTCACCCTGACCGTTGCTGGCCCGCAGCACGGCGGCAAAGGTGCCAACGGCGGTCGGCAGGCCGCTGATTTCGCCGCTGACCGGATTCAGCGCCAGCCCCGGCGGCAGGCTGCCGCTGGCCAGCGCGAAGCTCGCGGGCGGCGTGGCGTTGGCCACGACGGTGTGGATGTACGGCTGCCTGAAACTGCCGCCCGGTGGCGGCGCGCTGGTGATCGAGACTGCGGCGACCGGGGTCACCGGCGGCGAGGTCGCCGAGGCCGGGCCGCTGCCGACGATGTTGGTCGCCACCACCGAGCAGGTGACGGCCACACCGTTGCTCAGACCCGTCACGCGGATCGGTGAGGCACTGCCCGACTGCGAGCGGCCGCCGCAAGTCGCGGTGTAGCCGGTGATCGGACTGCCACCGTTGTTGGCCGGCGCCGTGAAGACCACATCCACCCTGGCATCGCCAGCGATCGGCGTGCCGATAGCCGGGGCGCCCGGCACCGTCGCCGGAGCCACGCTAGCCGACGGCGCCGACGGGATGCCGGTCAGCGCACCACTGCTGGCGGTCACCGTGCAAGTCACCTGGACACCGATGGCAAGCCCCGTCACCACGATCGGTGATGCCGTGCCGGTCGCCGACCGGGCTCCGCAGGTCGCGGTGTAACCGCTGATGCCGGGCCCGCCGTTAGCCCCGCCGTCGAAGCGCACCGACAGGCCCGTCGCCACCGGAGTGGCCACGACGTTGACCGGCGTGGCGACCTGCAACTCGTGGGCACCGATATCGCTGCCATTGCCGCCACTGGCGTTGACCAGATTCGTGAAATCCACCGGTCGCAACTGCCTTCTGGCATCGAAGGGGCTCCCCAGGCCACCCGCGTCGATGATCGGGCTGTTGTGCAGCGGCGCATGGGTGAGGCTGTGGCCACCGTTGTCGGCCAATGCCGCCAGCCTTGCCTGCGCACCGAGGATGTTGCCGACCAGACTCGGCGAGGAAGGTCTGAACACGGTCGCAAAGGGATCGCCGATCAGATTGTGGCCGAAGGAGGTGAAGTTGCCGCCGGCATCCGGCGCCTGGTCCACCGTCCGGGTGTTGCCGGCAATCAGGGTGCTGCGCAGATTCACGATCGCATCAAACTCGGCAGCGACCCCGCCATTGAGCTGGGCGGTGTTGAGCGTGACGGTGGCGTGCGTCAGGCTGGTCGTGCCGGTGCCGCCCAGATACATCGCACCACCGTTGTCGCCCGTGTTGCCGCTGAAGGTCGTGTTGGTGAGCGTCGCGGTGCCGTAGCTGTTGAGCGCCCCGCCGATGGTCCCGCGGTTCCCGCTCAGGCTGACGCGATCCAGCACCAGCGTGGCGCCGGCCGGATTGCCGATCGCGCCGCCCGGACCGGTGGCGATGTTGTTCTCGATGCGGCTGTCACGGAGCGTGGCGGTCCGGCCCGCGGCGTTGAACAGACCCGCGGAAAAGTTCGCGCGGCAGCCGGACAGACGAGCCCGCGACAACTCGAGGGTGCCGTTGTTGTAGATGCAGCCGCCGGCGTTGCCGGTGCTGTCGTCGATGACGATCTCGTTGGCGTTGAGCGTGCCCTGGTTGACCAGGATGGCGCCGCCGTCTGCGTTGGTGCCGGGATTGCCGCGGGTGAAGCGCATCCCGCTGAGCGTGAGGGTGGCCGGGGCCTCGACGGTGAGGTGACGTCGCTGGTTGCCTGCATCGAGGGTCAGCAGGTTCGAGCCGGGCCCGAGGATGCTCAGCGGCTTGTTCACCACGAGCGTCGACGCGAGTGCGATGGTCTGCGGCTGATCGAAGAGCGGCCGGGCAAAGCTGATCAGGTCACCGGGCAGCGCGTCGGTGATCGCCTGCCGCAGGCTGCCGGCTCCGCTGTCCTGGGCGTTGCTGACCACCACCACGCCCAGTTCCAGCGCGCCGATGTCCACCGCGCCGGCGCGGGAACGCGCGAATCCCGCGCCACGCTGGTCGACGGTCAGGGCCAGGTGCGGGAAAACATCGCAGCCGTTGGCGAACAGCACACACTCCGACCCGGCATTGATGACGGGACTGTTCGGCAGTGGCTGCATCGTCAGGGTCGGGCCGCCGTTGTTGCCCAGCGGAGCAAGACCCGGATCGACCGATGGGATGTTGGTGTTGCCCGGCCGGACGTCGATGACCGCGGTGCCGCGGTCGCGGATCAGGTTGTTCCCGTAGGTGTAGATCCGCCCGAAGACCTCCGGGCTCTGGCCGAGGTTGTTGGCCAGGATGGTGTTGACCACCTGGGTGTCGGAGGTCGAGCTCTGCACCCAGAGTCCGCCGGTGGCAATGCCGCTGTTGCCGACGATCGTGCAGTTGGCGATGCGCGTGTTTCCGGCCAGAAACACGGTCCCGCCCTCGGGGCTCTCGAATGACTTGTTGTTCGTGAAGGTCGAGTTGTAGATGCGGGTGTCTGTATCGCTCCAGATGGCGGATGCGAAGCGGGATTCGTTGTCGTGGAACAGCGAGCCGCGGACGTCGAGCGACCGTTGCGCAGCGATCGCCCCGAGACGCCCGAGCTGACGCCCCGGACCGGTGGGATCAAGCACGCCGTTGGCGCGGAAGGTGGAGTCAGTCACCAACAGCGAGCCCAGACTGGTGGAGTGGATGGCGGCCGCACCGCCCAGCGAGAAGTTGCCCTGGAAGCGCGTGCGCCTGACCACCAGTTCGCCCTCGTTGAAGATCGCACCGCCCTGATTGCTGGTGCGGTTGTTCTGGAACACCGAATCCTCGATGGTCACGATCTGACTGCGGGTGATTCTCAACGCACCACCCGACGCACCGGCCGAGTCATGGTTTTCCCAGCGCGCGTTGCGCACCGTCACCGTGGCCCAACCCACGCCATTGGTGGTGATCACCAGTCGGGGCAGACGGGCGCCGGCGGCTTCGATGACCAAGTCCCTGCGGATGAACACCTCGCTCGCCAACGACTCGTTCACCGTGAACACGATGCTGTCGCCCACGAAGTTCAAGCGGCTGACAGCGCCTGGGAAACTGCAATCGGCTGGTGCAGACGTGCAGGCACTCAGCGCGGGATCCGCCGAGGTGCTGTCGACGGTCCAGACGGCGGCGTGGGCTTGGCCGGTCAGCGCTGCCAGCGTCAGCAGCAGTGACCACAGGCCGATCCGGGATTGAGAGCGGGACAAGATCGAGTACATGGCGAGCTCCGGCAGTTCGGGCCACCGACTGCGGCCTCACCAGAGCTAGCGGAATACGGCGGGCAAAACTGTCACCGTGCCTGCAAGCGGGCGATCCGGCTGCGCCATGGTGAATCGGCGACGATGCGGTCATCGATGTCGGCGAGGATCTGGCCGGCGAGCGCCCGGGCCTCGACCCTGCCCTGCGCGCCGCCGCGGCGCGCCAGCCATTCGGCGCGATCCAGTCGGGCCAGCGCGGCGCGCGGATCACCGGCAGTGACGGCCTCTGACCAGGCGGCCTCGGCCGCGAGGAAGGCCTCGACGATCGCTGCCGCGTCATCGCCATCCGACTGCAGCAACGCGCGGATCTGCAGAAGGTGGGCATGGGTGGGCGTCGTCACCTTCAGCTCGGCTTCCTCGGCCAGGGCCAGGGTCCGCCCACCCTCCACACGCCGGCCAAGCCTGCCGTAGGCTTCCGCGAGCAGCACGCGGGTCTGTGCCAAATCGAGAGGATTCCCCGGCTGAAGCGCCGCGAGCACAGCTTCGGCGGCTTGCAGCACGGTCAGGGCCTCCGCCGGACGCCCCGCTGCCAGCAGCACCTGCCCGAAGTTGGTTCGGACATTGGCCACGCCGGCATGCTCCGCACCCCACAGCCGCAGCAGTGTCGCCAGCGCACGGGCATAGTTCGCCTCGGCAGTGGCGAAGTCGCCGGCGCGGTAGCGGCTGCGCGCCTGGTTCTGCAGCAGCACGGCATGGTGCACGGTGTCGGCGCCGAACTTGCGTTCGGCCAGATCCACGGCCTCGGCATACAGCGGCAGCGCGTCCAGGTTGCGGCCGTCCTCATCGAGTACTGCGGCCAGCTGTGACAGGCTCCAGGGAATGTTGACGTCCTCGGGGCCGTGCAGGGCACGACGCGATTCCAGCGCTGCGCGCAACAGCGCCTCCGCCTCGGCGAACTGCGCGCGGGCGATCAGCAGACGCGCCAGCGTCTCCTGCGCGCCCATGGTTTCCGCGGTGTGCTCGCCAATGGCGCGGAACAGCGCCACGCTGCGGCGCAAGTGCTGCTCCGCCTCCTCCAGCTCGCCCACGTGCCGCAGCCTGGCACCGAGGTCCAGCAGCGCAGAGGCCAGATCCGGGCCTGACGAATCGACCGCCTCCGCATCCGCCACCGCGGCGCGAAACAGCGCGAGGCCTTCGGCCGTCTGCGCCGTACCCATCAGGCTGTTGCCGAGCAAGCGCATCGCCTGCTGACGCTCGCCCGCCGGGGCCTCCGGCCCCAGCGCCTGATACAGCGCCAGTGCCTCGCGGGCGAACTGCTGCGCCATCGCTTCAGGCCCGTTGGTGCCGAAATGGCGCGCCAGTCGCCAGACCGCGCGGGCCAAAGGCAGGGGCCTCCCGAGCGTGCGCTCGATCGCCACCACCCGCTCGAAGCTCGCTTGCGCCTGTTCGGGAATGCGCAGTTGGGTCTGCACTTCCCCCAGCGTGGCATACAGCTCTGCCTGCACCGCCGGCTGGCCGGCAAGTTCCGTGTCGATCCGCGCCAGCGCCTGCTCGACCAGCCGGCTGACCGGCACTTCCTTACCGCCGGCATCGGGGTTGGCGCCGTCGAGGATCGAGACCACGAAGTCGCTGACCTGCCGTGCCGTCTGCTCGGCCGCCGCCGCCCGGTCGCGCTCGGCCAGCGCCTGACGCTCGGCCTCCAGCGCGCGGTCGCGATCGCGCGCCAGCTGCACGGTGAATCCGCTCACCATCAGCGCAAACAACGTCGCCGCCAGCGCCAGCGGCCAACGCCGCTGCAGCCACTTGCGGGTCCGATAGGTGACCTGCGGTGGCATGGCTTCGAGCGGAAGCCGGGCGAGATAGCGCTGTAGTTCCGCCGCCAGCGCCGCGGCAGAGGCGTAGCGCGCGCCCGGTTCCACCGCCGTGGCGCGCAGAATCACCGCGCGCAGCTCGGCATCCGCCTTGATGCCGGCCCAGGACAGCAGGTGCTCGATCAGCCGCCCCAGACTGTAGATATCGCTGGTGGTGCTGATGGCGCCGCCTGACTCCTGCTCCGGGCTGGCGAAACCCGGCGTGAAGGCCCGGGCGCGCTGCGAGACCGACGAGGGCTGGGCGCGATCGGCTTCGCCGAGGACACGAGCAATGCCGAAGTCCAGCAGGCACGGACGTCCGTCCGCCAGTACGAGTATGTTGCTCGGCTTCAGATCGCAGTGCACCACCAGCCGGGCATGGGCGTAGGCCAACGCCTCGCAGACCGGGATCAGCAGCCGCAGCAGGATCGGCAGGTCGGGCCGCCGCTCCCGGCAGTAACGATCAATCGGCTCGCCATCGAGGTACTCCATGACGATGTAGGGCTCACCCGCCGGGGTGGTGCCGCCGTCGAGCAGTCGCGCGATGTTCGGATGATTCAGGGAGGCGAGGATCCGCCGCTCGCGGGCGAGGTATTCCAGTGCGATGGCGCTCGGGATCCCACGCAGCAGCTTGACGGCAGCGACCTGCTCGTAAAGCCCGTCACTGCGCCGCGCCGCATAGACCGTGCCCATGCCGCCTTCGCCGACCTTGCGCTCCAGTGTCCAGACACCCAACGTCGTCCCCGACGCTGTCGCATCTGTCGCGAGCGACCCCATCAGGGCGACCACCGGCGCCTCGATCTCCTTGGTCATCCCGGACTGGGCGAGCATCCTGCGCACCCGGGCGACGATCTCCGGTCCGGCATCGCTGGCGGCGAGCGCGCGCTCCCTCGCGGCCGGGTCGAGGTCGGCGAGCGCGTCGTACAGAGCCCGGATGCGGGCGTAGGACTCAGCATCCATGGCGGCACTCCCGTCGGCCGCAGCCGGCGTGGTCGGTGCCGACCGGCGTGGTGCATTCGATCATCACGGTCTGGCTCATCTGGACTCTGTTGCGCTCACCCGGAAGGGCGTCTACAAAGCTGGCGGAATAAGGACTGCAGGACTGTCAGACGTCCTGGCGCAGGCTTCAGCGGCCCTTGAGCTCACCGTGCACCCAGGCGCGCGCGAAACGCAGATCGCGATCCACGGTGGCCAGCGACAACTTCAACACGTCCGCAATCTGCTGCCGGTCGAGGCCGGCAAAGCAGTTCAAGTGCAGGATGTCCGCGCATCGCGGGTCGAGCTCGGCCAGCCGACGCAGGCTCTGGTCCAGCGCCAGTAGCTCGCCAATCATCGACTCCTCGCCGTCCCGCACCTCGGACAGGCTGATCTGCAGCTCGCCGCCGCCGCGCTTGGCTGCCTGCCGCGCCCGTGCGTGATCGACCAGCGCCGAACGGATGTACAGCGACATGCCGGCGAAGAAATGCGCACGGTTCTCGAACACGACGCTGCCATCCAGCACGCGCAGGCAGGCCTCGTGCAGCAGCGCCGTCGGCGACAGCGTCGACGGCGCGTCGGACTGCCGCAGTCGCTGGGCAGCGATGCGTTTCAGTTCGGCGTAGGCCAGATCGAAAGCCCGGCCCATCGCGACACTCTCGCCCTCGCGCCAGGCTTCCAACAGGCGCGTCAGGCCCGGGCTGGCCCCGTCCACGGGGATGGAGCCCTCCGCCGGCGTCGGCTGAGCAGCCGCGAGGCGCACTCCGCCCATACCCGGTCCTCAGCGATTGCTGAAAACCACGATGGTCTTGCCGGCCGCCGTGATCTTGCCCTCTTCCTGCAATTGCTTCAGCACGCGACCGACCATCTCGCGCGAGCAACCGACGATGCGGCTGATCTCCTGCCGGCTGATCCGGATCTGCGTGCCCTGCGGATGGCTCATGGCATCCGGCTCGGTGCAAAGGTCCACCAGCGTGCGGCTGACCCGACTGGTCACGTCCATGAAGGCCAGTCGCGATACCTTGCGGCTCGTCTGCAGCAGACGCTTGGTCAGCTGCTGGGCAATCGTGAACAGGATGCGCGGACATTCATCCTTGAGCGGACCATCGAAGAGCTGGAACAGCCGCTCGTAGCTGACCTCGGCCAGTTCGCAGGCGGTACGGGTCCGCACCAGCACTTCGCGCTTCTCCGCCTCCATGAACAGGCCCATCTCGCCGATGAAATCGCCAGCGTTGACGTAGGCCAGGATCAGTTCGCGACCCTCCTCGTCCTCGCTCATCACCGCCAGCGAGCCGTCGATGACGTAGTACAGCGTGGTGGCGACGTCTCCGGGGCGGATGATTGCCGCCTTCGAGGGGTAACGGCGGCGGTGGCAGAGCTGCAGGAAGTTCTCGATGTGATGCGGCTGCGGCGCCAGCGGCCGCAGCTCGGCCATCTTCCGGATGTTCATCGCCAGCGAATACCGCATCAGCGGCAACCGCGACTTGCCTGATGGCACATCCATTCCGAACTTCCTCCCGACGATGTTGACGCCGGGCTTATACCATGCACCCGATCGGCCCGAATCGGGGACGCGATCAGGCGTGTGTCCCGCGCCTGAATCCGGCCGACGCGCTCGAATGCCCGGCTAGTTCACTCGGCGCCCCGGACCGATACTTGACCAATCCCACGCCTGAAGAACGCCGCGCCCGCCGGAGCGAGCGCTGGCGTTCCCGCCCCCGTCTGCCGGAGTTGCTGCGCATGGTCAAACCGTTGCCGCGTCTGAAGCTGCAAGGCTTCAACAATCTGACGAAGTCGTTGTCTTTCAACATCTACGACGTCTGTTTCGCCAATACCGAGGCGCAGCGCAAGCGCTACATCGAGTACATCGACGAAGCCTACAACGCCGAGCGGCTGACCCAGATCCTCACCGAGGTGTCGGAGATCATCGGCGCGAACGTGCTCAACGTCGCCCGCCAGGATTACGACCCGCAGGGCGCTTCGGTGACGATCCTGATCTCCGAGCAGCCGGTGCTGGACCATTCCGAAGTCGGCGGCGAAACCATCGATGCCGCGATGCGCGATTATGTCGACGGCGTCCCGGAGACCAGCGTGGTCGGCCACCTGGACAAGAGCCACATCACCGTCCATACCTACCCCGAGAGCCATCCGACCAACGGCATCTCGACCTTT
>Ga0209812_10000825_pt1 | contig 24921 bp, 20 predicted proteins | sample JI71714BDNA_FD_187502 | JGI IMG/M metagenome (GOLD analysis project Ga0209812, IMG submission 187502) | Wastewater effluent complex algal communities from Wisconsin, to seasonally profile nutrient transformation and Carbon sequestration -... | ecosystem: Engineered > WWTP > Effluent > Algae...
CCGATTCAACCAAAGGACGGGTCAACATGATCCCAAATACCAACAAAACCAGAATGCCACCGACATACACCATCACCTGGGTAACGGCAACAAAATCAGCTCCCGCCAAAACAAAAAGCCCCGCCAACCCCAAAAAGGACATCAATAAACTAAACGCAGCATACAGTACCTGCCGAGTCAATAAGATGAAAACCGCACCCGCTATCGTGAGCACGGCAAAAAAGGCAAATGCACCGAGTATAACCTGAGATTGTACCGCGGGGGAGAGGGTAATTTCCATGTTAGGACTTGGGTTTCAATTTTGGTATAAATGGCCGCTTAGGCGCCTGTACAGTTGGGGTTTCTTCCGCTGTACCCTCGACTGGTGTGGGTTCATCCACCAAAGGAGGCTTTTCGGTCAGGCCGGATTCACTCGGCTCAACCACAGGCTTTGCCTTGGGCTTGAATGCCGGACGAGGACGAGCCTCGGAGGGCACTGCTTTAGCGACTGGCTCCTCGCTTACCTTAGCTTTTGCCGCCGCTTTCTCCGCCACGAACTGATCGTATAATGTTTGTTTCTCTTGGACCTCAGCTGGGGTTAAATTTGAAAAAGCAAAATTTAAATCCCGAACGTCCAACACCGAATAGTCAAACTCATTATTCATGGTCAAACACTCGGTCGGACACACCGTCGTACAAAGCCCACAAAAACAACATTTAGCTAAATCAATATCAAACCTGGCCGCATGAAGCCGAACAGGTGAGCCGTCTGAGGTTAACCGAATCAAATCAGGTGACTTGATCGCTTCAATCTCAATGCAATTAACCGGACAAATTTTCGCACATTTATCGCAAACGATGCAATCATCAATCTCACAATCCAATTGATTTCGACCGTGATCTGGTATCGATATCATCTCATGCGGATATTGTAAGGTGACATGTCCGCCTGTGAATTTAAAATATTCAGGGTCTTCCACATTAATCGATCCTAACGATCGCCGTGCAGACCACAAATGCTTCCACGTCAAGGATAATCCTTTCCAAGACGTCCGAATTCCCCGCCGAATTTGACCAAAATATGACATACCGCAAAGTTAAGCTCTATTCTAAACAATCAAGAAAGCAAAATTGGTTATTTTTGCCTTCATTTTTTTCAATTGTAAGGATAACTACCTTACCCTACCAAGTATGAAGACTTTTTCGCTTTCATTAGTTCCCGAGATTGCCCTTGACCCCGTCTTACTCAAAGAGCATCTGCGGACGCATTGTCTCAAAGGAACCTCCCAGGATTTTGAGTTTCGAAAGACCAAAGAGTCAATCGATGGCCGAAAGGGAAAAGTGGTTCTCCACATCGACGTGGAGGTTTATTTGAATGAATCGCTTCCCCCTCTTTTGTCCGATATACGCACCTACCAATTGCCCGCACAGGCTCCCCAGGCCATTCTGGTGGGTGCAGGGCCAGCCGGAATGTTTGCGGCTCTTCGCTTAATAGAGTTGGGGATTCGTCCCATTTTGCTCGAACGAGGCAAAGATGTTCGCGCCCGGCGCCGTGATTTAGCGGCTATCAACAAAGCTCATGTCGTGGATCCAAACTCGAATTACTGCTTCGGCGAAGGTGGGGCCGGAACTTACTCGGATGGAAAATTATATACCCGATCCAAAAAACGTGGAGATATCCGCCGAATCTTGGAAATATTTGTTCAACACGGGGCCACCGAACGCATTCTTGTGGATGCCCACCCCCACATTGGGACGAATAAACTTCCAGGTGTCGTTACGGCTATGCGCGAATCGATTCTGCAAGCCGGTGGCGAAATTCACTTTAATTCCCATGTCATCGATTTTCTTCTGGAAGATGATGAAATGAAGGGGGTGGTCACCGCCGATGGCACCTCTTGGCTTGGTATCGGCGTTATTTTGGCGACAGGACACTCCGCCCGGGATATTTTTTACTTGGTCGATCAAAAGAAAATTCAGATTGAAGCCAAACCCTTCGCCATGGGTGTTCGGATCGAACATCCGCAAGCCTTTGTCGATCAATGCCAATACCATCGCCCAGACCGAGGGCTGTTACCTCCCGCTGCCTACAGTTTGGTGACGCAAACACGGCATAAAGGAACTCAACGCGGTGTGTTTAGTTTCTGCATGTGCCCCGGAGGTTTCATTGTGCCGGCATCTACAGCACCCGGCGAGTTGGTGGTGAATGGGATGTCGCCGTCACGAAGGGACTCCTATTTTGCCAATTCGGGTGTCGTCGTTTCTGTTCTCCCAGAAGATTGGGCTCCGTTTGTGCCAGAAAAAGGACCACTTGCCGCTCTGGCCTTGCAAGAAAAAGTGGAGCGTGACTTGTGGCAAATGACGCAACAGTTGGTACACCCCGGCAAAGAGCAAATGGCACCTGCGCAACGAATTGGGGATTTTACCCGAAAAAGAATCTCAACCGATCTAGCACCTACATCCTACCAGCCGGGTTTAATCTCGGCACCGTTACATGAAATTCTCCCTGATTTCATCGCCGGTCCACTTTCCGAGGCGTTACCTATTTTTCAGAAAAAAATGAAAGGTTACGTTGGATCAGCAGGACAATTAATTGGTCTAGAAAGCCGCACCTCGTCTCCTGTTCGCATTCCTCGTCACCCCGATACGCTTGAGCATCCACAAGTTAAACGACTTTTCCCTTGTGGCGAAGGGGCTGGCTATGCAGGCGGGATTATGTCAGCTGCCATGGATGGCGAACGATGTGCCGAAGCTTTGGCTACCCGGTGGCTTAATTCCTAATTTATTGTGTACTTTTGCCTAATTTTTTCCTGATACTATTCCATTTTTGATATGACGTCTCATCAGATCCGACAAGCATTTCTCGACTTTTTTAGTGAAAAAGGGCATTTGATCGTGCCTTCCGCTCCTTTGGTTGCCAAGAATGATCCCACCTTGATGTTCAATAATTCGGGGATGGCGCAATTCAAAGATTTCTTCCTCGGAAATGGAACCCCGCCCAGCACCCGCATCGCCGATACGCAAAAATGCCTTCGGGTCAGTGGCAAACACAACGATTTGGAGGAGGTAGGTTTTGATACCTATCACCACACCATGTTCGAAATGCTCGGAAACTGGTCGTTTGGCGATTATTTCAAAAAGGAAGCGCTTCAATGGTCTTGGGCGCTGTTGACCGACGTGTACAAATTACCCAAAAACCGGATTTATGTGTCCGTATTTGAAGGGAATGAGGCCGATGGTGTTCCGTTTGACCAAGAAGCGTTCGATATCTGGAAGGAAATTTTAGGAGGAGATGACCGGATTATTCTTGGAAATAAAAAAGATAATTTTTGGGAAATGGGCGATATCGGTCCATGTGGGCCATGCTCCGAAATTCACATTGACTTACGCGATGACGTGGAGGTGGCCCAGATCTCCGGGAAATCACTCGTCAATGCCGACCATCCCCAAGTGGTCGAAATTTGGAATAACGTATTCATGCAGTTCGAACGAAAAGCCGATGGGTCGCTGATTCCGCTCCCCAACAAACACGTGGATACAGGCATGGGTTTTGAACGGCTTTGTATGGCCATTCAAGGAAAACAATCGAATTACGATACGGATATTTTCCAACATACCATCCGGGTCATCGAGCAAATGTCCAATAAACAATACGGAGTAAATGGAACGCTCGGATCGGATAACTATGTCGATGTCGCGATGCGTGTGATTGCTGACCACATTCGTGCCGTGGCGTTCACCATTGCCGATGGCCAGTTGCCTTCCAATGCGAAAGCAGGGTACGTGATTCGCCGAATTTTGCGTCGGGCCGTACGGTATGGTTATTCTTACCTCGACTTCCGTGAACCCTTCATGACACACTTGGTGCCGGTTTTGGCGGATCAGTTTAAATCGGTTTTCCCAGAATTATACGCGCAAGTCGAATTTGTATCTCGAGTAGTTGAGGAGGAGGAAAAAACCTTCCTCCGGACACTGGAAGCGGGTTTGAAACGATTGGATCACTTATTCGCTCAAGACATACCCAACCAAATACTACCCGGTGAATGGGTCTTCGAACTGTCAGATACCTTCGGGTTTCCGGTAGATCTTACCGCGTTGATTGCCAAAGAAAAAGGATTCTCCATCGATGAAGCGGGTTTCCAAAAAGCACTGACCGAACAAAAAGACCGCAGCCGCAAAGATGCCGCCAAAGAAGCAGCAGATTGGGTAGAACTGGGTGATTTGGATGGCGTGACTTTCTTAGGATACGAAACACTTGAGGCTACTACAACCCTCATGAAGTACCGTCGGGTTAAAACGAAAACCGGTGAAGAGTTCCACCTTGTCTTGGATCAAACCCCGTTTTATGCAGAAATGGGGGGGCAAGTTGGTGATACGGGAACATTTTCACTCACCCTTCCAAGCGGTGAAACAGTTGGTTTTTCCATTGTGGATACCAAAAAAGAAAATGATTTATTTGTCCATGTCGCACAAGATAAGCGTTTGGGCGATTGGTTGCAGGCTTTTTCAAGTCCGGTGATTATCCAAGCGCGTGTTGACGAAAGTCGGCGATTCAATATCGAGAAAAATCACTCCGCCACGCACCTCATGTTGGCCGCTTTTCGTCAAGTGCTCGGAAATCACATCGTTCAACGGGGGTCATTTCAAAATGACACCGTGACGCGTTTCGACTTTTCTCACTTTTCGAAAGTAACCGACGAGGAACTCAAAGCTGTTGAGGATATCGTCAACCAAAAGATTCAAGAGAATATTCCCCTAATCGAACGCCGAAATGTACCCATGTCCGAAGCGTTACAGCTTGGTGCCACAGCTACTTTTGGGGAAAAATATGGGGATTTTGTTCGTGTGATTACCTTTGGGCCAGACTTTTCCGTGGAGTTGTGTGGTGGAACGCATGTGCCTGCCACAGGATCCATCGGATTGTTTAAATTCGTTTCGGAAGGATCTGTTTCTGCCGGGGTTCGTCGCGTGGAAGCCATCACGGGGGCGCGTGCACTCGACCTTATGCGGGAGCAGCAACACACGATCCAGCAATTGATGAGCTTACTCAAAGGACAGTCTGATGTGGTGAAGGCCGTTGAAAATCTTCTGGACGAAAAGGCAGGATTGCAGAAAAAAATAGAAAAATTGGAAGCCGAAAAGCTCCAAGTAGTTCGGGAAAAGTTACTGAGCCAAACGCACCAAGCGGATGGATTTACTTGGATTGTGGAGCAGGTTGAGGTGCCTAGCGCCGATGCATTAAAACAACTGTGTTTTGATTTGAAAAGTAAATTAGGCGCCACCGCAATTATGCTGGGCGCAGTGGTGGGCGATAAACCCCAACTTGCCGTGATGTTCTCTGAAGAAGTGCTACAAAATAAAGGTTGGCATGCCGGCCAATGGGTAAAAGAAGCAGCCAAGCTTGTGCGAGGCGGTGGGGGAGGACAGCCTCATTTTGCCACCGCAGGTGGAAGTGATGCCACCGGGCTACCCCAAGCCTTAGCGTGGGGAAAGGCCCAAATGCTCGGATAATCTATTCCTCGAACCATTCATCCAAGGCGGACAAGGGCTTATCCTTTCCGCCTTGTTTTTTTAGTCAAATAAGGGTAAATTGAGTCTTAATTATGGCAAAAATGACAGAACGAAAAAAAGGATGGACTCCCGGCGCGGCGACACTCTACGGCACCGCGGCAAGTGTGTTGGTCGGTATCTTGGTGGGTTGTCAATCGGATAACTCGGACGGTGTAACGTATGAAGAGGTCCAAATTAAAGAAGCTACCAAAGGGGTCATTACTAAGTTAAAAGAAGTGGAACCCAATCAGTTTACCATTGTCGAAGAAACCATCACGGAAGCCAAAGATTCCTCACAAGTTTGGATTGAGCGACTAAATGGGCAGGTTGATAAACTGAGTCTTGCGGAAGCGCAAGGGCTCATCACAGCTGAGGACCAAGATTCTACCCGCGTCGCACAACGGTATGGAAACAATGGTTTTGGTGGATTAGGATCTGTTCTCTGGTGGTCAGGTTTAGGGTATTTGATGGGACGGAGTATGGGAGGTGGAGGATTTATGGGCTTTTATCGACGTCCAAATCCAGCCCAAGGGGGCGGTGTGCCGGGTTCGGCTGGAAGTGCGGTGTACCGATCCGCTCAATCGCCAGACCAAGTACGGCAAGGACTGTATCAAAGCAGTACCACCCGCACCGTCAGTCGGCCGGTTACCTCCGGACGTTCCGGTTTCTTCCGTTCTTCACCTCGATCGTCTGCTAGTTCATGATTCGGACCCAAACCATTCAGCCTTTACCCGCTCGGTTATACGCCGAGTTGGGGTGGGATTACTTCATTTCAGAAGAGGCGGCCACCTACTTAAGTCAAGAATTGGTGCTTACTTCCGAAATGGCTTGTAGAACCTACGCCACCACGGCGAATCGTGCGTTTGATCTTTGGGTCGAAGCCGCGCAATATGTGTTGGATCAGGGATTGTTATCCGACATGGGGATACCCGAAAATCTTCACCGCCTGATCCGCTATACATGGGAAAATGATTCCCATTTGCACCTGTTAGGCCGATTTGACTTAGTAGGCGAAAGTAACCCCAAGATCTTGGAGTTTAATGCCGATACACCCACAATGTTGCCCGAAACTGCTATTTTGCAATGGTTGCAACTGAAACAAAATGGCTTGCCTGAACGAAAACAATTTAACGAGGTATATGCCGCGCTTGTCCGTCAGTTTACTCGGCTCAGGGAATTAAATCCGGATAAAGAGCCGACGATGCTTTTTTCTACCCTTTCAGGCTACGCTGAGGATGATAATAATGTGGAACTTACCATGGAAGCCGCCGCCGAAGCTGGGTTTTCCGTGCATTTTTGTCCGATTGAAGACGTTATCTTTTCAGAATTCGATGGGTTATTCATGCCACAAGACTCGGGTGATCCGTTGCTTTGCCCTTTCTGGTATAAATTGGTTCCTTGGGAATTTATCGGGTGGGATGAACCCGAGTTGGCCGAAATTTTAACCCGACTGGTTTTAAAAGATCGGCTTATCGTCATCAATCCCGCGTATGCCGTACTCCTTCAGTCCAAAGGGTTACTGCCTATTTTACATCAATTATTTCCAAACGAACCGAGCATACTGCCTTCATTTTCCAAACGACCGACAACTGGAAAGTGGGTTGAGAAAGTCATGATGGGTCGAGAAGGCGCCAATATTCGTATTTTGGAGGAGTTTGATACCCATCCTGAAAACATGGAAGGACCTTACCAAAATCAACCCAAAATTTACCAAGCGTACACGCCTTTGGACCAAGACTCAGCTGGATTTCATTACCAAGCCGGGGTATTCTTTTCTTACGAAGCCTGTGGACTTGGGTACCGCCGGAGTTCTCAGCGTATCTTGGGAAATAATGCTCAATTTGTAGGGCACTTTCAATCAACTTAACGAGCGAAAATTTCGTATGTAAAACAAATTGCCAAACAACTCGTTTGTTTTGAGAAGTTTTTGTAAATTTTCGTTCTATATCAACACTAAAAGCTTTTGTTATGAGAAAACAGTATGCAGGTCTTTTGATGATAGGTTTCGTGGCGTGGATGGCTGCCTGCAAACCCGTTGAACCAGAACCAAATGGAGGAACAACTACGCCAGTAGCTACCAACCCAAACCTCGAGGTGAATAACTGGATTTACGATGAAATGAAAACCTATTACCTCTGGACGAACCAAATGAGATCCAAGCAAAGCACTGATCTCCGTTTGGCCCCGGATGCCTACTTTGCCTCGCTTCTTGTTGAACCGGGTAATCTAGATCGATTTTCTTGGATCGAAAAGTCAGCAACGGAGCTCACCAACTCATTGCAAGGACGAAATACCGTATTGGGTATTCGGTCGAGTACCTTCTTTACCGATCCCTCCCAGACCAATGTGGCCTTTGCCGTTGCTTATGCATTACCCAATTCACCTGCCGCCAAAGCAGGCCTGAAACGCGGTGATTTTATTGTTGCAGTGAATGGCGTTGCCTTGACCCAAGAGAACTTTAGCACAGCCCTCGGTCCAGAAACCGTGACTGTCACGCTCGGAGAATTTGTGAATGGCCGAATTGTATCCAACAACCGAACCTTGACTATCACCAAAGAAGAAGTTCAAACTGATCCGGTTTTGCATGCCAGTGTGATTGACTTGGGGACAAAAAAGGTAGGGTATCTCGTGTATCTTCAGTTTTTGAGCGCATATGACACCAAACTGCGCGAGGTATTCGCCAACTTCAAAGCCCAAGGCGTGAATGAACTGGTGTTAGACCTCCGGTACAATGGAGGGGGCTTTATCTCCTCAGCCGTCACCTTGAGCTCATTGATTGTTAAGAATTTAAGTCCCACCAATGTCATGTACAGGGATCAATGGAACCAGGAAGTGACCAATTTTTATGTCTCGCGCAATGGCCCGAATTTCTTTACCAAATTCTTTAATAATGAACCCAATAATTTAGGCGCATTGAACCGGGTTTTTGTCTTGACGACGCGAAGCACCGCCTCTGCCTCTGAACTCGTAATCAATAGCCTTTTGCCCTACATGGAGGTCATTCAAATTGGCCAAAATACCTTTGGAAAAAATGTAGGTTCAATCACGCTAGCGGACCAGACCAATCCACGACGTTGGGATTGGGGTATGCAACCAATTGTCTTGAAAACTGTGAATGCTCAGGACAAATCAGAGTATGGCACCGTGAATGGGTTCACGCCCAAATTTGCTCAATCCGACAATGTCCTGCCTTTCCAACCTTTCGGTGCACGAAATGAAACGCTCCTCGGTGTAGCACTGGATGTCATCGAAGGTGGAACTCTTGCTGTGGCGCGTCGCCAAGCACGATTAAGAAGCGACCAAATGCTCGCACCCGCCTCGAAAGAGTATATTGCCGATAACCCTTTAGTTGATATGAAAGAAATGTGGGTGACCGGTCCTGGAAAGCCATAAATCAAGTAAATTTACTGGAATCAAGGTCTTATCTAGCGCTTAGGTAAGACCTTTTTTCTATTTAATCCACTTTAATTACTTGCCTTAACAAGTATTTTTGGATTTTTCTTTGAGTTATTTGGGTGAATTTATGTAAATTGCTGTGCAAAAAAGATTTAACTTCTCTCGATATGTCCACCGAAACCCTCGCATTCGAAATCACGCGTGTAAGCGAAAGTAGAATTCATCAATTTGATCCCCAAAACATTGTTTTTGGTTCTTTGTTCACTGACCACATGCTGGTGGCCGATTGTATTCAAGGGGAATGGCAAACGCCTCAAATCATCCCGTTTGGTGATATGGCTTTTAATCCTGCATTAGCCTCACTTCATTATGGTCAAGCTATTTTTGAAGGCATGAAAGCCTTTAAGAACGAAGCCGGTGATGTTTTGATGTTTCGTCCAGAAGAAAATTTCAAGCGTTTCAATATTTCTGCGGATCGGATGTGCATGGCGCAAGTTCCTGAAGAAATTTTCATCGGAGGGCTAAAAGAATTATTGCGGATGGATGCCGCTTGGGTCCCGCAAGGAGAGGATAATTCGCTGTACCTCCGTCCATTCATGTTTTCTACGGACATGTATTTAGGTGTTCGTCCTTCGCAAAATTACCGATTCATGGTCATTATGTCACCAGCCGGAAAATATTATGCTATTCCACCAAAAGTCAAAGTAGAAAAAGAATACATTCGGGCTGCAAAAGGTGGGGTAGGGTATGCTAAATGTGCAGGAAACTACGCTGCTTCATTGTATCCAGCTAAATTAGCCGCGGAACAAGGCTACACCCAATTGTTGTGGACCGACGCTGCCGAACATGCTTATTTTGAGGAATCAGGTACCATGAACGTCATGTTTGTCAAAAATGGCACCTTACTTACACCCGCTACTTCCGATACGATTTTGAAAGGAATCACCCGAGATTCTCTATTGCAAATCGCGCGAAACGAAGGCATTCCCGTCGAGGAAAGACGTATCAGTGTGCAAGAAATTTTAGACGGTATTGAATCCGGTGACGTGACTGAGGCTTTTGGCGTCGGGACAGCGGTCGTCATTTCCCCATTTGCTGCCATCGGAAGTGATGGTGTCGATTATACCTTACCATCTTTAGGCGATCACGCGATTTCTTTGCGCTTGAAGAATGCGCTTGATGCCATTCGGACCCAAAAGGTGGCTGATCCGTTTGGTTGGGTCGTTAAAGTAAGTTGATTTCACCAAGGTAAATAGTAAAATAGCCCCGATGGAGTAATCCATCGGGGCTATTTTACTATCTGTTCAAAAGCAGTTTATTTTGCAGCGGCTTGATTCATCACCTCCGTTTGCTTCCGAATCGATTCCATGTGGATTAATTTGAATAATTCTTCCACCATTTCAGGGTACAATTGTAGCGCTTTCCCCCAATCCGCTCGTGAGCCATGGACTTGTTTCCAACGATCCAGTTGTAAAACAGCCACATTATTATCCCGTTTGTATTCACCCAGTTGCTCGACAACCGACATCCGAGAGGCAAGAACTTCCAAAAGCTCCCGATCCAAATGATCCAAACGTTGGCGAAGACGATCCAATTCACTTTGAAAATCAACTCCATAAGTGGCTTGACGGACCTCAATGCCATCCAACATCTCTTTTAAAGCTGCCGGGGTAAGTTGCTGCGCTGCATCCGACCACGCCTCGTCCGGATTCCGATGTGATTCGATGATTAAACCATCATAATTCAAATCCATGGCCCGTTGCGTGAGCTCAGCTAGGTAGGCACGCTTACCTGCCATATGGCTTGGATCCCCGATCATAGGAATCTGAGGAAACAACGTTTTAAATTCTACAGCCAATTGCCACATGGGTGAGTTGCGGTATTTAACCTCCTGGGCATTGGAAAATCCACGGTGAATGGCGCCTAATTTTTTAATACCAGCGCCTGCGATGCGCTCAAATGCGCCTACCCAAAGTGCTAGGTCAGGATTTACCGGATTTTTGATCAGGACAGGAATGTCCAACCCTTTCATGGCATCTGCCAAATCCTGAACGTTGAATGGGTTAACGGTTGTCCGGGCACCAATCCAAAGGATATCAACACCATATTTTACGGCCAACTCGACATGCTGAGGCGTTGCTACTTCAACAGCGACTGGAAGCCCAGTTTCCGCTTTTGCTTTCTGAAGCCAAGGTAACGCTTCCTCACCCTTTCCTTCAAAACTACCGGGACGAGTCCGCGGTTTCCACACGCCAGCCCGCAATACATGGCCAATGCCTTGAGCCGCTAAACCACGCGCAGTCTCCAATACCTGCTCCTCAGATTCCGCACTACATGGCCCCGCAATCAACAAGGGCTTTCCGCCCGTATCAATCCAGGATTGAAGAGGTTGAACGTCTAAATTTGCTTTCATTTACGTAACTTGTTTGATCGATGTATCTGGTTAAAAAAGTAAATTACTAAACCTAACCATATAAATACACAATTTGCTTTATCTTTGTGGTGTAATTTATTTAAATTATAAAAATAATACAATAAAATATTGTTTTAAAACAGTCTTCATTGTACTTCATGATTTCATCACAAACAGCCAAATCCTTGAATTTCGATAATACCGAAATATCATTTGCCCGCTTAACGAACCGCCAATTACGTAAGACCTACTGGATCTTCGCGTTGATGAATCAAAACGGACTGGTAAAATTAGGTACTTTCTTTATCAAATTAGCCCTTAAGTTAGGTCTTCCCATTAAAGGAGTCATTCGCCAAACCATTTTTTCGCAGTTCTGCGGTGGTGAAACGATCGAAGATTGCCAAAAAACGATTGCTTCACTCGCTGAAGCAGGTGTTGGTACAATCTTGGATTACTCGGTAGAAGGCGAAGACGATGAGGAATCGTTTGATGCAACGTGCCAAGAGCTTTTAAACACCATACACCGAGCGGCAACCAACCCCGAGCAAATTCCGTTTGCCGTATTTAAAGTTACAGGTTTAGCGTCAACACCGCTTCTTGAAAAAATTCAATCAGGTAAAGAAGAATTGAATGCCGAGGAAACGTCCGCTTGGGAACGCGTTCAAAACCGAGTAAACCGTTTGTGTGCACTGGCTGCTGATAAACAGGTTCGGCTTTTTTTTGATGCTGAGGAGTCTTGGATTCAGGATGTAATCGATACCTTGTGCTATGATCAAATGGCGCTATATAATGCAGGTGAGGAGGTATGGATCTACAATACTTACCAATTATACCGATGGGAAGCGTTAGAAAACTACCAAAAAGCGGTTGAAAATGGGAAAAAGGCGGGGTACAGAGTAGGGGCAAAGCTTGTTCGTGGCGCTTACTTAGAAAAAGAAAGACGCCGTGCACACGAGGAAGAATACCAAGACCCTACACAACCCACAAAAGAAGCGACCGACCAAGATTATAATACGGCCATCCGATTCTCACTCGATCAAATTGATCGTGTCGCTATTTGTTTAGGAACGCACAACGAAGCTAGCAGCAAGTTGTGTGCTGACCTGATGGTCCAAAAGCAGATTCATCCCTCCGATAGTCGCGTTTATTTCGCGCAATTGCTCGGGATGAGTGACAATATTTCGTTTACTTTGGCGTCTCAAGGATATAACGTGGCTAAATATGTCCCTTACGGTCCTGTCGAGTCTGTTATGCCCTATTTGTTCCGACGGGCAGAGGAAAATACGTCCATCGCGGGTCAAAGCAGCCGAGAATATCTATTAGTTAAAAAGGAATTAATGCGCCGAAGAAATAAAGCATGAAACAGACTGGAAAATATTTTCTCTTTGCCCTTATCTTGATTATTCTCGATCAAGCCACTAAACTGTGGATGCACTTTGTGGTATTACCAAATCACTTTGGTGAAATCGATCTTATTCCCAATGTTTTCAAATTACACTACGTGCTCAATCGGGGCATGGCCTTTGGGATGGAACTCGGCGGGGAATACGGAAAACTGGCGCTCACGCTCTTCCGCTTGGTGGCTATGTTTGGCATCAGTTGGTACATCGTCTTCCTACACAAACAAAATTCACCTGCTGGTTTTTTATATTCAGTTTCCGCCATATTAGCCGGTGCTATTGGTAATCTGATAGACTCTATTTTTTATGGTGTTTTGTTGCAAAATGCTCCGTATGATGCACCTTTCCCCTTGTTCTATGGCCAAGTGATTGATATGTTTTATGCCATTGGCTTGGATGGATTTTGGCCCGAATGGGTTCCTTTTCTTGGGGGTACGTACAACTCAACGCCTATTTTTAATTTTGCTGATGCGTGCATCTTCTGTGGTGTGGTAGCCATTGTCATTTGGCAAAAATCTTTTTTCGTTGAAAATCCGTCCTCACCGGACAATCCTGAATAATTATGTGGCGTAAACCCTCTTTTTACTTGTTTTCTATTGCTATTTTATTGGTTTTTGGCACTTTTTATGTTCCCTTTGTCATCAAAGGGGCCTACATTTGGGTGTTGGGTAGTTCAGGCTGTTTGCTCAGTATTTGGACCATCAGGCAATCCCCATCTATAGCTCAACGGTTTATGTCTGTTTTTATAGCCGCTAGTTTTTTGGCTTTTTGTTTTATACTCAGTAAAGCATTTCAGATTTTTACGTAAGCCGTAGAGGACGTATTAAACTAAAATGCCTCCCCAATCGTGGCGTAAAACGTCCCTTTTTCGTAAGGACTCATACCATAATCAAGGCGTAAATTAAGCTTCGACTTGGTGGCAATGCGGAGGCCAAGACCGTAGGAAAACTTGGGCTTATTCCACCTAAACCCCTCCGCATCGCCCAGAAAACCCATCGATCCAAATCCTACCAAACCAAACGGCTGCCAAAACATCCACCGAAGCTCCTGCTGCCACAATAGCGCGTGACGATCTCGAAAATAACCTTCGTAGAGTCCACGCATCTTTCGTTGTCCACCCAAAAAGGCAAGTTGATTGAAGGGTACCTCGGGCCCAAAATGGCCTTGAAACCACAAATTGGTAGCACTGACTACCTTGGGATGTAGCGATCTGTACACGGCATAATCCAAATGTAACCTACTGAAGGATACATTGGCTCCAAACCGAGGCGACGACGGAACCCAAAATGCTTCAAGCCAGCTACCGGTGGTCGGATAAAAAACTTGGTCCCGGCGATCCCGAAGGACGTAGGGCCCAACCCCTGAGGTTCTACTGAATGTACTACCTGGAATATCCCCAGAGGCCAGCAAGCCCCCAGGTTCTACACCCGTAACTCGATAGGCTTCATACTGCACGCGGAGTCCCAGGTAAGTTCTTGGTGCAATGGCGCGTGCTCCCGTGAGCCGTATTCGAGGGAAATCAACATCAAAAACTTCTTGCGGGCCGCGATTTTCACCAATACCATAAAAGAAATAATTGTAACGATACCAGCCTGAATCATTGAAGATATACCAAAGATTGTTGTTGAGAAATAAGGTGAAAGGTAAAAATACAAGCAACTGTCGATTCTGAGTAAAAGTTACCCCGAAGGATAGTTGTGAAGGATTTGACCCAACCGAATCCCGCCGAAATGAAAATGTCGCAGTTCCTGCAACGCCTGCTCCCCAACGCGTTTCAGGGAATCGGAAGACTACCGGCAATGCAATAATTTGTTTTTCTCTAAAAATCGAACTACTATCGGATTGCCCGAAAGATAGAAAGGTCTGAAGTATAAATAAACAAAGTAGAAGCCTCATACAGCAAAGATAAATGGATTTCATCGGATATACGCATGGGATCGAATTCGCGTTTTGGTGAAAGGGTTTTCTTTTGTAAATTTCGGTTTGAATCGAAACGTCCATGAACTCCAAACACTGGCATCTAAAAACCTTACCCCACTTACCAGAGCATTTTAAGGTCATCCAACATCTAAAGGATGAGGTTAAAGTGTCGGATACTTTAGCTACTTTACTTTGGCAGCGTGACATCTACACGTATGATCAAGCCAAAAACTTTTTTCGGCCTTCGCTGGATCAACTGCATGATCCTTTCCTCATGAAGGATATGAACCTGGCCGTCAATCGATTGACCATTGCGCTCAATCAACAGGAGAAGATCTTGGTGTACGGCGATTATGACGTTGATGGGACTACCGCCGTAGCGCTGGTGTATGGATTCCTTTCTTCCCTTACAAATCAATTGGATTTTTACGTTCCAGATCGCTATAAAGAAGGATATGGTATCTCCAAACAAGGAATTGACTGGGCTAAAGAACAGGGAATTTCGCTAATTATTGCGCTAGATTGTGGAATTAAGGCGATACAAGAAGTAGACTATGCGAAGAGTTTGGGAATTGATATGATCATATGCGACCACCATGAACCGGGTGAAGCGATTCCCCAAGCTTGTGCTGTTTTAGATCCCAAAAGAAAGGATTGCCTCTACCCATTCAAAGAGCTTTCAGGCAATGGAGTTGGGTTTAAATTGATGCAGGCCTTGTCAATCACGCAAGGTATTCCCCTAGACCACTTGTATGCTTTTCTGGATTTATGTGTGGTGAGTATCGGCGCCGATATTGTTCCGATTGTTGGAGAAAATCGAATTTTAGCATATTTTGGACTAAAAAAGTTAAATGAGTCGGCTTGTATTGGCCTTCTCGCATTGAAGAAAGTGGCGGGCTTTGTCGATCCCATGACTATCGAAAATGTGGTGTTCGTCCTAGGGCCTCGTATCAATGCGGCTGGGCGTATCTTCCATGCCCGTTCAGCGGTTCAATTGTTGCTTTCTCAAGACTTTAATCAAGCTTGGGAAGTGGCCCAAGAAATTCATACGTACAATGCCCAACGCCGGGATCTGGACTCGTCTATCACCGAGGAAGCCTTGCAGATGATTCAAGCAGATCCATGGCTGGCAAATGAAGCGTTATCCACTGTATTATACAATCCCAACTGGCACAAAGGAGTTATTGGGATTGTGGCCTCGCGGTGTATTGAACGGGTTTACCGACCTACCATTGTTCTGACCAAATCACAAGATAAAGCCGCTGGCTCAGCACGTTCAATACCGGGATTTGATCTATATGCCGCAATTGAGGCGTGCTCTGACTGGTTGGTACAGTTTGGTGGACATATGCACGCAGCGGGTATGACGATTTTACCCGAAAATATACCAGGATTTGCCAAAGCATTCGATGAAGAAGTGAAAAAACGGCTCACAGCCGACATGTTGGTTCCCAAAGTATGGATTGATCTTCCCATTTCTTTTCAAGATATTACCCCAAAGTTTTTTCGTATCGTGAAGCAAATGGGCCCATTCGGCCCACACAACATGCAACCTGTCTTTGTTACCCACCAGGTTAGTTTAGTCAATCCACCGGTGAGGTTGAAAGAAAAACACTTAAAACTTCAAGTCATGGAAATATCTTCCGGTATTTCTTTTGTAGCTTTAGGGTTTGGAATGGCCGAGGACTTTTATGATAAATTACAGTCTAAAGAGCCTTTTGCCCTCACCTACACACTAGAGGAAAACAATTTCAGAGGTTCTGTATCGCTACAGTTGATGATAAAAGATATTAAATGGGAGTATGATGTGAAAATTCCATCTCATTCTCCTGAAATTACTGATTCAATATTGTCGTAAATCGTATGTCAACCATTGCTCTTTCTTTACACAAAAAAGGTCACTACATTACCCACTACCAAGGTAGGGAAGAATTGACAGTTTCATTGCCCGGTGAAGATTGGCATCCGACAGATCACGAAACGTGTGTAAAACAAATGGTGGATACTTTGGCTCCACATCATCCAATTTTTGCGGGTACTATCCGCTATCCACGCGCTAAAGACCACGTTCCTTTAGGAAATCCGTTGGAGGATCAGCCCAATGTTTTTACGCATTTTGATCTGGGGTGGCGGGCCCTACAAAAAGTAGCCTCTGGTGAAACCAACCATTTTTTGTGGACAGATGATTGGACTTATGCCCTAGGAAATGAATTAGCAGATGGTGGTTTATCCCAACCGAAAGCAGGCCAGTATCCCGTGTGGTGGCAAAGTAAAGCGTACGCAGTTGCCTGTTTATTTTCAGGAAATGAACAAGAGAGGCAAATTCAACACCTCGCAGGTCACTTTGGTGTAGATATCGCCCATATCCATTCCATGCCCTATATACCGAGATTGGTACGCCAACTTCGGGAACGGTTTTCTCAAGTTATTCCCACCCAGGCTTCAACCGAGTTCATGATGGACTGTCCGTTTGTAGAGCGATCTTTGAACTTATTTCGATCAGTGGAGGAAGCCTATCACCAATTTATGTTGGATTTGGTAGCTCAACAAGTAGCTGCCTGGACCCACGTTTCGACTTTTCAAGCAGGAGCCAAGATTTATATCGGCGGAAGGCTAGCCCATTGCCCTCATTTTATGCACGGCATGGCCGAAGCATTTTTTGCCCAAGAGGTGTATGGAGTAACGGGTGTTTCCTTACCCGAATGGTATTTACTTGCTCCCGAAGGAATCGATCCTGTGTGCCAACGCTACCGTTAATCCTCAGGATAAGGCAAAAATACAAAACCAGCAAACCCTTCGTCAAAAACAAACAAACAGGCGTACTCTTCCGGGTTTTTGTAATTTTCTAAAAATAGAGGTTTTGACTCCTCGGACATTAATGTTCGTTGTATAAATTCCTCTACCATGGATGCACGGTACTGGTAACGGGTCTGAAAATCGGAGCGATCAAATAAAAGTTGACCGACTTCCACAGGCGTCTGGCTTAAAGCAAAGATTGGATGGTCTGAAAATTTGCGTTTTCTGATTTGGTAGGACGCCTCTTTGATGTATTCAGCTACTAAAATAAAGTCGCCAGCTACATAGCCCATCAGTTTTTTATTGACCTCAGGCGAGTTGGCATCGTCCATGAGTGTATTTTCATTGCTATTGTAAATCATATGAATTGGATTAAAGTCGTGCTGCTAATAAAAGTCCAAGATCACGGTACCGAAGCTGAAACCGTTTTGCCATCATCTCATGCGTCATGTGGCCTTTGTAACAATATATTCCTTGATTAAACCAAGGGGTATGGTAAATCATCTCCTCGATGGATCCCAGCCGAGCTATTTTTAACAGCATGGGGGTAAAAATATTGGAAAGCGCAATGGAAGCCGTATGGGCCACACGCGATGGGATATTGGGAACTCCGTAATGGATAACACCATGTCGAATGAAGGTCGGATGCTGATGTGTGGTCATTTCGGACGTTTCAAAACAGCCTCCCTGGTCAATCGAAACATCAATAATGAGTGATCCAGGGCGCATGGAGGCTACCATTTCCTCTGTAACGACACAGGGACTAATCCCGCCCTCGGCCCGAAGAGCACCAATCACAACATCGGCTTGTTGAATAGCCGAGGAAAGGGATTGGGTATCTAAAATGGAGGTGTAAACATGTTGTCCTACCGAATATTTTAACCGTTGTAATCGATAAATTTGACTATCAAATACCTTCACCTCTGCCCCGAGGCCGATGGCGGCGCGGGTGGCATATTCCGCAACGGTTCCAGCACCTAAGATCACAATCGATGTCGGAGGTACACCCGTAACGCCCCCCATCAATACACCGCGTCCGTTGTGGGCACTGCTTAGGTACTCAGCGGCTAAAAGTAAAGCCGCATTTCCGGCAATTTCACTCATAGCCCGGATGACGGGTAAGTTCCCCACTTTATCTTCCAAAGTCTCGAATGACACACCGATAACACGACGCTCCAAGAGTCGTTCGAAGTAGGACTTGGTTAGGGCTGGAAAGTTCAAGGTAGAAAAAATGGCTTTTCCGGGTTTCAAATAATCAAACTCATGCGTGACCAAAGGTTCAATTTTTAGAATGATTTCGGAATCAAAAGCTTCCTGTGGCGTGGATACAATCTCGGCTCCAGCTAAGGCATATTGTTCGTTGGAAAATCGAGCTTGGCTGCCCGCATTTTTTTCCAATCGTACCCGAAAACCATGATTGACCAACAAGGCAACAGCATCGGGCGTCAGAGCAACTCGATTTTCTTGTAAGGAAATCTCTTTGGGAATTCCAATAGAAAGGTGGTTTCCTTTGGATGAAAGCCGGGCGGGAAGTTCCTGTGTCAGCAGTCCCGATTCAGATTGGGTAGAGGGGGAGGGCATATACGGTTAATTTTGAACCCACTGACCCTCGAGCCGTCGCTCAGTAGGGCTTATGAATTGAAAAGTTAATTGAATGTAACTAGTCGGCCAAAGCGCTTCAATGCGTTCTGGCCACTCGATCCAGCACGAATAGCCGGAGGATAAATATTCCTCCAAGCCCATATCCAAGGCTTGATGCACATGATCAAGCCGGTAACAATCAAAATGGTAAATCGGTTCTCCACCTCGGTCAGTATATTCATTCACCATAGAAAACGTGGGACTTTGTACGGTGGAACTTACGCCGCGGCAAGCCCCCAGCGAACGAATCAATGTGGTTTTCCCAGCACCCATCGGGCCATGAAAAAGCCAAACAGGAACATGCCCCCAGCGTGCGTGCAAATTGGCTGCAAGCTCCGGCAATTCATTGAAGGTATACTGCCAAATTTGATTTTCTGACGTTTGCATAGTACAAAAATAGGAGGAAAAAGGGAAATTTCATGGACTGGCTAGAATATTCCATTTTGTTCGGGAAAGAACCAAAATTATTTAAAAAAAATGGTGAAATTTGTAGGACAAAGACGCAAATTAGTCGAAGTTTTCAATTCCTCAACACTCTTTAACGCAGCTTAGCGATTCATGTCTGAAAACAGAAAGCAGATCATTCTTTTTTCCTTTTTTTTTATAGGCTTGGTATATCTCATGCGGTTGTTCTACCTGCAGATCATCGATGCGAAATACCAAACGTTAGGTTCTGTCAACTCCATTCGGAAAGAGGTGCGTGTGCCCAATAGAGGACAGATTTATGATCGAGGTGGCGAGCTTTTAGTAGCCAATGTGGAAGTGTATGATGTATATGTAACCCCCCGTCAGGTTCAAGTCTCCGATACCCTGTTGTTTTGCCAGTTATTTGATATAACAAAAGGGTATTTTGATAGCACGTTGGCCAGTGCTTTATCTTTTTCAAAGAATAGACCGTCTCTCTTTTTGCGTCAGTTATCGAAAGAGGATTATGCCCGTGTTTCCGACGCCATGATCCATTTTCGTGGATTTACTTTTGAGCAATCCTTTTTTCGTACTTACCCTAAGCCTACAGCAGCCAATGCACTCGGCTACATTGGCGAAATACCCAAAGAAGATTTTGAAAAACAAGGGGACGATAAATATTATCGAAAAGGAGATTACGTAGGGCTTACCGGACTCGAAAAATATTACGAAACAGCCCTTCGCGGTACGCGAGGGATTCGGTTCCGTCTTTCCAATGCCAAAGGCGAAGACAAAGGGCCCTATATTCCAGTCCCCGGAAAAGAAAACGTTGGGGAGTTTGATACCTCCGCCGTTATTGGAAAGAACCTGTATACAACCATTGATTTTGGTATTCAAAGTTTAGCCGATTCCCTTTTCCAAGGTAAAGTAGGTGGGATTGTCGCAATTGAACCTTCGACAGGCGAAATTCTAGCGTTGGGAACTTACCCAACGTATGATCCCAACTTGTTATCGGGACGCGAGTTTTCAAAAAACTTCCGAGCCTTATCTCGGGATCCTGACAAGCCTTTGATCAATCGGGTTACCAATTCGTTTTATCGGCCTGGTTCTACTTTTAAGTTAATTCAAGCCGCTCTGGCCTTGGAACTGGGTGAAATTAATCCAAAAACGAGTTTTCATGGTGCTCCGTCTCCGTTTCGCTACCACTCTGCACCCGGATTTGAGATGGCGAATTTGAAAAATGCCATTCAGGTTTCTTCAAATCCATACTTTTTTAATGTATTCAAAAGAATCATTGAGCATGAGCCGCAGGGTTCCCCGTTCAAAACTGCCCGACGTGGGCTCGATATTTGGCATCAAATGGTCGAGAAATTTGGCTTTGGTATTCAGCTTGGGATTGACTTACCCAATGAAAAAAAAGGGTTACTTCCTGATGTAACCCGATACGATAAGGTGTACGGAAAGGATCAATGGAAGTTTTCTAATATCTTCTCCCTCAGTATTGGTGAAGGGGAATTGGGGACGAATATCCTCAAATTAGGAAATTTTACCGCCGCTATTGCCAATAAAGGCTATTGGATTACGCCGCACATGGTGCGCGGTATTGGCAAGATTGGCGAAATCCCAGACTCGCTTAAAAAGGTACACCCAACAGGAATTGATCCGCGGCATTTTGATCCCATTCTAGAGGGTATGGCTGCCGTCGTCTCCCAAGGAACTGGAAGACGATCGCAAGTGCCGGGCATCGAAGTGTGTGGCAAAACAGGAACCTCGCAAAATGCCAAAGGAAACGATCACTCCATTTTCATTGCCTTTGCTCCCAAAGATAATCCCAAAATCGCGGTTGCGGTTGTGGTAGAGAATGGTGGTTTTGGTGGCGTAGCCTCTGCTCCAATCGCAGGTTTGATCATGGAAAAGTACTTAAAGGGTGCGCTCTCACGTCCTGATATAAAAGAAAGTGTAATGAAACAACGATATACCACCGTCAACGCTGCCTCGGCCAGAAAAGTAGCCCAATAAATTTATGCAACGAGATATCGATATTAAAAAAGGAATTGACTGGACAACGATCTGGTTGTATGTGCTCTTGCTCGTGATTGGATGGATCAATATCTACGCCGCTGTATTTGACCCGGATAATCCACTGGGGATCTTTTCCCTCGAACATAATGCAGGCCGACAGGTGATGTTTATGGCTTTATCGGTCATTCTCATCATGTTAATTCTATTTTTAGACTATAAAATATACGATGCTTTTGCCTACTTGTTTTATGGGGCTTGGATATTGGTACTTATTCTAACAATTTTCATCGCACCTGACATCAAAGGATCTCATTCTTGGATCAAATTCGGCTCATTTCAGTTCCAACCCGCCGAGCTATCTAAAATTTTCTCGGCATTAGCCATCTCAAAATACCTCAGTACACAAGGGATTTCCTTAAAAAAAGGCAAAAATCTTTGGACCGCAGCCGCGCTAGTTTTCATCCCACCCATGATCATTATTTTACAAAGGGAAACGGGTAGTGCCTTAACTTACGGCGCTTTTTTGATTGTCTTTTACCGTGAGGGGCTGCCTGGGTTTATTCCATTCATGGGGATCGCGGCTGTGGCGCTATTCATCTTATCCCTTATTTTTGATGAATTTTATATTATCGCCGGAATCATAAGCTTAGGCGTGCTTTTTTGGATCTTCTTTCTCAAACGATACCAACGAACGAGACAATCACTCCTGTCTATTGCCGGCGTGGTTGTTTTAGCTTCCGTATTTGTTTTTGGTGTCGACTTTTTCATCAACAACATTTTAGAACCGCATCAGCAGCGACGGATTCAGGTACTTGTCAACCCAGACGCTGATCCTCGTGGAGCTGGCTGGAATGTCACCCAAGCCCGAATTGCCATTTCCTCGGGTGGATTTCTTGGGAAAGGCTACCTGCAGGGTACACAAACCAAGTTTGATTTTGTTCCGGAACAATCTACGGATTTTATCTTTTGTACCATTGGCGAAGAATGGGGGTTTGTAGGCGCTTTTGTCTTAATTGGTATCTACTTGGTCTTACTAACCCGTATCATCAATTTAGCCGAAAAGCAAAAAACAAAATTTGCCCAGATTTATGGGTATTGTGTGGCAAGTTACCTATTTTTTCATTTGCTAATTAATGTTGGAATGACCATTGGCCTCATGCCCGTGATTGGTATCCCGTTACCCTTTATCAGTTATGGAGGCTCAGCGCTTTGGTCATTTACGATCTTGTTGTTTATTTTCTTGAAACTTGATGCCCATAAAAGCTATAAGGTTTAACCTTCGGAAATGCAAAAGGGCCCTCGAGTCGGAGGGCCCTTTTGCATTAGATGCATTGGTGCGTAAAGTAGATTAGAAACGAAGCGCAAATGTCGGGTGCTTCAATCATCGCCGCATGACCAACCGATTCCAGCATTAATACATAAGGTTTTTGCATGATACCCACTTGCTGAAGCGCATCTTCTTTAGCAATAAATGCATCTTGACCACCTATGACCATCCCGATCGGAATGCTAAGTGTAGTCAAAATATGCATACGTCCTTTCCTCCCTTTCATGGCCTGTGTACCCGCGATCAAGACATCCGGGTCAAGTTGTCCATGATCCAAAGCAAATTGACGCACCTGATCCGGAAAGTTCTGTTGGAAGGTGGAACTGAATATCTTCGGATGGAATTCTTCCAAAAACAAAGGAGCTCCATTTTTCTTGATAAACTCCACAGTCTTTTGCCGTGCCATTTTTCTGGCTTCGGAGTCTGCCATGGCCGAACTGTGGAAAAGAACAAGGCCTTTCACTAACTTGGGGTACTTTTCAGCAAAACCCAATGCAATATACCCTCCCATAGAAAAACCTACTAGAATAGGGTCGGATACCCGTTCATTTTCTATATAATGGTACAGCCATTGCACATAGTCTTCCAGATCTTCAAAAGTTAAACGCGACATGTCAGGCACCTTGACCGCAGCGCCTTGGCCGAGATACGGGATCATCTGATCCCATACCCCTTGATGCATACCAAAACCATGGAGTAATACGAGTGTTCCTTTTATTTTCATGGGATTTCAGCGGGTGATTTATTCGATTAATTGCTACGTTTGGAGCGGAATCTTTGGCGTCTTCTACTTCGTCGGACGGCTTTTTTAATCGCAAATATAAAGAAAAGTAGAGATACTAATCCAAATAACAACGCCAAGGAAGGAAAGTTAATCAGGGTCAATAACATGGCAATTCCCAAAAGTCCTCCCCCAATCCAAAAACCATCATTATTCGGTTTAAACAAGGGTTTTCGTGCCGGTTTCTTGGATTTTTGTGTGGAAGAAGAAATGCCTATTTTTTCTTTCCAAGTAGGCGTAGATGAATTTTTCTTCTTGGCTTTGGGTTTTTCCCGACTTGCCTGAAAGGGATTCTTGTTTAATGGAATCGCGGTAGGCAGGTACTCAGGTAGGGCCGGCGGGCTTACCTTAACTACCACTTGGCTAGAAAAGTCAATCGGGTTGAGTTCCTCGGGTGTGTGTGAGGAATGAATGGCTTTCTGTTGAGTTAAATTGGGCTCCGGATGATAGGCCATCCGATAAAAACGAGGTTGGCAAGCACCCAGGAGAATGCTTGCCATACAGATTGTAAAAAATGCTTGAATTTTATGCATAGGTAGATTAGGCGACAATAGCCTTTTCGAACAACGCCGATCGTTCAAATTTATTTTGAGCATATTCTCGGGTGACACTGAATTCTTTCACCTCGGGTTGAGATGGCAGTTCGTACATTGCATCGGAAAGAATGGCTTCGCAAATGGATCTAAGCCCTCGGGCCCCTAATTTGAATGAAATGGCTTGTTCCACGATATAATCCAAAGCATCCTCTTCAAATGTCAAGGCGATTTCCTCCATCTGAAAAAGTTTTTTATACTGTTTGATGAGGGCGTTTTTGGGTTCTACTAAGATTAACCGCAAGGTATCTTTATCCAAAGGATTAAGATAGGTGAGTAAAGGCAGTCGACCCAAAAGTTCAGGTATTAAGCCAAACGACTTTAAATCCTGCTGTGTGACATACTTCAATAAGTTTTCGCGATCAATCGTTTTTTGCTCTTTTCCATTGACAAAGCCAATAGCCTGAGTATTCAGACGGTTGGCAATGTGCCGAGTTACGCCATCAAAAGCTCCTCCACAAATAAAAAGAATATTTTCGGTGTTGACCTGGATCAGCTTTTGTTCCGGGTGCTTTCGACCACCTTGCGGGGGAACACCTACGATTGATCCCTCCAACAACTTGAGTAAGCCTTGCTGAACCCCTTCCCCTGAAACATCTCGAGTAATGGAGGGGTTGTCACTTTTTCGTGCTATTTTATCTATTTCATCGATAAAGACAATGCCACGTTGCGCAGCGTCTACATCATAATCGGCTGCT
>Ga0209812_10000826_pt1 | contig 24891 bp, 14 predicted proteins | sample JI71714BDNA_FD_187502 | JGI IMG/M metagenome (GOLD analysis project Ga0209812, IMG submission 187502) | Wastewater effluent complex algal communities from Wisconsin, to seasonally profile nutrient transformation and Carbon sequestration -... | ecosystem: Engineered > WWTP > Effluent > Algae...
CGAAGATCGCGGGTTCAACCTCGGTCCAGACATGTTCGGCGGCCTGGATCAGCACCTCAAGCTCCTCCGCATCTAGGGGCAGGGCGGTGCGCTCCTTGAAGAGGTAGCCGTTGAACTTCCTGAGCGGAACGCCGAGCGCGGGCGAGAACTCGCCCTTGTCCATCGCCGCCCACAGAGCGGACAGCTGGTGTTCGAGATGCTCCGGGTGGGCGCGCTGGTTCTTGAGGAGCTGGGTGAAGCTGCCTTCGGGGATCAGTTTGCTGTCCTCGGCGAACATCGTGAAGAGCACGCGCATGAGGAAGCCGCTGGTGGTCTCGGCGTCGTACCCGCGCTTTTCGAGGCGGCGGGCGACGGTGGCGAGCAGATCGGCAATGTCGCGGGTGACGCGGGCAGCGCGAGCCGTGGGGTCGAGGCTTTTGGGATCGGTCCAGATGGCGCGCAGGCGATCGCGAACATCCTCGTCGCGCAGGTCCTCAAGCATGATCCGGTAGCGCGCCCGGTCGGGGAACTGGGCGTAAGCCTTTCCGGAGCCGGTGAAGTCGGCATAGACCTCGATGCAGTACCCGATGTCGGCGACGAGCAGGAACGGCGGCCAGCCATGATCGATGGGGAGCGCCTTGGCGTAGCGTTCGGCCTGCCCCTTGGCCTGCACCATCGCCTTCGCCCACCCGGGCGTGCCGCGTCGGGCGGTGCCGCGGGCGACGCGGGTTTTTGCGGTCTGGCCGAAGATGTCGAGATCGTCCTCGCCCTTGTCGGCTGCCGCCCGGTCCGCCTCGCTGCCCTGTTTGGCTTCGAGGATGAAACAGCCGCGCTTGTAGCAATCGATCCGGCCGAAGCTTTCGGTACCGTCGCCATTGTCCTGAAAGACGCGGCGCTCGAAGACGTAGTCGTTCGCGGTGTCGTCAGCCTTGGCGCCACGCGGGGGATCGACACCGAGCAGCCGGGCAAGGCCGTTGATGAAGGACTGGGTGTTGGCGAGTTCGCTGCCGCCGGTGCCGCGCCATTCGCTGATAAACGCGTCAATGTCGACGGGGCTGGTCATCGCCGGTGGTAAAGCACAGGGGCAGACGACTGGCAACGATGACCATTGCCCCGTGACTTCAGCACGTTGCTATCAGGATCAACATGGGCGGCCCATGCCTGAGCTACGGCCGGATGCGTCAGCGCATGAGCCCGGCAAGCATCGTGACGCCGCTGCTCTCGGACTCATTTGGCATACGGTTGCGGACAATCATGCCAAGGACCTCCCGGACACTCTCGACGTCTTGCTGCTCAACCGCTGTCCAGCCTTGGTCTACCAAGCGGTCGTGGAGGTCCTTGTCGAGGGCAGAATGCCGCTCTGCTGCAAGCCGCTCAAACATGGCAAAAATGAACGCCGGTTGCTCATACAGCGATCGCTGGAAGACAGTGCGCGCCTGCTGAACCAACTGGCGCACGCCAGACCAATTTTCGTTGCTAATCTCCTCGCGCGCCGACCGCAGCAAGGTGTTAAGCCGTTCGACGGTAGCGGGATCCATCGTTTCAATAAGGTCGGAGATGCCATCTTCGATGTGCTCAATTTCCTGCAAAAGGACGGCACGGCGGTGTTCAGGGGCCTCCTTCAGGCGGGCCAGTTCCTGCTGCACATGAAGAGCCTCTTCCGTCACGGACCGTCGGGCTTCTGCATCGCTGGAATTGGCAAGCAACTCCTTCTGCCGTGAGAGACGCCGCTTCAATTGTTCGAGCTTGGGCTCGCCGCCCATGGCCGACCGCGCTTCTTCGATGGCTCCCTCCGCATCGACGAGCTTGCTCTCGGCCAGGGCCGCACCTTCCTCGCCGTCAAAACGATCCTGACCCGCCTGGGGAACGTAAAACGACTTGTCTTGAAGGTGGACTTGCAGGTCGGGAATGGCGACGGAGCACCTGATCAGGCCATTGTCGTCCATCTTCCAATGAATGTGAACTGTCGTACCTGCCTCGGCTATCTCTCCGGGGTCGAGGATATCATCCGCCAAAATGCGGAATACCCCAATCGCAAGATTGAGCTCCGGATCGTTCACGCCCTCAGCGTGGTTAAACAGCTCGACATCGAACCTGCCGGGGGTTCCGCCACGCATCTTTTCGCGCAGACGCAAGATTTCCGTTCCCTCTATTGGCAACGGTGATCCCTTTTTGATGAGGGGGTGAAGCACGTTCCTTCTTTCGGAAGCAGGCCCCTCGGCGATCTTGACCGACACTGTTTGAGTGGCATGGATTGCAGCCGCGGAAGCTTCCGTGCGGGTGATCTCAACAATCTGATCTTCGCAGGCTCTCTGGCCGCCAGCATCCTCAATCTGGACAGTGAAAACATGTCTGCCCGGCTTGTTCAGAGGCACGGTCATGGAAGCCTTTTCATCGAGAGGCACCCAGCCACTGTCGTATCCGTCAGGCCCCACGACTTTGAATTTGTACTGTCCAAGCCCGGTCTCAGCCTCGACCCGCAACCTCGCGCGATCATCCGCCGACCTAGCCGTAAACACAACGCGCGCCTTGAAGTCCCCGGTCGTCGAAACTGCGCCGCGGGCTGATTTCTTCTGGCCCTTCTCAACCGACCAGTCGCGACTTTCGCTGAAAATCGCTGCGCCACGGGCAACGGCGGTCATAGGGTCAATTTTGTGGTCTGCGGGAATACCGAGTTCACGGCTGACCATGTCGCGAATGACCGGGGTTTTCGACGGACCGCCAATAAAGACTACACGGTCGATATCTTCATGGGTGAGGCCATTGTCTTTGAGGATTTTTCGAGATAGCTCAATGGTTTCAATGATCCGATCCTTGATCAGCTCCTCATACTGTGCCCTCGAGATTTCGACCTCGACGTAAATGGGATTGCCATCCAGATCGTCGGTCCGGGCATCATCCTCGCTAAGATAGATCACCGCCTGATCTCGCGTGGAGAGTTCGATCTTGGCCAGTTCGCCCTTGTTGCGCATGACGGCCAAAAGGCGCTTGTATCGATCATCCGACGCCAGATTTTCCGGAAGGCGGAAATTTGCATTCAGCCAAGGACGAATGATGGAATCGACGATTGTTCGGTCGAAGTCTCTTCCGCCAAGCATCTTTATGCCTTCATGTGCGATGACGTTGACCGCGCCGCCAGTCGCTTCAACGAGGGCCAGGTCGAAGGTCCCGCCGCCAAGATCATAGATGAGGAACCGGCCATCGCGGCGTGCTGCGCCCTCAAGGGCGGCCATTGCTGCTGCAACCGGTTCTTGCAGCAATCCAACCTTGGTGAGACCTGCTTCATGTGCGGCCCGGATGGTCGCTTCTGACTGCATCTGATCGAACGCGGCCGGAATGGTGATGATTGCGCCGGTCACATCCCGGGCGCCGGTCTCGGCTTCGACTTGCCGGAGCAGTTCACGGATGACTTCAGCACTGGCCTGTTCTGGGGTCAGAGACTTGCCCGCTCCCGCCAGTTCAATCGTGCTCGATGTTCCCATAAGCCGCTTGAAACCGTGCGCAACCTTGTCGGGTGCAAGCTCCAATTGAGCATAAGCTCTCGTGCCGACGGACATCCGTCCACCACGGTCGAAATAAAGGACACTCGCCAGAACATCCTTACCATCACTGGTCTTGAAGAGCCGGACCCCGGCATCATCAACGCCTACCACCGCCGAGTTCGACGTGCCCAGATCAATCCCGAGATACATCGGCGTCGCTCCCCTTCAAAATCACTTTGGCGTTCTGGATTACCCTGCCTCTCCAAATCACGGCAGGCTCGACAACAGACTCGACGATTGGCTCTGGGTCACCTTCGACATCGTCGGCATTGATTGCGATTGCGGGAAGCTCGGGACCAAACACTTGGCCTTCGAAAGTAGCCAGACTGATATCGAGTGCGCCCAGATGCTGCTCCAAGCGGCCGGCTGAAAACCTCGTTTGCGCTGCGAACCTCGTGCGCCTCTCATCAGGCAGACTCACGAGCATTCGATCCGAGATCCGAAGCAACTTCCAAAAATCGACTGCCATCTCGGAGATCGTCACCTCGTCGGGAGCAGATGCAGATTTATCCGAACTCATGACGCAACTCCTGCCGCGATGTTCCTACAGACCGTTATCTTCGACACCAAACGCCTCATCGAAGTCTTTAGCAGGTTCTTCGAACGAAGGGCTGTTTGAAGGAGCTGTGTAGATTGGTGGGGGAACGATCGTGTTTGCACCGACGATGTCGGCCGCTTCGGACCTCAATCTATCGCGCATTGCCGATATTTCAGCCTTTACAACCGACATGTCAGATTCATCATATCTAAAGCTTGAGCAGCGCGAATTAAAATCTGACACCGCCGAATTAAATCGGGTCTGCTGGCTAAAGCTATCAACAAGGTCTCGGGCGAGGTCCAATCTCTCTGATTGCCTGAGGCAGTAGCGCAGCTCGGCACGCGAGAGAGCCGCTACCGGATATGTGGAAGGTATAATTTCTTCATCGGAAGAATCCTGACTGACGATTATCTCGTTTTCCTCGTCTTGGGCTGAGAGCGCTGTGCTTTCTTCTTCTGTGATGTACGGAGCCTCATAAGCAGGCTCTTCGTACGCCGGCCGGTCATTTTGGTTCAGCAAGACGCCGCCAACAACCGCCACCGCGATCCCGCCCCAGACGAGCCTGCTGATATTGCGGGACCTGCGCTTCTCATCGATAACGGCTTCGATTTTTCGAAGGCCGTCGAGCTCGGTTTCAGGCGATACACGAATGAGGGACTCACAAAGTGCCTTGGCCTGCCCCCAATCCTCCCGCTTCATCGCTGCGAGCAGTTCTTGAAGCTTCGCGCTCCGATTGAGATAACCGTCGTCATCTTCGATCTGGCCGCGGACCTCGGCCGAGAACCAGTCGGAATCAGCAGCAAGCTGGGACGTTAGCATCTTTGCCTGAACTGGCTCCTGCCTGTCATTAAACAGCGTTATGGAGAGGTTCCGCACCAGGTTCGCCCCGATGTCCCGAATTTCCTGCTCAACTTCGCGTGACAAAAGGCCGACGTAGGCTGACCAGATGGGCCCAACCGGTTTGGGTGCAGATCCCGAGAAACCGTGGGCTGACAACTGGCGACTGGTCGCGGCAAGATCATCGCGTGCCTGTTCCAACGCCACAGCCAAAGGCAATAAATGCTTGTCGCGGGTTTTGCTCGCGATCACATCATTTAGCGTGCGCGCGTCCTTTTTCAGGAACTCAGCGGCGCCCGGCAGTTCAGCGAAGATTCGCTGCGACAGGTTTGTGATCTTGAGTGCCTCGTGGTGTCGATCTTCGTCATTAGCGAGATCGATGGCGACGGAGCGGATCTGCTCGTACAGCGCCTTTGAGTTTTCCTCGTCCGCGCCTTTGGCCTCGGCCGCGATTTGCAAAGGCTGCGCAAGAACATCCCACGCTTCAAGTGCTTGCTCAAACGTTGCAAAATCGGCGTCTTCGCCGCTGACTGAGTATGTCTCCAGCGTCGCCAAGACCCGATCTGCGCCGCTGACCAATGCGCCACCCACGCGATTGGCGTAGGAATCAAGGGCAGCAGTCACAAACGCTTCGCGGCTTTTGCCCTCAGGCTTGAGGGTCGAAACGAGCAAATCTGCTAGATACCGCGGCGCGCTGCCAAGTTTCTCGAGGGTTTCGATGGTTCGCGATGCGTGATGGGTGCGAAGGTCCGCCAACGACGCGCGAACGTCAGCAATCTGGACCTCGGTAAACCCAGATATTGCCCGTTCCTCGTTGATTTGTTGAGCAATGTTCCTCTCGTTGATGCACCCCCAGCCCCCTATAAGGTCGCGGAAGGGGCCATCGAAAGATTGGATATCCGGGGCCTTACAGATTGCCTCCACCAGCGCGTTGAGGCCGGAAATCCCCGCCGCATCCCGTGCAACGCCGCGCCAGTCTGCATACGTTCTTGCCCGGAGCGCCTTTCGCGCCTCAGCGGGCCGAAGCTCAAGAAGAAAGCCCAATTCCGCCTTGAGGCGCTCATTCGGTGAGATCAGGGCCTGCCTAGCGATCTCTAACCGCCGCTCTTGGTCGACGCCTTCAGCATCGAGAAGGGCATCTTCGACTGCATCGTGTATCTCGGCCTTGGATGATCGAGGCGTGACACCGAGAACTGCGAAGGGATTGTCGAGCAAACCAATCACAATTTTACATCTCCGATCCCATCCTCGTCACAAGGGATAATGCGCTATGGATTTCAATTGGTAAAGAGCGCCGACAGAAGTTCGCGATCCTCAAGCGACCAGATGCATTCCTCGCCGCACCCTGGGCATTGCTGGGTCCGGATCGCAATTTTGCACACCCGTAACCGCTTGGACCAGCATGCCGCATAGTCAGCCGGGTCGATCGACCGGTCCACATGACCACAGGTACACCGGTGGACGATGATGGCCCCTTCATGCGCCGCCTCGCTTGCGAGCATTGAAGAGCGCCGAAATTCCAGCCATGCCTCTAATTCCGGTAGGCCCATAAGCCGCTGTATATCGGCGCTCGTATTTGCAAGCTCGTACCCGTCGCGCATAAGCCGCTGGCCCCACCGCAATTCCGCCATCAGGCTTTGGCTGCGCGTCTGGGCCGTCTCGAGAATGGCAAGCCGTGGTAATCGGCCGATGGCAAACAGCCCAGCGATGTGCCGATGGACCAGTTGGGAATCCGGGCTAAGTTTCTGCGATTTTCGGAAATGCCGGCGCAGCCGATGCTCGATTTCGCAGCTCTGCCCGACGTAATACGGGATGCCGTTGAAGGGACTTTCTTCAAACTGGAAGTCGGGTCCACCAGGATCGAGAAGGGCATAGATGACATAGCGCGCGCCCAATGCCTCATGCCGCGCCTGACGCTGCAAGGCTTTGAGGCGCTTCTCGATGTCTATGGGATATAGGGGCATGTCGTTCTCCTTCCTTAGGTTCGACACCCCCACTCCCTCTCCACTTTCCATGGGTCCCAGCGTCTAGGACCGGTTTGAAATCGGGCCGGTTAATCCTGCCCCAGAAACAGGCCGATAACGTCCGTTGCGGCGCGCGCCGGTGAAACGGATCAAACCCATGGCGCTGAGCGCGGCAATGTCCCGGCGCGCGGTTTTCGTACTGACCTTCCAGTGGCCACAAATGTCCGCTGCACGGCACCGATGGCCCGCCGCGACTCGGCCGAGAAACCAACGCTGCCGATCGTTCAGCGCATCGGTTATTGGGTCATTTATAGGGTCAGTTTTAGGGTCATTTATACGGTCATTCTGGCGACGATCCTGCCGCAGCGGCTGCATTTCGGACGTCTTTGATGATCGGCGAGCAGCCTTTTGGTCCACACCGTGGCGATCGTCGCCCGCCCCCTGCGAGCTTTCGATCAGCCCGATCACGAATGCCCTTATCACTGGTGAGCTGGTGACCAAGCGCAGAAAGAAGACAGTATCGGGACCATGTTGACCGGAGAGCCAGTGCTTGACGGTGCGCTCGCTGGCATCCGTCAGTTTCATCACTTGCTTGACCGCACGGTGCGTTCCGCCGTGCTCTCGCTCCAATAGCTGGGCGATGGTTTCGGCATAGGTCTGTCTTCCTGCCAATACTCCTTCCCACTTCGGCAACTTCCTGCCCTTTTTCGGCAACATCTTCCGCTCCTCTCCGGCCTACACTGGTGAAAGTGCGGGGATGGCGGGGTGTCCGTGGTTCGCGCTGCAGCGGTTGGTCGCCCTGACCACGGCAGCATCGTCATCGAAAGGGCGGAAATTGCAGGCCTGGGACTACGAAGACAGCGATGGCAGGGAACAGGCGCCGCGGCTCGTACGCGCTGCCGAATATGTTCGCATGTCAACTGACCACCAGAAGTACTCGACCGAGAACCAGGCCGATGCGATCCGGCATTATGCCGCGGCGCGCGGGATCGAGATCGTACGGACCTATGCAGACGCCGGCAAAAGCGGGCTGAAGATCGAAGGGCGCGACGCACTCAAGCAGTTGATCGACGACGTCCAGAACGGTGCCGCCGATTACACCATGGTCCTCGTTTACGACATCAGCCGCTGGGGCCGGTTCCAGGACGCCGACGAAAGCGCCTACTACGAGTACATCTGCAAGCGCGCAGGGATTGCGGTTCAATACTGCGCGGAGCAGTTCGAGAATGACGGCAGCCCGGTCTCGACCATTGTGAAGGGCGTCAAGCGCGCTATGGCCGGGGAGTACAGCCGGGAGCTGTCGACCAAGGTCTTCGCCGGGCAGGGACGGTTGATCGAGAAGGGATACCGCCAAGGCGGACCTGCCGGGTTCGGGCTTCGCCGGACCCTGATCGACGAAACGGGCACGACCAAGGGTGTGCTGACGCGGGGCGAGCACAAGAGTATCCAAACCGACCGCGTGATTTTGACGCCCGGCCCCGATGAGGAAATCGCGGTTGTTCGCAGCGTCTATGCAGCCTTCGTGCATGACGGGCTGAGCGAGCGCGAGATTGCCGATGACCTCAACGACCGCGGCATTGTCACCGATCTGGGCAGGCCATGGACGCGTGGCACGGTCCATCAGCTCCTCATCAACGGCAAGTATGTCGGCGACAACGTGTGGAACCGGCAGTCGTTCAAGCTGAAGAAGAAGCGGGTCCGCAACGATCCTGAAATGTGGATTCGTAGCCCCGGTGCCTTTGTGGCGATCGTCGAACGCGACCTGTTCGATGCGGCACAGGCGCTCATCGGCGCGCGGTCATTCAGGCTGTCAGATGCCGAAATGATCGACGCGCTGCGGACGGTTTATGAAAGCAAGGGCCAGCTCTCGGGGATCATCATCGACGAATGTGAGGGCCTGCCCTCCAGCAGCGCCTATTCGTCGCGGTTTGGCAGCTTGCTGCGGGCCTACAGCTTGGTCGGCTATTCGCCGGATCGCGACTATCGCTACCTCGCCGTCAATCGTGCACTACGCCGGCTACACCCGGACATTCTTCGCGAGGTCCTCGAAGGCCTGAAAGCACAGGGCAGTGAAGCATGGCAGGATCTGGAGACTGACCGGGTCATCGTGAACGATGAGTTCAGCCTGTCCGTCGTCATCGTCCGTTGCACGCCTACGCCGACGGGTCTGCTGCGCTGGAAGATCCGCTTCGACACCTCCAAGATGCCCGACATCACCCTGGTGGTCCGCATGGACGCCAGCAACCGTCAGCCCTTCGACTACTATCTCTTCCCAAGGCTGGATGTGGCAGCCGAACGGGTGCGGCTCGCCGAGGACAACGATCTACTGCTCGATGCCTACCGGTTCGACGGCCTCGATTTCTTCTACGAGATCGCAGCGCCCGTCAGAGTTGCGGAGGCGGCCTGATGACCGTCACCCGCCCCCAGACCATCGAGATGATCCCGATTTCGCGGATCACCGTGCTCAATCCCAGGGCGCGCAACAAGCGTCAGCACCGCGAAATCGTCAACAATATCGAGACCATCGGCCTGAAGCGCCCCATCACGGTCAGCAAGCATGATGGTCCGGGCGGGACGCGCTACGATCTGGTCTGCGGTGAGGGGCGGCTTGAGGCTTTCCAGATGCTGGGTCAGACCGAGATTCCGGCGGTCGTGATCGAAGCCAGCGAGAGCGAATGCCTCGTCATGAGCCTGGTGGAGAACATCGCCCGGCGGGTGCAGCGTCCGATCGACGTGATGAACGAGATCGGTGCCCTGCGGAAACGCGGCTACACCGAGGCCGAGATCTCGCGCAAAATCGGCATCACCAGTTCGTGGGTCAGCATGATCGTGACCTTGCTCGAGCGCGGCGAAGAAAGGCTGCTGTCGGCGGTCGAGACGGGCCTAATTCCCATCAGCCTTGCGATGGAAATCTCGCGCGCCGAAAGTGAAGAGTCGCAAAACCTGCTGTTGGAGGCCTACGAAACCGGCAAGTTGAGAGGGAAAAAGCTGGCATCAGTGCGCCGACTCCTCGACCTCCGCATGCGCGGCCGCAGCAAGTCTATGACGTCAGGGAAGTTTGGAAGGAAAGGCGCTAATCGGAAGCTGACGGCCAGCGACCTGATGCAGGTCTATCAGCGCGAGGCGGAAAAGCAGCGTCTGCTCGTGAAGAAATCTGATTTCACGCAGACCCGCCTTCTCTTCATTGTCGAGGCGATCAAGGATTTGCTAACCGACGAAGGGTTTCTGACCCTGCTGAGGGCGGAAGGGCTCGAAACAATGCCTCGCGCGCTCGCCATGCGGATCGCGGGAGAAATCGATGACTGACTGGTCATCAGCAGAACGTCCGCCTGCAGATCCCGGCGCCGACAATCTTGTCCGGTTAGGCTTCGAGCGCCAGTCTGTGACATTGCGCCTAGACCAGATCGTGCCCCTCAAGACATTGCGCGAGGGCGTGCGGGAAAGCCGCAAATATGCCCAGATCGTGAGCTCGATCAAAGCGATCGGACTTGTCGAAGCACCTGCCGTCGTCCCCAACCCGAAGAATTCAGAGCAATACTTCTTGCTCGATGGCCATTTGCGCATCGAGGTGCTCAAGCAGCTCGGTGTCGAAACGGTCGAATGCCTCGTCGCCAATGATGACGAGACCTACACTTACAACAAGCGCGTCAATCGCCTGCCCCCGGTGCAAGAGCACCGCATGATCGTCAGAGCTGTCGAGCGCGGCGTCACCGAAGCTGTGATCGCTGACGCGCTCGGCCTGGAGGTAGGTTCGATCCGCGCGCGTTTCCGCCTGCTCGATGGTATCTGCGACGAGACAGCGGATATGCTCAAGGATACCAATTGTTCGATGAGGGTGTTCGACATGCTGCGCCGCATGTCGCCGATGCGCCAGATTGAGGCTGCGGACCTGATGATCGGGCAGAACAATTATTCGCTGATCTTCGCACGCGCGCTCCTTGCGGCCACGCCGGAAGATCAGCTGACAGCACCAGCGAAAAAGGCGCGCAAGAACGATTTGGTCGGTCCGACCAGTCAGCAGATTTCCCGGATGGAGCGTGAGCTTGCCACTCTCCAGACACAGGTGAAATCGGTAGAAGACAGCTACGGCATCGACAATCTCCACCTGACCTTCGCGCGTGGATACGTCACGAAACTGCTCAGCAACGCCCGGGTGGTTCGCTGGCTTTCGAACCATCGGCAGGAATATCTTTCCGAGTTTCAGCGCATCGCGGAGATCGAGACGATTGGAACGGTTGCTGCAGACATAGGATAGCGCGCCGAACTGTGACGAGATAATTACGGCTGCCTCGCAACTTCCAATATCTGAAGTTCTTTCACATCACTTGAGTCGGCATGGATTCGGCCAAAGACTCCATTTCCCGGGTCTCCGCTACGGCGAAGGCGTTCGACGACATTGGCGACTGAGCCAAAGCGCCAATGAGATATTCTTTGCCTAACTCATTCTGATCGCTTGCTGTTGCACGCGCCATCACTAAAGGTAATGATCGCAGAAATCAGAGGGGGATCGAGACGTGCGCGTCGTGCATCTGCCTTGCGGGGCGTTCGCTAATGCGAGCGAGGCAAGGGCATTCCACGCTGTGGATCAGGCGATCAGGCGTGTCGAACGCGACGGGACTGCATATGTCCTGACGAACCTCACTCACCCGAATCCCCATGGCCAAGCTGACGAGATCGACATGGTGGTGATCGGGCCCGGCGGCTCAGTCGTGATCGAGGTCAAGCACTGGGACGGTTCGGCGCTAAAGCGCCAATTGGATGTGGATGCCGCTGCCGAGCTCATCGTCGCCAAGGCAAAGCGCGTTGCTGGCCGCCTCAAGGCTGCCGAACCTAGCATCGGGTTTGTTCCAGCTGCTTTTCTCTTCACGCGAGAGGTGGGGTCGCTGAAACGAAACGGGAGACAAGCGCAACATTCCTTCGGCGTAAAAACCTACTCACTCAAAGACCTTGACACCTTGATTGCAGATGCGACGGCGCCTGGGCGCGCGGACCCCGCCCGATTGGCTGGTGTTCTCGCACCACGCCAGGCGGCAATCGACCCGGCACGCCCTAAGCGCATTGCAAGGTTCGATGGTTTGCAGCTCCTGACCCCAGAGCACGAGCGCTTCGCTCGGGTCTATGCCGCCCGCGACCCTTGGAACGGTGATCGGGTGACGGTGCACCTCTACGACCTGTCGGCGGCACCCGATGGCGAGACCGCAGAGCGTACAGAACGGCGCGCCCGGCGCGAGTTCGATGTAGTTCGAAAATTCCAGAAATCGCGCCACCTTCCCAGTTTGGTAGATAGCTGGCAGCCGCTCCCAAATTACGCTGGCGAAGTGTATTTCTTCAGCCTCGCGGACAGTTCCGCTCAGTCTGTGGCCGAACTGGTGCGATCGGGAACCTGGTCTTCGGCGCGGGGCCTCGACTTTGCGCGGCGGGCCTTCGCTGCTCTCGCTGAATTTGCCGAGGGAGCAGAGCCCGGCGATCCTCCACTCATTCACCGGGCAATCGATGATAACTGCGTCCGTATGCGAGTTGATGGAGCGCCACTCTTCGCGGGATGGCGTTGGGCTCGCCTTGCGCCAGCACAAACAGTCAGCGGCGATGCGGTGGACGAGATCGGCGATTATGCCGCGCCCGAAGTCACAAGCGGCGGCCTGGCCGCAGCCACCCCTGCATCAGACGTGTTCAGCCTATGCAAGGTGCTCCTTGAGGCGTCGCCCGAGGCGGAGGAGTTGGTCGAGCGACTAGAGATGGGTCTCGCGCACGATCCCTCAGCACGTCCAACCGCCCAAGAGTTCGTTGATCTACTTGCCGAGTTGGAGCCTGCGGCGGCCTTGCCCCAAGCGGAGGCAACGCCGTCTCCTGCGTTATGGGACGAGGGCTACATCACCGAGTGGAAGGGTGACCGCTATCGGGTTCTGTCAGTCCTTGGCCAGGGCGGCGCGGGAAAAACGTTCAAGCTCGAACAGTTGGGGGAAGGCGACGAGCCGATCGGGACCTACGTCGGCAAGGTCGTTTTCAATGAAGAGATCGGTCCTACATCATTGGACGCTTACCGACGATTACGCCCGCTCACTCAACATGACGGGCTGTCCAACGTCTTGGCATGCAGCAGCGAGTGGCGACCTTCCGAGTTGATGGCACTGCTGCGTTGGGTCCAAGGTTCCCCGCTTGACGCGTGGCGAGGCGACCTTGACTTCCTTGCCGACGAAGTAGGCCACGATAGCGTGGAAGAGCTCGCGCTTCGCTGGTTCGGGGATCTGTGCGACGCCCTTCAGGTTCTTCATGCTCAGGGATGGCTGCACGGGGATGTGAGCCCTTCCAACGTTTTGGTCGACGAGCACCGCGTCGTTTTGATTGATTATGACCTGGCAGGAGCCTCCGGCAATGTGCCAGCGTCCCCGGGCACCGCTCTTTACGCATCGCCTGAACGTTGCGAGGGCAGGCCTGCCCTGCCAAGTGATGACCTCTACAGCTTAGGTGCCACCTTTTTTCACATGGTCACGGATCGAGTGCCGCCTGCAGCGGTCGGCCCGTCTGGTTTGCCTTGGCAAGCCGATGAGCAGAGCAAGTGGCCCACGCTAACCGCCGTCCTAAACAAAGCAATGGCGCAAGACCCTGAGATGCGGTTTCGTGACGCCGCAGATGCCTTGCACTGGTTGGCTTCGGCAACTGGCGCTACTGCCGCACCGACGCCTCCAGACCTTGAAATCCTCCGACCCAATGTCATTGATCGGGTGAAGGATATTCTCAGCGCCTATCCTGGCTCTCGGTTCGGAAACGCTGAAACGCGTGGCCTTGATACCAAATTCGCTTTCGATACATATGTTCGAACTGAGCTCGATACCGCGCTGCCTGAAGCCATCCGCCTCGGAAAGGTGTCCCTGGCAATCCTTTGCGGCAACGCTGGCGACGGCAAGACAGCATTTCTGCAGAATCTAGTCAGCTCGCTGGGTGGAGCATCTGCACCATCGAGCCAGCGAGTCTGGGAAGGCCAATTGGCTGGTCGGCCATCCAAGATCAATCTCGATGGAGCTGCCAGCTGGAACGGCCGCTCCGCGAATGAGTTACTTGACGATCTCTTTGGCCCGTTTCTCGACGGACCGCCCAAAAGTCCGCTGGTACACCTTGTCGCGGTAAACGACGGGCGACTTATGGAATGGATCGACCACGCTGAGAGCGTCAGAGGCGGGGCGACGCTGTTGACCGCAGCTCTGATGGATGCGCTCAGTGACGGGAGTGACCAGTTGCCCGAGCATATCCGGCTCGTCGAACTGAACAATCGGTCGCTCGTGGGCGGCATAAGAATCGACCTCGGAACGATCTCAACAGAGTTCGTGGACAAAATGATCGATCGCCTAGTCGGTGGCGAACATGCGCCGGATATCTGGCGCCCTTGCCGAACCTGCACCGCACGAGAACGGTGCCCAATGCGGCGCTCCGCCGATATGATGGGCGCGAGCGATGACGCCTCAGTCCTCGCACGCGGTAACCTTCTCAAGGGGCGGTTGACCGAAGCACTGCAAGCCGTACACCTGAGGAACGAGGTGCATATCACCGCACGCGAGCTGAAAGCGACGATCAGCTATGTGCTATTCGGGCTCCACTCCTGCGAGGACATTCACAGTAATCCCGATCTCGAACTGCATGATCCTGCAGATTACGCTTTCGATCCCGACTCCCCCAACCGGCAAGGCGAACTCCTGCGCGAGCTGGCCCGGCTCGACCCTGCTCTCCATGTCAACGCCCGCGTCGACCGCTATCTAGTTGCGCGTGGCGCTCCCGATCCTGCTCATGGTGCCCCCCGCTTCCGTGACGTAATGGGTCAGCCCTTGCACTTGCGCCAAGCGCGCCGCCGCGCCTATTTTGCTTGGACGCCGCACCAGGTCCAAGCGATTGGCGGTGACGAGTTCGCCCTGAGTTTGCGTGACGGTCGACATTCGACCAAATTCCGATCGTTTCCGCTACTTGCGCCACAAGCGCAGGGAGAATTGAAGGCTCAGCTTTGCGCCGGCCTTTCGCGATTAGAGGCGTTGCCCGATCCTGCGTATCGTAACGCGGAGATCGTGCCTATCAGAATTGTACCGCGAACACCGACAGAGACCGCATTCTGGGTTGAGAAGCCGCTGGCGCGCTTCAGTCTCGCTGCCGAGCGCTTCCAATCCGTGGAAGGGTTGGAGACGCTGCATCGCTACCTAGTGCTCAGTTATGATATGTTGCATGGGGCGCCAGAAGAGCTGATTGTATCGTTAGAGCTGTACACTTTGCTCATGGAACTCGCTGATGGCGTGCAGATTTTGGACGCCTTCTCAGATGATATCTTTGCGAACCTCAGCGTGTTCACGCGTCGACTGGCCCAAGAGGACGAGCGCGCACTCCGTGCCTGGAACCCGGCCGCTGGCGACACCGTGCATCGATTGAGCGTCGAGCAAGATCGCGACCGTCAGATCATCGTTCTCACCGAAGGAAGGGTGTAATGGCTGCTGGAGCGAAGAAGGTCATCGAAGATGTCATTGGCGGCCACATGACGTCGCAGATTTGGACGAGTACATATCAGCCGGTCTTCCCGTTCACCCCTCAGGACTTCTCAGTCGGGGCGCTCTTGCCGATGGTCCTCTACCTGTTTCGCTGGGGCCACCGGCGCGGCAAAGGACGTTTCACGGAAGCATTCGGCTCAGGATCACAGCCAACGATCAGATCAGTAGCGGCACGTCTCGCTGAGGAACCAACACTTCAGGGTTTTGATAGCGATACAGAAAAGGCGATCCTCGGCGATTTCCTTCTTACGTCTACACTTGAAAACAGACGGCATTCGGAGTTGCATGAAGAACAAGTGCAAAGGTGCTTCGCCAATCATTATTTAGCTTCATGGATTGATCTACCGATTTCGGCTGCCAATTTGCGTGGCGTCCCGGAGATGATTACCGCGCTTCTAAGCAATCAGAGAGATGGCGCCCATATCGAACCATTCACTAGCTCGGGCAAGTATCCAGTGGGAACCCGGGTCGAGGACAACGCGCTCCTTAAAGCGCTCGGGCCAGGGATCATCACATCCGGCTCGCGCAAAAGCGATCTCCGCTCCGACGAACTGGATGAGACTCTACCTCTGCCACTCGATCAGCTCATAACGATCCGGCTCGCTCAGATCTGCGGTGAGGCGCCCAGCAAAGCTGTAGGTAAGGGCAATCCAGGCCCAATCCCCAATCAACGGCCCATCGCTGCCAAGGCTAGCGACGACTTACGCGAGGACTTGCTGACCTTCCTCGATTGCTATGCGCACGAGGGCGCTTGTCCGCGGTCGGCCCTGCTAACCATGCTCGAGTCCGCTATGGCGATTGGCCTCACAACGATTGTCACGTCCACTGTCGACATACTCACGCGCTGGGGAACGGATGGCTTGGTTCCTGCGCGCGATGCAGCCTCCCCGTTCCCGCTGTTTGTCGACTGCTCAAACGGAGCGGACGTCGGGCTTCGCGATGCTTCTGAGGTGTCGAGCGGACTTCTCCGGCAGTCGCTGAACAGGTTGCCTGCCATTCTTATGTATGCGCGCCTGATCGATTACTTTGTGACGCACGAGTCAGACATTCCGGCCAAATCGAGGCCAGCAAGCATGCCGGATGGGACGGATTGGCTCAATCTTCTGGGCAGCTTTCTCAACCGGTCGCACGATGAAGCCCGGGACGCCGAGAAGCACTTCCGCTCAATCACACGCAAGTTGCGGGCGGCGGCCCAAGATCAAGAGGAGGGTGGACTGCTCGATCTGCTCGGCGAAGAAGGCGAGGTAGAGAGCCATGGCCGCTTTTTAGCCGAAGTGCTCAGCACGTCCTTCACCATAACCTCTAATCGCGGGGTCGAGCGGCTCAACAGCTTTCTCACTTCGGCGCTCATGACGGACGAAGTGAACGGGCTCGCGAGACGTCGGAAAGTGACGCTGAACCGAGCACGCAGCAAGGGTCAGAAGAGGACCGGCGATGCGCTATCGATCGTGCTGACCAATGCCATGCTCGAATATCTTGTCCATCGACACCTGCGGCGGACCGGCAAAGGAAAGAAGCTCAGGCTGCTCTCGTACCCAGATTTTCTACGCATTCTTCGCGAGCGGCACGGGTTGTTTGTCGACCGCTCTCCACCCAATATGCAAGTCCCAAGCGAGCTACTCCAGAGCAACAGGCAAGTGTTGGAACGGCGCCTTCGCGACCTTGGTTTGCTGACGGGCGTCAACGACGCCGAGAGAATGAAAAAGCTCAAACCGCGCTATGGTATGCCAGATGAGCGTCTCACCGGCGGGAGCGAGCTAGCATGATCGGTCCCAAACACGCCGCGCTGTTGGCCGAGGCATTGGGCAAGTTGCTGGGCGAGCCATTGGACGGCACTGTTGCCTTCGTACGATGTCTTCCGTCAGATCAGGTCGACTCGTTGATTGCGTACGACGAGTTCTCTGTTCCAGGTTGGACAATTGCGGCCGTTGTCGATGTCGTTGGTGACCGGAGGATCACAGCCGATCAGGCTGTAGAGCAGCGCGAGGACAAGACCGGAGCGGCACTGCTTCTCATTGACCCTTCTCGGGCTGGTGCTGGTTTGGACGGCATCTACAGCGCTGGTCGGGAAATTGGCGAGGCTGAATTTTTTGGCAAGGCGCTTGAGCTTGCGCGCAAGCCATTCTGGGGTCGCATGCAGTTTCTGGATGCCGCGGTGCGTCGCGCCGAGCGGCTCGGTCGCCGCCGACGGCTGACCCCATGGTCACGGTTCGACTTCACCGTGACTGCCGCCAGCGAGGGCGAAGGTCGGGCGCTGGGAAAGTTGGGGCTTTGGCCCGTGGCATGCGAGGGAACGCCAACAAATGCGCAGCTAGACTTATCCGCAGACCTCGCCGACCGACTTCTCTACGCTGCCGACTTCCGGTCGGTGGCCGAACGGGTTCGCTCTCTGCTCCTTGATGACGCGTCCGTCCAGCAACCCAAGCTTGAACGTCTGCTACGTTCGCTGACCGGCAAAAGTCCTGAAGCGGCAGCAGACGCGATCGCGACAGAACCTGACCTTTGGCTGGGACCATTGACACCTGGCTTTGCCAGTCAAAGCCTGCGACACCTCACACTGGTGCCGTGGCGGGACAGCAAAAACGCGCTGCTTAAATGGTCTGGCCTGACCAAACCGGAGGCGGCGGACCAGATCCCGCGTCTCGTTCTCGACCGCAACGCTGCCATGAAGGACAGAGCGCAACTCGTTGTCCGCTGGACCACCGAGCCAGATGACATTCCTGGTGGAGCCGTTGATTATCGCGTCACTGTTACCGCCGGTGAAGATGTTCTGGTCGAACTCACGGTCCCACATCGCGACAAGCCTCAGCAGCAAGTGGCGATCGGCATAGAGAGCTTCGAAGACCTTGAAGGCGATGAGAAATTCGAAGCTCTTGTCCAAATATCAGCGATTGGCGTGGAGGATGTCGAGCCGATACTAAGCGAGCAGTTCTCAATCGAGTTTGGGGCCACAACAAAGGATCTGTCGGCCGCGTCAGGGCAGCTGGTGCGGACCCTCGTTGAAGGCGCGATAAGTGCGCCGGACAGATCGCGGTTCGAAGAGCTGGTCGCTTCGTCACGCCCCGCTGAAGACAAGAAAGGCTTCATCAACTGGAACGGAGAGGTCGGCGGGCGCGGCGCTCGAGTATTTCGTCCATCGCTGCTGCGGCAGATGGAAGAAGCGTGGCAGCGCGCTGGCGGGCCGGTCAGCCGCTGGGTTCAGGTGGTGCGAGCCGATGGGTCGCCAATCGGTGAGCTTGAGCTCGTTGTCCTCGACGACGGTGAAAACCCTCTGCTCGACCGCGTGCGCGAAGCGTGCCGCAAACTCGCGAGCGAAGTAGGTTCTGCGGGTTTCCTGGGACGCATATTGACCAATGGCTGGCCTGCCGCCGACGGATATATCAACGCTTGGGAGAAGGCGCTTGAAGCTGGGGACCCTTCGATTGCTCTGCATGGCACCATCGAAGTTCGTGATCAGGCTGGAGCTGTCATTGGACTGCTCGTCACGCCGCTTCATCCTACACGGTTCGCCTGGCAAGCCCTTTATGATCAAGCTGTAGCCCATGCGCGGTACGAACAAGGCCTTTCACCATCCGCTGCGATAAAGGCCGCGCAGCCGATCGATTCAACCTATTTTCCTTTCGCTCTTCCAGGCACTGATTCCATCCGAGGCTATCTATTCGCCGACGTGCTTGGTTTCCATGTGGTTGCTATGACTGTTGAGGGGGAGGCTGAGCCAAAGGCAGCCATAGCCCTGCTCTCCGCATGTTTAGGAGGCGGCGGACGCAATGTTGCTTCGTCTGCGGATGACGAAAATGCCATCGCCATTGGACGCGAGATCCGACATTATCTTGACTGCTACGGTGGCTCAAGCGACGCCCGTCCCGACGTACTCAGTGTTCAGGCGTGGCGGGCGGGCGACGGACAGACTGTAGCGCGCGCGATGGGCAAGGCATTGCGATCGCAGGCGGATTGGGACGAAGAGGACGGCGAAACGTCTCCCTTATGCTTTACGCTCGACCTGTTTCACGCGCCCAATTCAGTCGCATCGGGCCGGTTCCTTACCACCATAGGCCAACGACGTAGAGTCGGCGGTCAGGTGCTCGATGCCCAAGACAGATGGATGACCGAAACGGCGGTTCGACCCGGAGGTGTTTTGGTCCCGCGGCTCCGATGGGCAAAGCGTCCTGAATTTGGTTTCGAAGTAGAGGGTGGACGAAAGGGATCTGGCGCCACGCATCTTAGCCTCGCGTTTGATATGTTCTCTTCGCGTCTGGAAGCCGTGCCTTCCGCGTCCCTCGGTGATGCGCGCCCGCTGCACAGTTGGGGCCTTACACGCGCGATTGAACGCATTGCAGATGGCGAGGAGCTCTGCTGGACCAGCTACGCCCCGCCCGATCTGACGGGCGAATCTGCGCCCGAAGCAAAGATAGCGGGCGACCGGTTGCGTCGGATGGATCGCGCGGTTGCACGAGCCACTGCGCGTGCTCTAGGAGGCAGCGCGGACGATTGGCCCGTCTTGCAGACGCACCTCTCGATGCAGGATCGCAAGCGCCTCGAACGCCTTCATGCACAGAGCGACTGGGTCATCACTTTAGACCGGAATGCGGTGCTCGATTATCTCGACTCTCCCCGCCGGGACGCGGAGACTTACGAGCGCTTTGTAATCGACGCTGTGCCCGATCGCTCTGATCTGACCGCCATGCAGCTCGTCACGTCCACCTCAAATCTCGATGCTGTGCGCGATCTCGTCGATCAGGCCTTGGCCGATATGGGCCTGAGCGGCAGCGAGCGGAATAGTCGGTTTTTGGTGGGGCACCTAAAGGCGCTGAGTGGGAGACTCGCAATTCGCTTGGCCGACGGCGGCACGCGAACTGGCGAACTCATTGCGTTGGCACTGATGCACGCAAATTGCGTCGCTGCACAGGGACAGATGGAGACTTGGCTCGGGCTTGAGCAGGGCCTGCTTATTCCGGTCGACGAGATCGCGAGCAATGCGCCCATCGTCACAATGGCTGGGGCTGACGGCGAGCCTGCCCTGCGCGCAGACTTCATCCATGTGAGCGCACCGGCCCGCGGCCCGCTCGAGTTCCGCTTCGTTGAGGTGAAGCATCGGCAGCATCTGCGTACAGCCAGGCAACCCGACCTATTGACGCACATGGTCGAGCAAACCGGCGAACTAAGGCGTCGCTGGCACCAGTGGTTCTTTGGAGAGGATCTGGCGCCGCTCGAACGCGTAGTTCGCCGCTCGCAACTAGCGAAGCTGCTACGCTTCTACATCGAACGCGCAGCACGGCATCGCTTAACTGAACGCGGTCGCGCGAGGCTTTCAAGCGAAACTGACCAGCTTGTGCTAAAAGAAAACTACCGACCCGGTGACGTCGACGTACCGGATGTTGGATACGTCTTCTGCCCGGAGCATCGGACCGGTTCCGCGGAGCCACTCAACTTAGAGAGCGGCGGCGAAGCGAGGCTCTGGCTGTTTGGGCCTTCGATGTTGCCCGACGGAGGATTCTCAATCGGCGGTGGTTCAGGTGGCGACGGCCAACTGCGCGCTCCGTCGCCTGTGCTGGAAAGTGAGGGCGAAGCACGCCCAATTGTTCCCCCCAAGTCGTTGGACAAAGTGGCCAATCAGGATGCTGCGGTAGATGACCGGAGCACCGGGACTCAATCAAATGCGGCATTGGCGGATGTGAACACAGAGCCAAGTGTCCCAACGGCGGAGGAAGGCCACTCGGGCACATCGCTCTCTACTGTCGAGATCGGCCTCGGAGAGTCTCTGGCCGGCGCGCCTGTCAGCTGGGAATTGTCGATCCGGTCGAATCCGCATCTCATGGTCGTCGGTCTTCCTGGGATGGGAAAGACGACGGCGCTGCTAAACATCTGCAAGCAGCTTACAGATGCGGGCATCGCGCCTATCATATTCTCATATCATGATGATATCGACGAAAAGCTTGCGACCGTTGTTGGCCCTATCCGCGCCGTCGACTTCGATGGACTCGGATTCAATCCGCTGCGCGTTGACGCATCCGGCACAACAGCTCACATCGACGTCGCCGGTACGCTTCGTGACATCTTCGCGTCAATCTTTCCTGAACTAGGCGAGATACAACTTGAAGAGCTTCGGGCTGCCATCCGCGAAAGCTACGACGAGCTGGGTTGGGGCCGGCGCGATTCGGCGCGACCCGCCCCACCCGCTTTCAGACGGTTTCTCGAAATTCTACGCGCTCGACCGAAACCAAACCAGAACCTATTGGCTAGGCTTCAGGAGCTTGATGACTATGGCTTCTTTGATGGCGGCGACGATAGCTCCGGACTGTTGGTAGATGCTCGCCCAACACTGGTGCGCATCCATCTCAGCACCAACGACATTCTGCAGCGGGCTTTTGCCGGATTCGTACTCTACAACATCTATAAGGACATGTTTCGACGAGGCGTCCAGGACCGTCTGACCCACGCTGTAATCTTTGACGAAGCCCACCGGGCCGCCAAGCTGAAGCTGATCCCTCGCTTAGCGAAGGAGTGCCGCAAGTATGGCTTGGCGCTCGGTCTGGCTTCACAGGGTGTGCGCGACTTTGATCCTGCGCTATTTGAAGCGATCGCCAGCTACCTGGTTCTGCGAGTTACTGAAACTGACGCACGGACAATCGCTCGGAACACTGGACCTACTGCTGATCAGACGCGTACCGTCGACCGCCTAAAGGCGTTGGAGCCATACACGGCGATGTTCTTTACAGCTTCGGCCCCGCGACCGACCACAACCCGGCTTGCTGGGTGACTTCACTGATGTTGAGTTGCCCCAAGAGCCTGCATTCAGACATTCGCCGACCGAAAGCGAAGCGCCGGGTTGGTCAGCAGCCGATGGCGCGTATCTATCTTCGCCGTCCACTGCGGCAGAGCGTCCGAAATTTTCCCTGCGATATTGTTCGATGCAACACTTGGAAACGAAGATCGTGTTTTCCACTCAATTCAATTACCTGGCACTTGAAGACGGACAACCATTGCTTGGTGTCGAGTTCATCAACTCGGTGATGCGCCGTCGCTTGCCAGTTTCCGAAGAGCGCTTATCTGCTCCTCACGTCTAGGGCCCCATCCGGATACGGGTGAGCTGCAGGAAGCCAAGGCGGACAAGCCTGCGAGCGAAAGCGGCTGAGAGTGCTGATGACGACGTTACGGTCGCCCGACGACAATATCGCCTTGTCAGCAGCATTCAACTGAGCGTTCATGTCAGAACAGCCGCTTCAGCGCGTCATTTGCAACCTCGGCAGCCGCATTGGCGCCTCCCGAAAGATGCCGAAAAAGCTGCTCTCGAAGCGCGACATAGCCACTACTACCTCGGAATGCGCGCTTCAGCATGCGCTGGTCATCATCCAGCCCTGGTGCGTCGGCCGAGCGCCAATCGAAGCCAGCCATCGCCAATCCGAAGTCGGCAATCTGTTTGGACAACTCAGATTTCTGCAGCTCTTCGAGCGCAATGGTCACGTCCTCAGGGGTGGTCGCAGCGCCAGCGACGATTCTGGTCTCAAATTCAAATAGATCAGGATTCAACTGAGCGATGCCAAAGAAAATTTCGTTAGCAACTGCAAGGACGCCGCGAACGCCCTGTTCCTGATTCAGCATTGTGCGATTGCCGGTAAAAGCGTGCGCTGGATCGTGTTCCAGCATTTCTTGCCCGTTGGGCCGGGTCAATTGCTCAACCCATGCGTGTCCGTCCACCAAGATGCCTTCGCGGATCGAATTCCAAAGCGCGATTAGAAACGCAGCCTGCTGTGGCCGCGACCATGGAAGCGGACCTGTCGCCGGGGTGATAAACGCCACGGCTTTCATTGCGAGAGCCGACTGCGACCACGGCAGGCCGGACGGCCAACGGTGGGGGCCCCGAATGATCCACGTTACGGATGCGCGGTAAACATGCCAGAGAGTGCCAGTGGGTTAATCCGTTTCACACCGTCAGGGTTTCCCTGTGGTGTGGCCCTAACGGGTGGGAGGGGTGTGTCTGGCCTAGATTGGCTCCCTCATGCGCCAGTTTTTGCCATCAAGTCGGACACAGATCGCGCGTTGTCGAAAGTCGCTTTCGTGCAGTAGCGCGGCCCTTGCATCGCTCCAGATGGCGCGTTCCCATAAGCCTTTCTCTCGTATAAGCTTAGCCACCCTCTCAACCGGGATTGACTGGGAATGGTGCGGCCAATCGAGGGGGAGAAAGCCCCAGAAGGACATTAATTCTGAAAACAGAGGTCGCGAGGGAGAGAGGCGTTAGCGTTCCACTCAAGTCGCCCACGTATCGGGGAACGGTTTAGGGAACCACGACCCCTTACGGGGAAAAGCACAATGTTTTCAAATGCCAGTGGCGGAGACGGAGGGATTCGAACCCTCGGTACCCTGATAGAGTACGGTTCCTTAGCAGGGAACTGGTTTCAGCCACTCACCCACGTCTCCGGGCAACTGCGTTGGCCGTGAGGGCGGGCGTATAATCGGCCTCTTGGCAGGCGGCAAGGTGGCTTGGAGAAAAAAGCGCACCCCGGCAGGACGCTGGCTTGCTGGGCGCTAAACCGCCGGTTCGCCGTGCGTTCAGCCTTGGCGCGGCAGAGGTGAACGCCTCGTCGTAAATTCGATTCGCTCCGGCGACGAGAGGTTGCAGGGCGCAGGAGAAGCGATTCTGCTGTGATACGGACAACTGCGGGGCAGACACGTCACTGCGAAAGGCTGCATGATGAGCTTGATGAACGCGCGAATCCCCGATCTTGGCCGCCGCTTTGCAGGGCTGGTGCTGGCAAGCCTCGCGGCGTTCGCGCTGACGGTGCCGGCCGCTGCCCAGGATCTCGAAACCTTCGATCCCGACGCCGCCTATAACCAGCAGAGCGGCGGGATTGACGGTGATCTGGCCTCGCCCCAGTCGTCTGCAACTTCACAGCCAGCGGCCCAGCCGCCTGTCACAACCGCGCCCGCAACCGCGTCGCCCGATCCCGCGTTCGACAGCGAATTCGGCGAATATGCTGCGCCGCCCGCCACCGCGACAGCGCCCTCGCCGGATCAAGGCGTCGCCCCTGTCACCACCGCTGCGCAGAACGCGGGCCAGACCTATGGCGAAGATGACCTGATCGGCGCGGCCGAGGGGGTGTTCGGCAAGGGCGCGGAAGGCCTCGCCAAGCTGATCGAGGATCTGCTCAAGAAGCAGGGCGAGCCCAATGGCTACATCGTCGGGCGTGAAGCGGGCGGGGCGTTCATTGTCGGCGCGCGTTACGGCTCGGGCACGTTGCACCACAAGGTCGAAGGCACCCAGCAGGTCTATTGGACAGGACCTTCGATCGGCTTCGATGTCGGCGCGAATGCGGCCAACACCTTCGTTCTGGTCTACAACCTCTATGACACCGAAGACCTCTACAAGCGCTTCCCGGCGGGTGAGGGGCAGGCCTATTTCGTCGGCGGCCTGCATGCCAGCTATCTGCGGCGCGGCGATGTGGTGCTGATCCCGATCCGGGTCGGTGCGGGGCTGCGGCTCGGGGTCAATGCGGGCTACATGAAGTTCTCCA
>Ga0209812_10000833_pt1 | contig 24689 bp, 10 predicted proteins | sample JI71714BDNA_FD_187502 | JGI IMG/M metagenome (GOLD analysis project Ga0209812, IMG submission 187502) | Wastewater effluent complex algal communities from Wisconsin, to seasonally profile nutrient transformation and Carbon sequestration -... | ecosystem: Engineered > WWTP > Effluent > Algae...
CAAATAAATGTTGAGGAATAGCACAAACACAAGGCAAACATACATTATCAATTCCCTGTTCTTCAGCGGGACCACTTTTTACACCTTCGGAATAATATTTTATAATGATGTATTCATAACCGGAACCGAAATTTACATTTCTAGTATAGGTTTGCCAGTTATAATTTGCTAATCCAAAATTTTCGCTGAATAATAATGTTGAAGAAAAAACATCCGCATTATTGTTCCATTTTTGAATCGAATTCATTTCAATTAACGACGGGTCAATAAATTCCCCGTTTACACCAATTATTTCACAAATTAAATCATTACCTGTTGCACCAATGCCTATGTTTTTAGCCTGGAACGAAAATTCAACTGTTCCTCTGAGTGCCTTTTCATTTTTCACAATTTGAACCAGCGGGCGTCGCCATTTATCACTTAAATAAATAGTGGCTTTGCCATTTACCAATTTCCAGTTGCTTTTGTGAATCCAACCATTACCAACATATTCGCGTGTGCTTTTTGCCAATGATGTAGATAATAAGGTTCCTGTTTCAAATCCGGTATTGCTAAAAACATTACTGTATTGCGTATTAGCAACTGTAATCGTTTTTGTTATTGTTCCTGTTTTGCCCTGACTATCGTAAACTGTTAGCACAACATTATAATTACCTGCTGTAGAAAAATTATGAATTGGATCAACCCCATAAGCAGTTGTGCCGTCACCGAAATTCCAGACATAAGCAGCAATTCCATTTCCTTCGCCCGGTGTAATAACACCAGGGTCACTATCGTTGGAGAGCACGCCATTAAATTTTACACTTAATCCACCATTAGCACTGTATGCATAATCTGCAACCGGGTTGGCGTTAGCTATGATTGATGTAAAAGATGGTGCTCCTGAAATTTCAAAATATTTTGGAAATTTATAATATTCAGATGCACCATATTCATCTGTTCCTTCTTCCGGATAAATGTTATGAGTATTATTATTATAAACACCTCCAATTATTTTTGCAGTTCTGTAATTGTATTCATAATCATCACCACTCTGCAAATCGTCAGCACGCCCGGCGACAACTGCGCGTTTCCAGCCTTTTACAGTTAACGCTTCATAAACAATTTGCCCGGTAACTGTACTTGTAATAAACCCAAAACCCCCACTCGGGTTGCCTGAAATCCAATCGCTATCTGCAAACTGTGAAGCTACATCTCCCAACAATAAAACATTTTTAAATTGTATTTGACCTGAATATTTCACAGAAATTCCTGCTGCTAATAAATTCCAAAAACTACAATTTTGAACTAAACTCATAATCGAATGCGTATACGGGTCATTCTCAATGGATGAAAAATCACCGACATTATCATTATTCAACATATGTGTCCAAAACATCAATGCGCTGTTACAGTTGTAGGCAATATTTCCGTTAAATTTTCGAAGAGGAACCACAGCGGTATAAATGGAGTCATCAACACCGGCTATTTCGGGATTAAGAATATTGGCTTTAGGTATTTTAAAACGGTGGGTTGCCGGCATACTGGCATCATCACTAAATACTTTGTAAGCATCACCTGAACAACTCACAGCAATATTATTTTCTACAGATACATTTGAACTTTGTAACCAATATCCATTCCCTTCGTAACCAAAATCTACATTCAATGTACGTTCATCTAAATTAGTATGTGTTGTTGCTTTGCGACCTTTTATTGCAATGTTTCTATTAAATGTTCCAAGTTCATTACCATCTTCAGTTACAAATGCAGCACCAAAAAAATCAAACACTACATTATCATCAATATTGGCATTACTTTGATGGTTTACAATTCCCCAGCTGGTAGGGTCAACAATTGCATTACCTTTTATTAATGTAGGTACTGCCAAAATATTATTTGTTCCGGCTTTATGCATGTGAATAGGATAACGACCTCTAACATTTGACCCACCACTCACTTGCACACCCATATCATTTACCACAGGGTCAGTTGCTAAAATATCTTTATTGGTTCTGCCTAATCCATTAAATGCTGCGTATGATATACTTTGTGCCAAATTATGCATTAACATAATATGTCCACGCTGATCAATTGGGATGGTGGCAAAATTTTCTGATTCAAATATTACATTACGGGTTAAATTCGCTACATATATTTTTAATCCATAACCCGTTGGCATTTTATGTTCATATTGAAGTGTTGTACCTCCTGTTGCATTATTGGTAAAATAAATAGTTTTACCACTTATGCTGGTTATGGTAAGTACTTCATCGTGGTATTTAGCATTGGTAACAAAATCGCCTGCATAATTACTATTGGTACCACCTAAAACTAACTGGTCACCAACTTTCCATCCGGTGGGCGTTTCAGCCAATTTTAAATTAGCAGCACCGGCATTTAATCCTTTTGAAATTGCACAAAAGGTTTTTTTGTATTCCCCGTTCACCACCATAAAACCATGACTTATAATTCCTTTTGTAAACTCGTAAGGGTCATTGCTGATATCAATAATGCCCTGGTCGGGAAAAATAATTTTCGAAGTAACCGTTCCTAAAATTGGTTCAGCACTTGTTCCTATATTTAAGTGACCAATAGGGTCGGTTACAATTGTGGTGACCTTTATTTTGGTATTAACATTGTTTTTAAAATTCAGGGTGCCTTTTATACGTATCCAGTTTATTTCGGTTTCGCTAACTGCATCATACGTTACGGTTGTAGCCGAATCAATTAAAACCATTGCGCCGGAATTAGGCACTGTGCCTGTATTCCAGGTGGACGGACTAAACCATGAACCATTGGTAACAGAAATATGTGTTGCATCAGCAATAGGAACAGTTGCAAAAACTGCGCAATGTTCGTCATGCATTAATTCATCATCCGGATGCGCACTACAATCTTCATCCATTTGTGCGAATGCAGAAAGTACTAATAAATTAAAAAATAAGGCCGCGCCAATACGTTTCAGTACATAAAAATTCATCATAACACTTTATTGTTTGTTTAGTTACAAAAAAGTGTGGCAACAAGGGAGTGCTGTAAAAGAGGGTGTTGTGTGTATAGACGAAGGATGTCGAATAACAGATGCAAAGTAAAAATAATATTTTAATATCCGTGTATTAGTTAATCCTGTTTTTAATTGTGCATTGACTAAAATTGTTGACAACAGATGATTTTATTATGTAATGTGCTTATAATCAATACACATTTTAAATTCGTCAATTTCGCATCAATCCTTACTTTCCATTTTTAAACGGAATTTTTCAGGAACTGCGGCAACCTTTTTTTTCTCGTAATTAAAAAATACAATTCCGGTTTTTGCAATAGCAATATCTCGACTACCACTTGATACTTTATAATAAATATCAAACGATACCCGACTAAAATCGCCGACAGCAATTGCAATAGTTAAGCGTTCGGCATAAAATGCTTCTGTTTTAAACTGTATAGCAACATCTGCCATAATAATGCCAGTTCCTTCCACATCCATTTCTGAGTAACCAAAATGTTTTAAATACCTAACTCTGGCTTCGTGTAAAAGGGCTAACATACTATCATTACCAAGGTGTCCGCCATAATTTAAATCGGTTATGCGCACTTTAATTTCAGTAGAAAAAATATGTTTTTCCGGAAAGTTTACCTGAATTCTAGACATGCCACAAAAATAGAAAAAGTAGGATTAGGATTGTAATCCTGACATGCGAGCTAATGGCACCGCGGTTTGGTCGGCAAATTGATTATTTAAAAATTTATAATAACCGGTAATGGCAATCATGGCAGCATTGTCGGTGCAATATTCAAATTTGGGAATAAACACTTCCCAGTTTTCTTTTTCACCTAAGGCAAATAATTGTTTCCGCAAATAGGAGTTGGCTGATACACCTCCTGCAATAGCAATTTGTTTTATGCCTGTTTCGCGGGATGCCCTTTTTACTTTTTTGAGCAAAATTTCTACAATACTGTGTTGAATTGACGCACATAAATCGGGCAAGTGCTGTTCTACAAAATTGGAGTCCTGTTTTAAACGGTCCTGCAAAAAATATAAAACAGATGTTTTGAAGCCACTGAATGAAAAGTCCAAACCCGGAATTTTGGGTTCGGCAAAGGTAAAAGCATTAGGGTTGCCATTGGCGGCAGTTTTATCAATCAACGGACCACCCGGGTAGGGCAATCCCAACATTTTTGCACATTTGTCAAATGCCTCACCGGCGGCATCGTCGTTGGTTTTCCCAATAATTTCCATCTCCAAATGGCTGTCAACCCGCACTATCTGGGTATGTCCCCCACTTACGGTCAAACACAAAAACGGGAAATCCGGCTTTGGGTCCTCAATAAAATGGGCCAAAATATGGGCCTGCATGTGGTGAACAGTAATAAGCGGAATGTTAAGCGCAAGGGCAATTCCCTTCGCATAACCAGCACCAACCATGAGCGAACCTAAGAGGCCGGGACCTTGTGTAAATGCAACAGCATCAATTTGTTGGAGTGAAATTCCTGCAGTTTTGAGGGCAAAATCAACAACGGGAACAATATTTGCTTGATGTGCACGTGAAGCCAGTTCGGGGACAACTCCACCGTATTGTTCATGAATGGACTGATTTGCGATGTAATTCGCAACAATTTGTCCATCAATCAATACAGCTGCACTGGTTTCATCACAGCTTGACTCAATTCCCAGAATTGTAACAGGCATACAATATTCGTAATTTAACCCCGTAAAAATAAGCAGGAAAGGCGTAGGTGCAGCAACTATTCACATATTGGAGAATTTATTCCTTCATCAGAAGGATTGCACTTATCATATTTTGGGGGCTTTTGGGCCTGTTTTTATTGATTTTTTTCCTGTTGAGAATTCCGGCAGTTCAAAATTATGTTGCTTCCAAAGCTACAACCTGGCTTAGCGAAAAACTGGAAACAAAGGTGGAACTTAAAGAAGTGAGTATTGATGTGTTGGATCACCTCATTTTAAAAGGTTTATATATTGAAGATAAAAACCGGGATACCCTTATATATGCCGGAAAGTTGGAAGTGAATATCGGGACTATTAATCCATTTGCTCCCAGTATCAGGTTGAAAAATATCAGCTTGAGTGAAACTACAATCAACATCAAGCGCACCTTACCTGATTCAATATCAAATTACAGTTTTATTGCCGATGCATTTGGCGGGTCCTCATCTTCGGATACCACAGCTGCTTCTTCCGGTGGAGGAAAGTCGTTTGACCTTCGATTAAATAAAATAAATATCAGCACAACTACTTTCCGGTATTATGATGAAGTTGCAGCGAGTGATATGTTTATGTATATAGATGACTCAGAAATTTTAATTAATAATATTGGAATAGAAGAACATGTGTTGGCGCTTGAAAAAGTGCAGTTTGATGCTACAACCTTTAAACTGACAGGTTTGCTCGATACCATTCCATCAACTTCAGAAGATAGTTGGGATACTATTCATATTGCAATGGGCGACTGGACTTTGGAAACCACTCAGTTATTACTAAATGATTGTGCATTTTATTTTAAAGATATTAACGACACCATTCTAACCACCGGTATCAATTTTAGTGATATGGCTGTTACTGATATCAATATCGACATGAGCGATATTTTGTATAGTGGTGATACCATTTTTAATACCATCAATCATTTATCATTAAAAGAAAAATCAGGATTTCAAGTAGATACACTAAGGGCGAATGTCATTTTTTCCCCTTATGAAATTTCCTTAAAAGGAATGCTGATTAAAACACCAAACTCCAGGATTGCCGATGCATTTGGTATGTCGTTTAGTACCTTAAATTCATTCGACAGGTTTGAAACGGAAATCAGAATGGATGGCAATTTTAATAAAAGTATTATTTCCAATAAAGACATTGCCTATTTTGCACCGGAATTAAATGCCTACGAAGTATTGCTGGAACTCAGCGGCCACGTGTATGGCACTTTGGATAATTTAAAGGGAAGAGATTTTGATGCACAGATAAATAATACGGCAGGTATTAAAGGAACATTGGATATTAAAGGTTTGCCCAATATTGATGAAACATTTCTCGACTTAGCTTTTGAACCTTTGTATGTAAACACTTACGAATTAGAATCAATTATCGGGAAAGGGAAATTACCGGAAAGTGTTTTGAAATTAGGTACCATCAATTATAACGGACGAGTTACAGGATTTGCATATAATCTGGTAACTTTTGGCGATATAGTTACTGATGAAGGAAATATGTACACCGACGTGAATTTCCAGTACGACCCTGAGACAAAAACTTCGGGCTTTAAAGGTAACCTCACCACCACTGCGCTAAATGTTGGAAAGATTTCAGGTCAATCTGATATTTTAGGGAAAATTAGCATGACCGCGAGTATTGACGGTGTTATCGGCAACGACAACACTTCTGATTTTGATGTAGAAACAAAAATCAATGCTGTAGAATTTTACGGCTACAACTATACCAATATTGAAGTTGATGGTGAATTCCAAAACGACTATTTTGAAGGCAACTTTGCTATTGATGACCCGAATGTTGAAATGACATTTAATGGTATTATCGATATGCAGGATAGTATTCCTGTTTATGATTTCAAATCGAAAATTGAAAGAGCGAATTTAAAAAAGTTGAATTTTTATCCTGAGCCGCTCATACTAAGTGCAACTGCCTCTATGAATGCGGAAGGCACCACTTTGGATAATATGATTGGAGATATTCATTTTGGTGATTTATTACTTATCCGCGATAAATACATTTACAGACTCGACACATTAAATATTGTAGCCAAAGTTGATACCGGTCAAAAAACACTCACTGCAAATTCGAATTTATTTGATTTTCAAATTGCCGGAAATTACAATCTGAGCACATTGCCAAATGCCATAAAAAATATGGTTAATCATTATACCAATGGCAATGACACAATTGTTTACGAGCCTCAAATCGCCAAATATGAACTCAGTATTAAAAATGCTGATAAGTTGATGGCCATTTTTTACCCGGACATACAGGTAGTGCGTAATTTAAAAGTTAGTGGCGATTTTAACACCGGCACCAACAATTTCACTACGCGATTGCGTGTTGGCCAATTTAATTACGATAACATATTATTGGATACGCTGCTTGTTGAAGCGCGCACCATCAACGACAAACTGGAATTTTTTACCAGTTTAAACAGCACTACCATCAACAATAATATCACTTTACCTGTATTAAAAACTGACGGCAATTTCGCACAAAATAAATTAAGTTATAACCTGAAATTTGGTGGCGATACTGACTCTAACCGTATAAATTTAAATGGAGAAGTTGCCTTCATCGATTCGCTGATGGCATTTAATATATTACCATCAGAAATTTATTTCCAATCCGAAAAGTGGGATATTTTGGCGAACAACTCATTACAATATGTCAACAATAATATCGTTGCACAAAATTTCACATTAAGCAGCGGGACAAAAGTAATTAGTTTAAGCAGTGCACCGGATCCTACTTATACAACGATATTAAAACTTAATATACGCAACATTCCTATAGGTGACCTTGTAGAACAATATGTATTACCCGGAGAAAATATAGCTGGAACATTAGATGCTACTTACAGTATAGGCAACGTGTTGGGTGATCCAAGTTTTATGGGTGGAGCTGAAATAAAAAGTTTAACATTAAATAATGTCTTACTAGGAAATTTAAAAGTGAATACATCATTAATTAGTCCTAGTAACAGATTAAAATTTTCAAGTACTCTAGTAGATGATAATGGTTTTACAACAGACGGCTTTTATGTTTTAGGAGAAGGAGAAGTTGAAGATAGTATACAATTAAAAGCCGAATTCAAAAAAACACAACTTATGGTAGTTGAACCATTCCTGAGAGGTATACTTTCAGACATGGATGGAACAATTAATGGTGCATTGAGTGTAAATGGCCCGGCTAGCAGACCAATTATGGAAGGAGATTTGGCTGTAAAAAAAGGTGGTCTGACTATTGACTATTTAGGCACCCATTATTTTTTCGACCAAATAGATATTAATATTGGTCGCAACAAAATTCTGATACCTGAAACAACAGTTACAGACAAACTGAACAATCAAGGTAAATTAAAAGGTGAAATCACTTATTCCAACTTTGATGCATGGAATTTCCGTGAGTTAAGTTTAAAAAGTGAGAACCTTATCTTAATGGAGACAGATGCAAAACAAAATCCAGATTTATTCGGATATGCCATTGGTAAAGTTGATGCAAACATCACAGGCAAACTTGATGCATTAAATATTGCGGTTGTAACAACACCGCATTCAGGCACTGTTGTTAATCTACCAACTTATGGTTCAGGCAACGTAAAACGCCACGATTTTATACGTTTTGTAAATAAAACCGATACTACTAAAATAACTACAACCCCAGATGAATTAAGTTTAGCCATTGTAGATATTGATTTGAAACTCAATGCAACCCCAGATGCTGAGATTAAATTATTAATCAACAGTGAAGGAACGGAATATTTAACCGGTAAAGGATTTGGTGCATTAAACATAAAAGCGAATTCATTAGGTAAAGTAGATATGACCGGAACTTACCGAATTACAGAAGGTTTATACGACTTCTCTTTCCAGGGATTGTTTCAAAGGCCATTTAAAGTTGTGCCGGGCAGCACCATAGAATTTAGTGGTTCACCCTACAATGCGAAATTAGATTTAACTGCAGAATATGTGGCGAAAGATATCAGTGTAAGTTCGTTAACATCAACAGACACGAAAGAAAAAACCGATGTGAATGTATTAATCAATATCACCGGTATTTTAGAATCCCCTCAAATTGATTTCGACCTGGAAGTTCCTGATGGTCAGGGCACAGCTACCAACAATTCAGATTTTCAACGTCGTTTACAACAAGTGCGTGCAGACAAGAACGAACTAAACAAACAAGTATTCGGATTATTGATTACCAATAGTTTTTTACCTCAGGATTTAACCACATTTAATGCTGTTGGAACAACAACCAGTAATACCATTAACGATTTCGTTTCAAGTCAGCTTACTACGTATTTCCAAAATGTATTAAACGATTTCTTAAAAAATACGGAGATTGATATTGGGTACGATAATATCCAGAGTGGTTCTTACAATTACACCAATGAACAAGGTAAACAAATCGACATCAAACTCGAGCAGGAGATAAACGATAATATCATTGTAAAAATCGGAACAACCTATTACGATTTTGCAAATGGTGCACAAGGCTCAGCCAATAACCTTGCAGGAGATTTTGAGGTAGAATATATTATTACTCCTGATGGCAGGGTTCGTGTCAAAGCCTTCCGCCTCTCTGAATACGACGCCATTATCGCCAAAAACGACGTAAAAACAGGCGTGGGTATTTATTATACCAAAGATTTTAATAAGGTGAGAGAGTTGTTGCCTTGGAATAAAAAATAAATGACCAGGCTGTAAACAATTGCATTTTTGTTACCACCTATTTTTCATCTAATAAAAAAACCCCCGCTTTTCAGCAGGGGTTTTATGCTTGATTTAACAATTACTTTTCAATAATTATTTTATGTGCAATTACCATACCGTCGACAAACTGCATATTTACTAAATACATACCTGAAGGCATATTTTCAGTAGTATAATTGCGTGTTTGTTCACCTTCAATTACTTCAACATTTTCGCTAAGGATAACGCTTCCTGTAATCGTAGTTATTTGAATTATTGCGTTTCCTGCCTGAGCAACGGTAAATACTATTTCAAAGTTATCGGCAGCAGGATTTGGCATAACCATCATTTCCTGTTGAGATAATTCGCCTTCACGACATCCATCTGTAACAACCAATAATTTTGATGCGCTTGAACAACCGTCTTTAGTTGCCAGGCAATAAAATTTACCTTTGGTAGATGTTGTATAACTATTAGCAGTAGCACCACCAATGGCAATATTATTTTGATACCATTGATAAGTTGCACCCATCACAGCAGGCACATTCATAGTTACATCTCCACCACATAAGCCAACAGTTCCTGAAGGAGTAACTTCTAAACGTTCAGCATATTTCAATTTAATATCTAAACTGGTTGCTTCACATTCGCCTGTAGTAACTACTGCACGATATTTTCCATTTAATGAAGCATAATAAGTTGCATCATTAGCGCCTGCAATATCCACACCATTTCTTTGCCATTGAATGTTTGCAGCATCTGTGGTAGCGGTTAACATGGTACTTGCTTCATAACAAATTAATGTTCCTTCTGAAGTAATGGTAACAGAAGGTGCTGCATCAGCAGTTACATCAATAGTATTTGAAACACCTTCGCATGTGCCGGAAGTAACAGTTACAGAGTAGGTTCCAGAAATTGCTGTAGTAATAGATGAAGTTGTTTCACCATTACTCCACATATAGGAATCATAAACACCATCAGTATTTAACGTCACATCAGTTCCACAAAAAACAACAGGACCATCAGCAACAATTACCGGTGTTGGGTTTGCATTTTCAGTAACTGTAACATTTTCTGATGTTGCAGAACAACCGTTCGCATCAGTAACCATTACAGAATAATCGCCTGAAGCACTTACGTTTATTGTTCCATCTGTTGAGCCATTACTCCATAAATACGATGACGCTGCAGATGCCATTAAATTAACATCTCCACCATCACAAAAAGTAGTAGCACCATCAGCAGAAATAGTAGCTGTCGGGTTAGCATTAACAGTTACAGTTGTGGTAGCAGAAGTTGCTGAACAACCATTTGCATCTGTAATAGTTACTGCATAATCACCACTTGTATTTACCAATATTGATGCAGTTGTTGCACCTGTATTCCAATCGTAACTATTTGCTGTGCTTGAAGTTAAATTTACACTGCCACCTTCACAAAATTCAGTTGCACCGTCTGCAGAAATGGTAGCAATTGGATTTGCATTTACAGTAACAGATATGGTATTTGAAGTATTTACACCATTGGTGCAATAATAATCACCACTTTCAGTAACTATAATACTTTGTGTTGTTTCACCAGTGCTCCAATTATTACCATCAGCTTCTGTTGAAGTTAAGGTAACAGAGCCCCCTTCACAAAATTCAACAGGTCCATCAGCAGCAATTGAAACAGAGCCGCAAGCTTCTACAACTACTTCTATTGTAATCGTATTATCACTACAACCTGCTGCACTATATACAGTTGCAGAATATATTCCTGATGTAGTAACATTTATAGATGATGTTGTTGCACCGGTATTCCATAAATAAGTAGCTCCACCGGTTGCCATTAAATTAACTGAACCGCCACTGCAAAAAGTTGTCGGGCCATCAGCAGAAATTCCAGCAGTTGGATTTTCATTCACCATTACGCTTGTAATTGCAGAGGTATTTGAACAGCCGTTATCATCGGTTATTGTAACAGTAAAATCTTCGCTAGCAGCAACATCAACAGATTCGGTTGTAACTCCATTGCTCCATAAGTAGCTTGCTGCGGTGCTTGCACTTAATGTTACACTTCCACCTTCACAAAATGTGGTTGCTCCATCAGGAGTAATTGTTGCAACAGGGTTTGCATTTACTGTGATGTGTATTGGATCAGAGATAGCAGAGCAACCATTTTTAGTTAATAGCACACTATAATCGCCGGTTTCATTTACAGTTATAGTTGAAGTGGTAGCACCATTGCTCCATAAATAGGTATCAGCTACAACAGGCACACTTAGTGTTACATCACCACCTAAACAAAATTCGGTTGGACCATCTGCTTCAATAACAGCAACTGGTAATGGCGTAGATTCCGTGGTAATTGTATTTGAAATGCGCACACATCCTGCACCATTATCGATAGTTAAATAACTATCTCCTGATAAGGTAACCGTATTGGTTTCTGTTACAGAACCATCACTCCATAAATAATTTAAATGATGATCAGGTGTACTTAAAACAATTGATTCACCATCACAAAAAGTGGTTTCACCTTCAGCAACAATGGTAATTTGATCAGGGCAGTAATTATTAGTTAATGTATATCCTCCAAAATGCGTTGAAGTATAATAATTTACGCGCGCATAATAAGTTCCGGCAGCTAAATTCAATTCAGAAATTGAAAAATTGCCATAATTTGATTGCACTTCTAAGGTTGTTCCTACACTATTTAAAATATAAATTGTATTATATTGTGATGGTCCTTTTTCAATGGTTAATGTTAAATCACCTGGTTCAGAAATATCAATTTTATAATAATCATTTTCGTCATAAATAGTACCATTATTTCGATAACCAATATGTCCATCAACAGTTGAATTGGTTAACATAGGTGTTGCTTCCCCCAAAGTTCCGTTTGGTTCAGGGTCGTTGCCGTAAACAGAAGGGGTTAAATTGAGTGTCAATGAATAAGATGAATAATAGGTAGCGTTGTAATTATCAATCTTCGCATAATAATCACCCGCTGCAAGATTTGTTACAGCTACGGTAGTAGTAGTATAATTAAATGTATTATCCAGTAATGTAGTTCCATCAGCATCATACAAATAAATGCCATGATACATTCCGGTTCCCTGATTTAATGTTAAACTGATAATTCCATCTTCAGTGGTTGTAAATTTATACCAGTCGTCGGTATCATAAGTACCGCCATTTCTATAAAATCCAATATGTCCATTTACTGTTCCACCAACGGGAATAGTTACAGAAGCTTCTGTATAATCTTCGTTTGGCTCTGCATCTGATGCATATGCTGTTGGAGTTGCAACGAATTGTAAAGAATAACCTGAATAATAAGTAGCAGAATAATTATCAACTTTAGCATAATAAGTTCCTGCAGATAAATTATATCTAATGGTACTTACAGTTGCATATTCAAAATTATTGGCAAGTAAAGTTGTGCCATCATTATCATATAAATAAATACCGTGGTACATGCCGGCGCCCTGTGTCAAGTTAAGTTGTAACTGACCATCCTGACTCATATTTAAAATATACCAGTCGTCTGTATCATAAGAACCACCATTATAACGATGACCAATATGTCCGTTTACACTGCCATTTTCAGGAATTGTAACTGTAGCAGATGCATAAGTATCATTCGGTTCTGCATCATTAGCGAAAATTGTTGGTGTAACGGTATTCGTTATTGTATAACCATTAAAATAATTAGTAGAATAATAATTTAAACGAATATAATATGTTCCTGCAGCTTTGCCGGTAACAATTAGTGTGTCGGTTCCATAATCTGCAGTTGAACCTAAAAGCGTTACGCCGTCATTATCATAAATGTAAATCGTGTTATAATCACCGGTATTATTTGCAAATGTTGCCGTAATTTTTCCATCCTGCGTTGTTACAACTTTATACCAGTCGTTCATGTCATAGGTACCACCATTATATCTGAATCCTATGTGGCCTGTTACACTGCCGTTTTCAGCTATATCCAATGCTTCCGAAAAGGTGTCATTCACTTCAGCATCATTTGCATATTCCGCATTTATTAAACTTGAAGTAATTGAATAATTACCTGCATAAGCTGCGTAGGCAACTACAGCTGCATAGTAATTACCTGCTGCCAGCCCGTCAACAGTAACAATAACAGTTGAATAATCGGAAACAGTACCTAATATTGTAGTTCCATCTGCATCGTATAAACGTACGGTAAGATAGGTTACATCACCTGTTAATGACAAGGTAATTTTGCCATCAGCAGTTGTTGTAAATGCATAATAATCAATTAAGTCACTTGCTAAATTGATAGTACCGGTGCTGGCAATATCAACTGTCATGGCATCTGCAGTAACTGCATTGTTGTTGTCCGGCTCCGTGTCGGCCCAAACGTAATTGCTTGCCAAAAATAGCAGCAATAATGGGAGTAGTTTTTTGAGTTTCATAAAATAGTTTATTGGTTTGTTCACAAGTATGAGAAATTTGAGAAACTCAAAATTAAGTGCAAAGCACTCCCTATAAAACAGCGAATAGTAGTGGGAAAATCTGATTAAATCATTTTTTCTTTTAACGCTTTTGCAACAGCTTCACCAACGCTGTTTACATGCATTTTTTTGTAGATATTCCGAATATGGAAATTAACGGTATGATAGCTGATAGCTTGTTTCGACGCAATCATTTTATAACTTAACCCGGCAACAAGGTCAGATAATACTTCTTTTTCTTTTTCAGTAAGCAGCATATCGTTTGTCACCTTTTGCTGTTCCTTATTTCTGAAAAAATGCAATACTTTTACTGCGATTTCCGGCGTCATTGGTGCTCCCCCTTCATGTATTTCACGAATGGCTTCCAATAGTTTTAAAGGCGCAGCTTTTTTGAGCAAATACCCCGAAGCGCCTGCTAAAATGCTGTCAAACACCTTGTCGTCATGGTCAAAAACGGTCTGCATCATTACCGGCAATTGTGGGTAATTGGTTTTAATCATCCGAACCGCTTCAATACCATTGATACCCGGCATATCAATATCCATTATAATCACATCTGGATTACAGGAATGTATATCAGCAATACCATTATTAAAATTCTCAAACGCACCCGCACATAAAAACCCTTCGGAAGTATCCAATAATAATTTAACCCCATCTCTTCTGGTGGCATTATCATCAAATATGGCTACACGAATCGACATAATTTCCAATCAAAATTATCCAATTAAGTTGACTAACTACCTACTAATATTAGTAGGTTCAATATTTAAAGGTAAGCACAACGGTAGTCCCTTTTCCGGGTTCGGAATCCATATCAAAGTTTCCATTTAATGCCGCAGCACGTTCACGCATGGTAAACATCCCGTTACCATCATTTAGTGCTTTTATATCAAAACCAATACCATTATCCCGAATTTCCATACGCAAATCACCGCCCAATCGTTTAAATTGAATATGAACCTGTGTTGCGTTTGCGTATTTCTGAATGTTATTTAATACTTCTTTGTAAATTAAAAACAATTCCTTACGCTTATTGGCTGCTATTTTTATACCACTTAATTTTTCATCGATATCAAAATATATTTCAATGTTTTTCACGGACAAATTTTCCAGCGCATACGATTTTATACGTAAAAGCATCTGGTCGAAATTGTCGTTCCTTGGCTGCAAGCTCCAAACAATATGCGTCATATTTTCCTGCATTTCAGTGCTGATGCCCGTTATTTTATCCAAAATGGGTTCAAGGTCTTTATTAGCTCCTGACTTATTTTTTGCAACCTCACTGTATAAATTAATTGTACTTAGAGCACTACCTACATCGTCATGTAAATCGTTTGCAATTTTGTTACGCATACTTAACACGTTTTTTAATTGCTGCTCGCGATAACGAATAATTAAAAACGTAATGCCAATAAGTGATAAAATGCATAATAAATAAAACCACCATGTTTGCCAATAGGGTTTTAAAATTTCAAATGATAACATATTACTACTGCTGCTCCAGTCGCCCTGCGGATTAGTAACCTGGATATACAAGGTATATTTTCCCGGGGGCAGACTGGTAAACCGAATGACATTGTTTTTTCCTAAATCTGTCCAGTTTTCTGTTAAACCGGATAATTGGTAGCGGTATTTTACGGTGTTTGGTTGGGAGAGCTGCAGACTGGAAAAATTAATGGTAACAAAGTTTTCATCATGCTTAAACACCAGGTCGGAGTAAAAATTACTTTTATCGATTAGCTTATCTGAAACCAACAAATCAGTAATATACAATTCCGGAAATCCGGTTTCAAAAATATATTGGTCGGGGTTAAAAGAAATTAAATAATTACCCGCGCCATACATCCATGTTCCTGATTTACTTTTTAATAATTTTGCCGGCGAACGCAGCGACCAGCCTGAATAAATAAGTGGAACGAAACGGAAATTTCTATTTTGTAAACTAAACACTAAAAAGCCGCCTTTTATAGGCAACCAAAGGTTCCCCTTATTATCCGGATACAATCCAAACATTTGCTGCAAACCATTTACCGTATTATAATAACGAGTAAATTTTTTTCCGTCGAATGCATTTAACCCATTGGATGTAGCAATCCATAAAATCCCATCCGGTGCTTCCCAAACTGCGGAAATATTATTATGCGAAATTGAATTAGAATCAGTTATACTGTGTTTATATATGGTGAAATCATTTTTAATGGGAAACGATTTATTCCATTTATTTAATCCCTCCGAAGTTGACACCCAAATATTACCTTTAGAATCGCGATAAATATTTCGGACAAAGTTATTGGATATACTATTCGGTTTGTTGGAGTATTGGAACAGGTTATAATAAGTATCATCTGTGGCATCATATATACCTACACCTGAACCAATTGTAGTAAAAAAGTGCAAAATGTGGTTATCAAAAGTATCAAACAATACATCATAAATTTGGTAATTCCCAAACAAAACATCTTTGGTCCTATAGCATGTCTCAAGCACAGGATTGCAAAGAGTTTCAGGAAATATTTCCGCTATGTGTAAGGTTTTTAAATCGATAAAAAAGGTGTTTGTTTCAGTAGTTAAATAATGTTTTTCATCTGAAATTGCAACAATTGCAGTTGGATTTATTTCAGCACCGTTATACATAAAATGGTGTTGTGTGAATGTCTGACTTTCAGGAAAATATCTAAACAAGCCCATTCCTGTGTTTAACCCAAACGTGTGGTCTTTAAATTCAAAAATCGAAAAATGGGTTATTTCTTTAGTGAAATCATCCTTAATTAACGTAGCATTCAATTGCCATTGAATAGTATTATATTTACTTAATCCGGCTGAAGTTCCCACCCATAATATGCCATTGCTGTCTTTTAATAAACAATTTATTTTATTTCCGGCCAAACTAAAAGCGTCTGCCCTATCGTGTTGGAATACTTTATATTCAAAAGTCTTTTTATTTACAAGGTATAATCCATTACCTTTTGAACCGGCCAGCACAAAATTTTTATCCCACGACAATACCGATAACACTTCTGCTTCAATCGGCACCACCTTTTTAAGTGCAAGCGATTTATCAATGGCCTTGCCCAAAGGATTTTCCTGAATAAATAAACCATGTACCCATGCTCCTACCCATATTGTATCGCCATCAATATCAAAATTCTGAATACTGGAAGCAGTGCCATCTGTACTGTTTTTTGGAACAATGGGGTTAGTATTATCGAAAGCATAAACTGTTCCACCTATCAGCCCTGATAAATAAACTGTGTTCCCTTCACGTTTTATCAGTTGCAGCCAAACGTTGCCATCAGGTTGAGGCGAAGTAATTTTAGTATCTAATAATGCGACAGCAGTGTTTTTACTTTCATGGTAGGTAATTTCAAAAGTTTTTCTATTAATAAAACCAGCAGAAATACCTTCTGCACTAAATACAATATAATCCGAATTAAGTTCGGCTAAAGTGGTAATGCGGTTCGAAAACATGGTAGTGGAGTCCCCCGGAATATTACTGAACCGTTTAAATTGTTTAGCTAATGGCGCTCTCAAATCCAATCGCGTGATACCACCATCGCGTGTGCCAATCCAAAACACACCGGCATCATCCTGAATAATCCCTGAAATAAAATTTCCACCCAAGGAATTCGCATTCCCTTCCTCATAAAAATAAGTAGTTACAATATTACCGTCATATCGGTTTAATCCATTTCCTGTGCCTATCCATAAAAATCCCTTATTATCTTGAAACAAACAGGTAATGGTATTATCACTCAAACCATCTGCAGTGCTAATATTTTCGAAGTGGAAATCAGGAAATTGTTGGGCACTTAGCGGTTTATAAGCCATCAAGCAAATAATAAATATCAACCCATATTTGAAACCCAACTGGTGCATGGTAAGCTAAGATACGAAAGTGAATAAATTTCCTTGCATTTGGTATAGCATTCTTGTGTAAAGCATCATAGGTTAAAAATATCAAATTTTAAAAATGTAACTTCTGCGCACTCATAATAAGACATAAATAGTTTGAAAATAATACGACTTTATAAACCTGAAATTGAACCAAAGTTTTGCTACCGCCTCATCTAACCCCCATCACATCATGATGTGATATTTCAAATTCTCTAGGTAATTAGCATCTGCTCACACTACATTTACTCAACAAAATTTACGTTTATGAGAAAATTAGACTTGGGCATTGCTCAAAACAAATACAACCAAATTGCACAACGAATTGAACATATTGCTCATTTATCAATGGCAAAAATGCTTGCTCATGCCGATAATCCTTCAACTTATCCAATGACCGGTGATAAAAATTCGATTGAGTATCTATTATATAATCATTACAAAAAATTACCTAAATCGGCTCAGAATAAATTTAAATCAGGTATCGAAAACCTAATAAAAATGCCTTCCACTCCCGCTCAACGCGAAGCAAAATATGGTGACCTGGCAAATGTGGACTTAAAAAAAAGTGCCCCTGTTGCAGCTCAAATTCAACAAATGCCATTTCCTGAACATTTGAAATTTACAGCAGCAGAAAATGATGTAGTTACACAAAAAGTACTCAATAAACGAGTCCTTAATAAAAAAACACCTATAATTCCGGAGCCTGTTGTGGCTGCTCCTCGTATCATTCGGTTATCAGTAGAAAGTATTCATTGTGTGCAGACTGTTGAATTAAAAAAAGATGAAATTCTACTCAACGGATTATTTACCGACGCCCTTGGCAATACTACAGTGATTGATATCATAGATGTCGGTAAAATGAAAAATGGTGATACTATACCATTAGGAGTAAAAGGGCAATTAGCTGAAGTGAATTTAAATAATGCAGGATTTTTTCCACAAACATTATTGGGAACATTTGCGCTTATCGATAAAGATATTTTTGCTGATCAGGATAAAATTGTAGAAGCATTTAATACTTGTGCTATAATGTCAGTCACACTCGCAGGTATAGGTTTAACCTCGATGGGTATCGCAATAGGTATGGCGGCAACCGGAGGCACTATGCCTATTGCTGCAGGTTTAATGACGGGTGCTTTGGTGGCTCTAATAGGTTCGTTTGTGGTGCTAGTTGTTGGCGGTGGTATTACACTTTTTTTACAAGGCGAATCATCTGAATTAATTAATGACAGTTTTGTTTTTGATTTAAATCCCGTAACACTACAAACGGGTGAATCGATAGTGCGCACATTAAATGTAGATATTTCGCGTTCAATAGGAAAGAAAAAGGGGAATTATACCATGAATGTAAAATGGGAACGTATTTCGTGAGATAATTACTTGAATTAATTTGGTTGACTTGAGCATTTACCTGCAAAACACACCAATATTAATTTTGTGACTTTTGTGCCGCTTTTGTGCATTTTGCGGGCTCGCAGTTTTTAGCCCACAATTCCAATAAATTGGAACACGAAATTTCACGCAAAGGACGCAAAATTTAAAATGATAAACCAAGATATAAATTGTAATTGATGCTAATTTGTGAAATGTAGTTTTAAGTTAAATTAGATGCTAATTACAAACAAATTGGCGTGAGCTATTCAATTTTAACCACCTCCCCTTCCGGTGATTGATAATACGAACCCCCTTTTTGGTGTAATACAAACCCCTTTGACCCATCCGGCCTGACGAGCATGAATTTGCCCATTTCCCAATAACGTTGCTTGTATTGTGGCTCCGCAATTAATTGATATTTATTGCTATATACACCAATCAATCCATTTTGAGTGACATATATAGCAGGTTCGTAGAAATACATATTACATTCGTATTCAATGGGAATTAATACTTTTCCCTCCAAACTTATCACACCACTTTTATTCCCCTTAACTACGTAGTAATTATTATCTTGAGGTGCTAAACTGTTGTATTCGATAGGAATTATCACTTTTCCTTTGTGATTGACAACGCCAACTAAATTGCCCTTTTTGACAATAAATCGTTTAATTCCATTGTATTCAATATGGTCGTATTCATCGAGTGAAGTAATCAGGTTGAATTTAACATCATATATTTCACAGGCCTGCACATTATTCCAAAAATATTGATTTGGATTAATTAATTCCTTGTTTATTAAACCGACTATCATAGAATCATGAATTGGCAATAAATTATCATATTTGAAATCAATCAACACAACACCGTTTTCATCTATGAGCCCACATTTCCCATTTTTATATACTTTAATAAATGAGTCGTTCAAAATGTTATGCTCCGGATAGCCATAGTAATTGGTGTCGCTGCTGCATCTGTAAATAGGTGGAAATAACACATTTAAATTAGTATCTAAAAATCCAAAATAACCATCCTTTTCAATTATCAATTTTTCCCAATCTCCATCAAAGTCCTGATATCTACGTATATCATCATATACTGCAGGAACAACAACTTCTCCTTTTGTGTTTATTAAGCCTACTTGCTCATTTATTTCGTAATATTTTAAATAACCATGATATTCAGTAAAATCCCTCAAGCCATACAAATAAATTAACCCGGCATTAAAATAGTCCATGCCTTTTAATCCCCTGCCATCAGAAATGCCATGATAAGTTTTAACAATCTTGCCCTCCGTATTCCTAAACAAATACATATTTTTAGGTGGAGGTCCCATAACTGCTGCCCATGACATTCCCCTGGGTTGCATAGCTTCCTTATAAGCAACCTGCCGCTCCCATGTATCGTAATAATTAATTACAATTAATTGAATGCCATCTTCAAATGGAAAATAGAGTGTGTCTGCAGTTTGTTTTGGTTCAGTAAATAATCCTTCTAAAGAAATTTGCGCTTTGATACTCAATTGTAATATCAACAGCAGAATGAAGGTGTATGATTTAAGCATAGGTAAGCTATCAACAAGCAAAATTCACGCCAGTAATAGACCATTTGGGCCCCGTAAACGACTTAGTATATTATTAAATAGTTAAAGTCCGCGACGCATTTCAAAAATCTAAATGCTGGATTTACATTTGAGCAACGCTGTCAATTGCAGATAACAACCCATTGAAATAAGTATCGCCATTCAGTTTCCAAAACATGATACCACCTAAATTTTTGTCAATGGCATATTGTGTTTTTGCTGCAACCGATTTTTTATCATCGTAAGTAACAAACACTTGCAATTGTTTGTTATAGAGAAAGGGTGCTTGAGCTATACTATCCCAATAATAATGATACCCCTTTGTTTCGGTATAATCAGTTATTAATTTATTGTAATTGATATTTGTTTTGAATTTTCCTTTTCTACCCAACCCATTATTAATACTGTCTACATTTTCTACAACAAACGAATAAAAAGCCGCTCCAATTATTACCTTATGCATAGGCACCCCAATACTGTCCAAGGTTTTTATGGCTTTGTCCGCACTTTCAATTTGACTGGAAGAAGAATATAACGCAGCATGATGACCGGTAATTCCACCTTTATTTGCAGGCAACCCATAGGTCATCAGGTTGACAAAATCAACTAAAGGCATTACTGCTTGCCAATCGATAGATAATTGCAAATATTCGTTAAATGAATTTGCATCAAAACTGATTTCGCTTTCAGCGGGCAACGAAATTCTGAGTTCTTTTACTAAAGCAGTAAAATTATCCTTATCTGCGTTTGAGGCTTTGTGGTTTTTATATCCGCCAATTACAGGACTCTCCCAATCGAGGTCAATGCCGTCAGCATGATAATATTCAAGCATTTCTTTTACCGACGCAACAAATTCTTTTCTTCCAGCATCCGTAGAAAACACATCAGAACAAGTTTCGCAACCTCCCCAACCACCAAATGATATCAATACTTGTAACTTTGGATATTTGTTTTTTAACGCCACAAATTGTTTTAAAATACCGGTATCAGCTTCATTTTTAATGGTCATTTTATTACCATCCAAATAAGTAAAACAAAATATTAAATGTGTCAACTTGCCTAACTCATATTGTTCAATATCCAACCCGTCGCCTTTATAAAAAGCTACCACTTTAAGAGGTTCAACAGCAACATCAATTTGTTTTGTTTGCTGTTCGTTGGAGAACGAGCATTGCAAAAAACAAAAAATTATTGCGATGATTAGTATTCCTTTTTGCATAATTTAAGGTAGGTTGTTTGAAAACTCTGTTAATCCAAATTTACAAAGGAATTTCTTATTTACTAATTACATTAGCATAAGAATAAGGTTTAACAGCCGAAACATCAGAGAGCCCGGAGCATAAATAGCAGTTAATCACGGTGTTGATTTACGAAGTAGGATGTTGCTGCTCCAATAAATTAATTACCACAAAATTTAAACCGTGCTACACAAAAAAAAGGCCACCCTCAGGCAGCCTTTAAATCATATCGTTAAATAGTAATCTTATCTTTTTCCCATCATACCACCTAATGCACGTGCAGCTTTGGCGCCGCCGCCCATTTTGTTCATCATTTTCATCATTTTGCGCATCTCCTCAAATTGTTTCATGAATTGATTTACGTCCTGAATTGTAGAACCACTTCCCGCAGCTATTCGTTGACGTCGGCTACCTGTCATCAGGTCGGGATTATTGCGCTCCTCAGGTGTCATACTGTAAATCATGGCCTCGAGTTTCGAAAATTGTTTTTCATCGATGTCCATGTCTTTTATTTGTTTGCCAATACCGGGTATCATGCCTAATAAATCTTTCATGTTACCCATTTTTTTAATTTGCTTCAACTGCTGTAAAAAATCTTCGAAATCAAATTGATTTTTACGAATTTTTCTTTGCAATTCCTCTGCCTTCTCCTGGTCATATTGCTCTTGAGCTTTTTCAACAAACGATACGATATCGCCCATACCCAAAATACGCTGCGCCATACGGTCAGGATAAAACAATTCGAGCGTATCCATTTTTTCGCCGCGACTCACAAACTTAATCGGCTTTTGCACCACATATTTAATCGACAATGCCGCACCACCACGTGTATCACCATCTAATTTGGTTAATACTACACCATCAAAATTCAAACGGTCGTTGAATGCTTTTGCTGTATTAACTGCATCCTGACCAGTCATACTATCCACCACAAATAAAGTCTCTGAAGGATTCAACGCTTCTTTTAATCGCGTAATTTCATCCATCATTTCTTCATCAACAGCTAAGCGACCGGCAGTATCTACAATTACAACATTGTGATTATTTGTTTTGGCATAATTGATGGCTTTTTTAGCAATATCAACAGCGTTTTTATTTTCGATGTCGGCATATACATGCACACCAATTTGTTCACCTAAAACCTGTAACTGAGTTATTGCAGCGGGGCGATAAATATCACATGCTGCTAACATCGGACTGCGACCCAGTTTTGTTTTAATGTGATTGGCTAATTTGGCGCTGAATGTAGTTTTACCTGAACCTTGCAATCCGGCAATTAAAATAATAGCAGGCGAACCTTTTATATTAATATCCACCTGTTCGCCACCCATTAATGCAGTAAGTTCATCCTGCACAATTTTCACCATCAACTGTCCCGGCGAAACAGAAGTAAGCACTTCCTGACCCAATGCCTTATCCTTTACCGTATCGGTAAATTCTTTGGCAATTTTGTAATTCACATCGGCCTCCACTAATGCACGACGAATTTCCTTCACCGTAGTGGCAATGTTAATTTCAGAAATTTTCCCCTGACCTTTTAAACTCTTAAAGGCGCCTTCTAAACGATCCGATAAATTTTCAAACATAGATTTATTTTAATTAGCAAATTAGCTGATTAGCAAATTAGCTAATGGTTACTTTTTCGCCACACACACAATTTTTCTTCTTCCTCTCATTCCCAATTAGTTCGCCACGGCGAACTAATGTTTTTTTTGGTATTAATTCAAATGTTGAGCACAGCATTTCAATCACACTCCGAATCCACATTTGCTAATTAGCTAATTTGCTAATCAGCTAATCCATTGCTCCGAATGTCCAATCTCGCTCCGAACCCGGCTGCTAATCAGCACATCAACACATTACCACATCAGCACATCAACGGCTGTTTCATTGGTACATCGGTACATTCACACATTGGTACATTAATCAGCACATCAACACATTACCACATCAGCACATTAATAATACCTTAACCTAATCACCCCAGCCAAATATTTCGATAAACGAACAACTTGTTTAGTATAGCCAAACTCATTGTCGTACCAGCAATATAATACCACACTCTTACCATCTTTAGAAACTATTGTTGCAGGAGCATCTACAATAACACAATGGCTATTACCAATACAATCGCTGCTCACAATTTCTAAACTGATACTGTAATCTATTTGTTCAACCAACTGACCAAATGAAGCAGCTTCTCTTAATACGCTGTTCACTTCTTCAATGGTTACTTCTTTTTTCAAATTTAAATTCATAATTGCAAGCGACACATCCGGTGTTGGAACACGAATGGCATTGCCTGTGAATTTTCCTGCTAAATCAGGTAATACTTTTGCTACTGCACCTGCAGCACCCGTTTCGGTAATTACCATGTTCATAGGTGCTGAGCGACCTCTGCGTGATTTTTTGTGGTAATTATCAAGTAAGTTCTGATCGTTCGTATAACTATGCACTGTTTCTAAATGACCATGATCTATACCAAACATTTTTTCCATGGTATATAAAATCGGCACAACAGCATTGGTAGTACAACTTGCTGCAGAAAATATTTTTTCTTTTGCAGGATCAAAATTTTCGTGATTAATTCCGTGAACAATATTCGGAATATCACCTTTGCCCGGAGCAGTTAATAATACATGACTAACTCCTTTTGCTTCTAAATGTTTACTCAAATTTGCGCGGTCGCGGGCAATACCTGTGTTGTCAATTATTAATGCATCAT
>Ga0209812_10000834_pt1 | contig 24678 bp, 29 predicted proteins | sample JI71714BDNA_FD_187502 | JGI IMG/M metagenome (GOLD analysis project Ga0209812, IMG submission 187502) | Wastewater effluent complex algal communities from Wisconsin, to seasonally profile nutrient transformation and Carbon sequestration -... | ecosystem: Engineered > WWTP > Effluent > Algae...
TCTATTCGTTAGCCCAGGTGTAGCTCGCCAATTGGGTATTAGAGACGCTAGATTTATGGTAAATATTAAATACGAAGTCTTGTAAATAAAACTTGGTACATATAAAAAAAGTCCAGTGAGTATTGAATTCACTGGACTTTTTTATTTATAGTTTAACAATTTTATTGCTTGATAAACTTAACAGGAGCCTTTCCTTTGATATCCAAGAAATACATACCCACAGGTAATTCATTGATATCGAGTCTCGTAGTATGAAAATCAATCTTACCTACTTTTGAAACGCTACCCATAGCACTTACTATTTGATAATCTAACACTTCGATATTTCTTTTTTCACTAAGCTCAATAATCAAATGATCATTTGATGGATTTGGATAGATGGTCACTTTATTATTTAACGAAGTAAGGTCTTCTGAAGATGACAAAACTGTTTGAGTTACAAAGAAATTATCAAACCCTGCCTCTACCAAATGGCCTCTATCCGCAAAATCTGATGCTTCTACAATAAGTCTTAAGCTATCTTCTGTAGAAATGAAACTCAATAGATCCAATTCTCTGATAGATTTCCATCCACCCGTATTTCCGAACACTTTGTCCACAACGACTTCTTCTAGACCATTTGTTAATTTTATTACAAGTGTGTCATTAATAGCAGACGATCCACCATCATTAAAAAACCAAACATCATAATTCAATTTAGGCAAATTAAAGCCTGATAAATCCATTGGTGGAGATATAAGTCTTGTAACACCATTGTCAACATCATCGCATGCAGCACCTGGATTACCATTTCCCGTTACATATGCAATATTTCCAACATCATTAGAATCTTGTCCGGGATTCGCATTGATAGATCCATATTTGGTCAATCTTGGTTTTACCCTTTCCCATTCACCTGACATAGAAGGAGTCGATTCGATTTTCCAATTCAGATTATTTTCAAAGTTATCATTATACCCTTTTTCTAGTGTGGTTATCAATTCATTGTCTGCTCCTTCACCTACCATAAATGCTGGCTGGTAAATACTTTCATATCCCCAAGCATTTAAAAACAACTCATAGCTAGCAGACAAAATCGTTTGGTTGAGCTCGCCTTCTGTAGATGCAATTAAATTATATGGTTTTGAATTATTATTTAGAAATATATTAGCAGGAATACCTTGCCCATCTTTATCGTTTATGACAAAACTAACTTCAATTGGCCTTTTTCGAATAAGTACTGGATTCCAAGATACAACTTCACCTCTCACTAAATTGACAGTTGCTACCTGTGTCACAAAATCTGGATGTGTTACCTGAACTTGAAAACTACCATCATATGCTAAGCCAGTCTTAAATTCACCTGAAGGAGAAGAAAATTCTTTATTAAGCTGATCGGATATAATATCGATTCTAGCATTTGATACTGCGAGTCCATCAGTATCTTTGACAACACCTTCAAGATAACAAGCTCTTTTATAATCTACATCAATGACAAACAATCCATTATTAATATCACTTGCATAAACAATATTGGTACCTGTGAAAGGAAATGCTCCCCAACAACCAGAAAAACCATTGTGACATGCTGCAGCATCTTCCCAAGTATCATAGTAGGCAACTTCAATCAAGTTGTCCGGTTTGTGGGCATCTACAATCCTTACACCATCAGTATACCAACTTGTGACTAAATAACCATTATAATAATGCGTATTGTGAGGTATCACACCGTCATTCTCTCTTTCTAAAGGTCTAAATCTATCTATTAACTTTATGGTAGGTAAATCCGTAATATCATAAGCATCCACATAAGCGCCAGCTTTTTCATCTGTTGTAAAAACATATTTCCCATCATCAGAAGGCCATGCATTGTGCGTAAAATCTCTAGAAGTAGCTTGTGTACCTAATACTTTAGGATTAGCTTTATCACTGACATCATAAATGGTAAGTTTTCCGATATTAATTTCTGACGCGTATAAAGTGTCACCACGAGTAAAAGCATCATGAGAATAAGTCTGATCTGCAATACCTTTATATTCAGGACTATCTGGATTCACATTAAGGTCAAACATTAGTACACCTCGTTGGCTGACATTACATCCTGCAAGGTAACAAATGCCATTTTCATCAATGTAAAGATTATGACATCGGTGAAGAATACTTGATTGAGCATTAATATTAAATTCAGGTCTAAAATTTGTATGACTTATCGTATCAGGAGCTTTAGTCATATCAATGATAACAAGACCGTCCTGTCCTTGATCGGTTGTGACATAAAGATGGTTATTGTAACTTTTGATGTCTCTCCATATACTTTGTGCACCATTCGCTTCATACCGCAATACAGGATTAGTAGGATCTTCTAATGAAAAAACACTGGTCTTAGTTGCATTTCCAATAATAGCATAATTAATACCATTTTTCTGATATCCCCAAACATCACTATTATTGCCTTGGAACTGTACACGTGAAAGTACATTAGCATTTAAAGACGCATTTTGCCCCATCAAAATCGAAAATGAAGCCATAAAATAAAGAAGTGTAAAAAAAACTCTTACCATAATGATTGTTATATTTGGCGTAAATATAATTATTTATATAATATTATTTTTGTAAAATGAATGAAATTGTCATTCAGCAGACCTTTGAACATAAAAACTCATAAAAGAAGGTTAGACTTTTTCTATAACCATTACTGTCAATCTAGATACACAAACCAAATTATCTGACTCATCAAATATTTCAGTGTTCCAGATGTGCAAGGTTCTGCCTATCTTAACTGGTTTAGTGATACTATATACGAATCCATCTTTGACTGATTTGAGATGATTTGCATTTATCTCTATTCCGACTATTGATTGGCGATATATGTCTTCGATCAAACAGTAGCTAGCTACACTTCCCATTGATTCTGATAGGACAACGGATGCACCGCCATGAAGCAAACCCGCAGGTTGTTTTGTTCGTTCATCTACAGGCATTTTACCTTTGATGTAATCAGGGCCGACTTCAGTAACTTCTATGCCCAAATGAGATGCGAGTGTGTTTTGACTGAATTTGTTTATAACGTTTACATCAGGTTTTATTTTCCAGATCATTTATTTATAATACATTTGTGGTGAATAAGAACACAAAAATAGCAAAATGGTCGATCTTTAGATACCATTGAAAGTCATTTTGTACATTTCACTTAAATAATAGAATGTCCATACATCTCCATAAAATAAAAATCCAAAAGACCATTTTCATAGGTGGGATCATTTTGTTTTTTATAAAAGTAGCTGCTTTTTACCTCACGAATTCAGTGGGTATTCTTTCTGATGCCTTAGAAAGCACGGTCAATATCATCACAGGCTTTGTTACCCTTAAAAGTCTTCAATTTGCTATAAAACCTAGGGATGAAGACCATCCTTATGGCCACGGCAAGGTAGAATTAATTACAGCTTCCATTGAAGGTATACTAATAGGTATTGCAGGGATTTTAATAATCATCGAAGCTATTAAAAGATTGGGAAGCCCAGTTACCGTGGTTCAGATGGACATAGGTATTTACTTACTTCTTTTTACGTCCATTGTGAACTACCTGATGGGAAAGTACAGTATAAAAGAAGGTCAAAAATCAAATTCCATTGGCTTGATAGCGGGTGGGAAACATTTGATTTCAGATACCTACTCTACCCTAGCCCTTATTTGTGGATTGGTCATTTATAAGTTTTCAGGATTACAATGGATCGATAGTGTACTTGCTATCGTTTTTGGAATCTTTATATTAGTCACTGGTTTTAATGTTTTACGAACTACACTAAATGGATTGATGGACGAAGCTGATGTGACGGCTTTAGGGATTTTGATTGGACATTTAGAAGAACATAAATCCCCATCATGGATTTATATTCACAAACTAACTTATCTAAAATTTGGGAGTGTCTCACATGTCGACCTTCACCTTACCGTTCCATGGTATTTTGATATGCGCAAATCTAAATACGAGATACAGTCATTAAAGAAAATTATCAGCAACCACCTTCCTGAAGATGATGTAGATATTTCTATTCAAAGTGAACCTTGTGAATATGTCATGTGCAAAACCTGTCGGGTAGATTGTTATGATAGAAAACACCCATTTGATCATGATATGCCATGGACTGTAGAGTTGATCACTAGTACCAATAAATACAATAATACGATACAGTCTGAAACAAAATAAATAATATATCTGTTTGGCATCTTTACCAAATCAAATGAATAGAGCATTAGCTAACTTACATTTTGTCAATAATCAGATAGAATACACTAATAATATATGCACGATATAGAGCCTTGGTTCGGCTGGAGAGATGAATATGCAGCAGAAAGAGATAGCAAATCTCCATTTTACGGACGGACATACGATGAATTTAAATTTACTAGTCAGATTTATAATTATTACATTCATCCCCAATGGGATTTTTTTGGTTCTGAGACACTTTATTGTAAAATCCTTTACGTAGATTATAAAAGAAAATTTGCACTTATAGAGTTGATTGGTGAGTGGAATGACTGTATTGGGAATGACATCATGTTTCTGAAACGTGACCTTGCTGATGTTTTCCTGAAGAAGGATATCAATAGATTTGTTATATTATGTGACAATGTGCTCAATTATCACGGAGATGATGATAGTTACTATGAAGAGTGGTACGATGATGTAAAAGATGAAAATGGATGGATATGTTTAGTGAATACTTTTGATCATGTACTCGATGAAATGAAAAAATTTAGATTGCATTATTATTTAAATTTTGGACCTGAATATAACGATATGAATTGGAGAGTTAAAAAACCTGCTTATATTGTGGATGAAATAGAAAATATAATGAATAATCTTCAAAAAAGTCTGTTATGACAGCTCATAAATCAGGTTTCGTAAATATTATAGGTAATCCCAATGTAGGCAAATCTACGCTCATGAATGCGCTTGTCGGAGAGAAAATGTCCATTATTACAAGCAAACCTCAAACGACACGTCATAGAATTTTTGGCCTACTCAGCGAAGACGATTATCAAGTGGTATTCTCTGATACGCCTGGTATCATAGATAGGCCTATCTACGGAATGCAGTCATCTATGAATAAATTTGCATTTTCTTCTTTTGAAGATGCAGACATCATTCTTTTTGTAACCGATATCTTTGAGCAATACACCGGTGAAGAACCTGTACTTAAATCTCTGATAAACGCTACAGTACCTAAATATCTAATTATCAATAAAATAGATATTGACAAAGAAAGTAAAGCTGATGACGTGGCTTCTTGGTGGGAAGATAAAGTCAACTTTGATGAAGTATTTTTCATTTCCGCAGATAAAAAACAAAATACACAAACATTACTCGACCGTATTTTAGAAACCTTACCTGAAGGACCACCATATTATCCTAAAGATGAGCTTTCCGACAAAACAGAGAGATTTTTCGTTTCAGAAATCATTAGAGAAAAACTACTCATGCTATACAAACAGGAAGTCCCATATTCTTGTGAAGTGAGCATCTCTAGGTTTAAGGAAGAAGAAAAAAATGGAGCGCCCTTACTTATGATTTATGCAGATATTTATGTAGACAGAAAGTCACAAAAACCAATCATCATTGGCAAAAACGGGGAAGCAATTAAAAAATTGGGGATAGCTGCTCGAACAGAAATAGAAGCTTTTATGGGCAAACATACCTATTTAGATTTGAATGTAAAGATCAAAGAAAATTGGCGTAATGACGATAGAATGTTGAAGCATTTCGGGTATGAAGAATAATGCAATGTCATAAGATTGATTATCAAAGCATTAGCATTTGGCCAAATATTTTTTAGTTAGAATATTTTTTTATGTGGTTAATTTTATCTTACCTTAGTGCTAACAAAATAACAAGCCATGTCAAAATATAGAGGTAAATCCACACCGAAACAACAAATCACTTCAGCAAACGATATCAAAGAAGAAAGAAAGTTTTTTAAGATTGCTATTTTAGTTACAGTAGTACTTTTAGTTATTATCTATTTTGCTTTTAGATAAGAATTTATTTTTGTCCTTTTAATGTTTTATACTATAAATCTTATTTAAAGATTTTAGTTTAGAAGCCATTCTTTTAAAAGGGTTATGGAAAGAATATTATTAATTTTTACAAGTCGAAGTTGAATCCTGAATTCTTCTTTTTCTCATAAATACTTTTGTCAAAAGCGTATAACTTTGCAGGTCTGTGAGATACCGACTCTTCTATCTCCCCTATATCTTTCAAAATGGCCAAGGAATTCAATTTTCTTCTGAAATTCCTTTTATCTAATTCAATATTTAGGATTACTTCATATAATCTTTGTAACTGTAGCAAACTAAATTTCTCAGGAAGTAGGTTAAATCCAATCGGCTGCTCTCTCAATTGTTTTTGCATACGACTAAGACAAGACTTCATAATAGTAAAGTGATCGAAGGCTAAGGATGTAATATCACAAACATCCATCCATCTCAGATTACTATTTTTCTCAAGATGTAATAAATGATCTTCATCAATTTTTATCAAAGAATAATAAGCAACCGTGATCACACGACTCAATGGGTGACGATTTATATCACTAAAAACTTGCACTTGCTCAAGGAAAACATCCGTAAACCCTGTCTTTGCAATAAGAACACGTTTGGCAGCTTCATCTGTTGTCTCGTCAGGATGAACAATATCTCCTAACAAAGAAAACTGATCAGTATAAGGTGGCATATCACAATTAGATACCAATACTTTGAGAGCATCATCGTCATATCCAAATATCACACAGTCAACAGAAACAGCGGCTTTGAAGTCATTATTTATTTGAGTAAGCCATATATTTATATTCTCACTAGCATTGGAGGTCATCTATTGTTCAATTTTGGAGCGTGAAGGTAAAGTTTTTTAAAAAATCATCAAAACATTTGAACAAAATTGTATTTGAATTATTTATTTGGGTTATGAAAGTATCCATTTGGGCCATAGGCAAGACAGACGAAAAATATCTAGAAGAAGGCATAAATAAATACCTAAAGCGGCTTAAACATTATACACAGATCTCTTACGAAGAATTTAAAGATGTAAAAGCTGGACAGTTCCCTACCGAAACGCTCAAACGTGAAGCTGAAATGGTCTTGTCTAAATTAAAATCTGAAGACATTTTAGTTTTACTCGACGAAAAAGGTCAGTCATATGATTCTGTACAATTTGGAGCTTACCTGGAAAAAATGCAAGTTCAGTCAACAAAATCGCTCGTCTTCCTGATAGGTGGAGCTTATGGACACCATGAACTCATAAGAACTAGGGCTAATCATCTCATCTCTTTATCAAAAATGACTTTTTCTCATCAGATGGTGCGGCTATTTCTAGTAGAACAAATCTACCGTGGTTACACCATCATCAAAAACGAAAAATACCATAATATTTAAATACCTTTGCATCAATTAAATCCTTATTTATGAGTCTTACCATAGTCATTTTGGTGATTACATGTGTCGTGTCTTTCTTGGCTTTTAACAATAGAACCATGTTTGACAAGTTAAAACACTACCCTGCTGCAGAGCATCAGCGAAAAGATTATTACCGTTGGCTGACGTCAGGTTTTCTACACGGTGATTATATGCATTTGATTATAAATATGTTTGTATTTCACTCTTTTGGGACAGCCCTCGAACAATATTACACCTACCATTTTGGAATGATTGGTGGTAGTATCTTATTTGGCGTTACTTATTTATTGACTATCATACTTGCAAATATTCCTACCTATTTTAAACATGAAAATAATCCATATTACACAGCTATTGGAGCATCTGGAGGAGTATCTGGTATTCTCTTTATTTACATTTTGATTTACCCATGGAATATGTTGGGACTTTATGCAATTATCCCCGTGCCAGCTATCATTTTCGGAGTCCTTTATTTATGGTATGAATCTTGGGCAGCAAAAAATCAAAACGATAACATAGGCCACGATGCACACTTTTTTGGTGCGATTGCTGGTATTATGATAGCCATTGTGAGTCGACCTGCTATTCTTCCTGAGTTTTTAAGGAGTTTGATAGAGAATTTCCCTTTTTAGCATAAAAAAAGGATGGCAATCAATACAGATTACCATCCTTTTATCTAAGTCAAGAATTAAAAATCTTGACTATTATTTTTTAGACCAAGCTGCTATTGAGTCCATATTCATTTTAATGTAATCATTGTTACCAGCTTCTTTTGCTTTTGCTAATGATTCATTTGCAGTTGCTATTGCTGCTTTAAAATTACCCATATCTGCTTCAATCAATGATTTTTGTCTTAGTATCCAAAACTTGTCATTACCCATTTCTACAGATTTGTTCATCCATGCTAATGCCTGAGTCAAGTCTTTTTTAGCTTCTCTGTAATATCTTGCTGCATTATAATAATCGTTTGCTGACGGTCCAGCCATTACAGCAGTGATACTAGAAGAAACTTTTTTATCAGTAGGTACTTCGATTTTAACAGGTACATTTACATTATCCCACATGATTTCTAAGTGGAAACTTTCATTAGTTACATTACCTACATTAAGTGTAAACGTTTCTACAGTATTGATAGCCTGTGGAGATACCATTACTTTTGCAGCAACTTTTGCATCATCCCATTTTTCAGGAGTTCCCCAGTTTTCTGTATCAGTGTAAAAAGTAACTTCCCAAGATGTTTGACTTGGTTTTGTAAAAATAGCATAACTACCTTTTTTTACCTCCTTACCACCGATCATTACATCGTCGCTGAAAGTAACAATTGAGTTTTTGTTTGCACCTGTTCTCCAAAGTGAACCAAAAGGTACTAAATCACCAAAAATTTTACGACCGTTCTTGCTAGGTCTTGAATAATCAAGTGTCACATTTGTCAAACCTACTGTTGTCTCCACTTTAGAACTAGGACTTGCTGCAGGTGTTTTGATTTGAGCATCAGCACTTACCAAAAGTAGCGATAATGCCGGAATTAATAATAAATTTAAAAAACTTTTCATTTAGTTGTTGATTTTAATGGTTAAAAATGAAATTATGTTGGATTTAAGATAATAATTCCAATGTATCACCATATAAATGAAATGAATCATTTAATTGTTCAAAATATTATTTGATATAAAACAAAAACTTCACTCTACATCACATAAACAATTGATTTTATGCCATTTAGACATCAAGTACTCAATAAATTAATTTTTTGTTAAAATTATTATTTTACCTATTCTTTCTTTTCTACTTTCCGTGTTTCCACTTTAATGATTTGATTTTTATCTCGTTGTTCTTGTATCTTTTTATTTCTTTCTGCTACAATTTTCGCAATCAAGACATCTGTATCCAAAGGCTTCCCTGATATGTGTCTATGAAAAGTGATTAACATAAATCTGGTCATATCTTCGGTATATGTCAGTCCTTTTTCCCTTAAAACGTGAGAAAACCTGGAACCTTCATCAAAATTCCAATTGTACTCCATCCATCTTCCTAATCCGAAATGCAGTTTTTTAGCTATAGTATCTTCACCTACTTTGAGCATTGGTTTTCTAGCTTCTTCTGTGGTAAGTTCCATTAATTTTGCCATCGCATCATCTACATCTCTAGGAATATAAACCCCATAAAGTTTTGATTTTTTAATATTAGCATTATATAAGGAGTCTTTCGGCAGACTGACCCTTTTCTGATTTTGGGCCATTGTACTAGTCAATGTAAAACAACAACATAAAAAAACGAACATTTTATACATAAAAAGTATATTTATCTTGTAATTAGAATAAGAACGTATGACCAGAATTTAAAATTCTAAATTCCATAAATTTAACTAAAAATTAAATTGAGATCAATATATTTTAAAAATCAAAGAGTCAATTTTGCAAATGTAACAACAATACAGTAATTTTACGGTTTAAAATAAATCAACCCAATTATAAAATTAATATCCCGTTATGGCAGAAGTATTGGAAAAAAAGAAAGCAGCGGACAAAAAAGTAAAGACAAACAAGTACGACAAAGCAACTTACTTGACTTGGTTTGAAACAATGTACCGTATTAGAAGATTCGAAGAGAAAACACTTTTTGCATATTCCCAACAAAAAATAAGGGGATTTTGTCATGTTTATATTGGTCAAGAAGCAATTGCTGCTGGATTAGTGACTGGCATTCAGAAAGAAGATAAAATTGTAACGGCATACAGACAGCATGGTATCGCTCTGGCAAGAGGACTTGATTCTAATTCATGTATGGCGGAGTTGTATGGTAAAGAAACTGGTTGTGTGAAAGGGAAAGGCGGCAGTATGCACTTTTTCTCAGCAGAGCACAACTACTTCGGAGGTAATGGTATCGTAGGAGCTCAAATTCCAATAGGAACAGGCATAGGCTTTGCAGAGAAATACAAAGGAACAGATAAGTTTTGTGTTACAATGTTTGGTGATGGCGCAGCTAGACAAGGTGCGTTGTACGAATCATTTAACATGGCAATGACTTGGAAACTTCCTGTATTGTACATATGTGAAAATAATATGTATGCCATGGGAACGTCAGTAACTCGTACTAGTAATGTCCATGACCTAGCAAAAATTGGTTTGGCTTTTGACATGCCAAGTGAAACAATAGACGGAATGAGCCCTGAGTCAGTCCATGAAGGTCTTCAGAGAGCAGCTGCTCACATTAGATCTGGAAAAGGTCCATACTATTTAGAAATTAAAACATATAGATATAGAGGTCACTCTGTTTCTGACCCTGCAAAATACAGAACTAAAGAAGAACTCGAAGCTTACAAAGACCGAGATCCTGTCGTAATGATCCAAAACAAAATCATTTCAGAAAAGATTGCCACTCAGAAAGAAGTGGATGCCATTATTGATGCTATTAATATAGAAGTAGACAATGCAATGGAATTTGCAGAAAACTCTTCTTATCCTGTACCATCAGAGTTATACGAAGATAATTATACACAAAAAGATTATCCGTACATCACGGACTAATCATAAATTAAGTATATAAATAAATCTAAATACCCATTTGACTTAGTCGATGGGTATTTTTTTTTTTATAATTCCAGAATACTTTGGGTAAATTCTTTTTGGACAACCAGTTTTATATTTAACAAAACGATTTCCCCCATATTTTTGCATTGTAGAAATGCCTTATTATGATGATGTTTGGCTAGGTCAGCTCTTAGTTTTTCAACCTTTTCATCTGACGAAATATTATCGGCGATCATACATCGTAACAATTTAGTGAGTCTATCTCTTGAGATTTTTGCTCTACGTGCTATAAGAGATCGTTCTTCCAATTGGTATTGTTTGACAGAGTCATAGGTCAGATTGTCAAAACCTAGTTTTAGAATACCATTATTTTCTTTAAAATATTGTGGAAGGTAAAATTGTTTTCTGCCTTCATAAGACTGTTGGTCAAAATCTATTGCTCTTATCCTGTATTGAGATCCTTCAATATCTGGCGTAATGTCGACAATATAGTTGTACGCACGCATATCACCCAAAAGCTGGATAAAACATCTTTCATTAAATTTTATAAATTCTTTAGCTACCCGTATTTGGTTAAAGGTGTCTATTTTAATATGATTTTTTATAAAATCATCCCCAGGTATACCAGCAATATGCTCTTCTATAAGGGTATCTTTATGTACAAGGTAAGAAAGACTATTTGGCGAAAGCAACTCTTCCAATTCTAAACCATAAACTCTAGATGCATCAGTTTTCTTAATGTAGAAGTGGTCATAGTTATCATTTAGCTTATTTATAATCCTGACCCTAAATGGATTGGTATTACCGAAAATACAGAAATCTATCCTGCTTACAGACAAATGATCAATAACTTCTCGGTCTCCATCTGTCTTAAGGAGCGAATAAATGACACAGAGTGCTTCATTAATCATTTCTTGGTCATACTCAGAATAATAAACAGTTTCCCAAAATAGATCATTTCCTTTACTATCTAACAATGGCGTGGAAGCAATATACCTAGTCATATCTTCATATTGAATAGGAAAAGTAGCACTACGACCATATCGTTTTAGATATTGATCTAATTGCTCAGATATTGGAAAAGCTAACTTCTTTTTTGATGGTTTATTGCCTGCCATATAATGATAATGTCAATAATTAGACCATTTTTGAATGTCCAAATGTAGTTGTCAAACAATTAATATAAAACTAGTACATTTAAATTTATTTTTTTGATCTGATTTCGTTTTTAGAATTATTCTAAAATCAGTAATCCTATACTTTTACCATATTAACATCTTTGGTATTGATACAAAACCGTACCTTTGCAAAATAATATTTTGAAAACATGATGTATAGAATCCTTATTGCATTTCTTGTACTTTCTTCTTGTAAAGAAAATGCAAAAATAGAAAACCAAGAAAGTCCATTGTACAAAGAAGTTATGGAAATTCATGATGCCGTAATGCCTGAAATGTCCACTATTCACACTATTAAAAAGGATCTAAAAGCAATAGAAACGCCAGAAACAAAGGATTTAATTTTAAAAAATGTCAAAGCGTTGGACGATGCAGATGAAGCGATGATGTCTTGGATGGCTGAATTTAAGCTACCCGACGATAAATCGGGAGAAACAGCATATCTGGAAAGTGAAAAAATAAAAATCAGTAAGGTTAGCGATGCCATGTATGCAAGTATAAAAAATGGAAAACAAGTGCTAGATTCTTTAAAAACCTTAAACTCAAAATAATATGAATCCCAAAATACATCTTTTGTTTATTGTAACTTTTTTGACATTCTTTAGCTGTTCACCCAAAAGTGGTGACCTACCCTATCTCGGCCAAACAGTGGTAGAAAATGGAATAGAAATTCATCACAAAGTAGGTCAGTTTGCTCATTTAAACCAAGATAGCATATTGGTTGACAACAAAAAAATGTCTGAATACATCTATATAGCTGACTTCTTTTTCACATCATGTCCTTCTATATGTCCAAAAGTGATGAAAGAAATGACAAAAATTTATGATGCTGTAAAAGACGAACCAAATGTAAAACTAGTTTCCTTCACACTTGACCCGAAAAGAGATGATGTCGCAAAACTTAAATTGTATGCCAATAACTTAGGAATTGACCACAATAAATGGTATTTCCTTACAGGAGACAAAGATGCTACTTTGGAACTTGCAAACACTTTTTTTGTGGCAGCTTTTGAAGATGCAGATGCTCCTGGTGGTTTTGACCACAGTGGTAAGATATTACTAATAGATAAGGTAGGTCACGTTCGTTCTTTTAGTGAAGGAACAGATCCTGAAAATACACCGAAGATAATAGCAGACGTCGCAAAACTTTTAGAATCATATAAAAGTAAATAAAACTTAAAATGAGTTGTATTCAGAATTATACAGGAGTGTTAGTTTTATTATTAATTACGTTAATGTTATCTTTAGCTGGTTGTGGCGACACAACTTATATGCAAGGGAAAAGGCTGTATGCTGTAAACTGTCAAAACTGCCACATGGAAGATGGTAGTGGTTTAGGCGGTTTGATCCCTGCGCTGTCTTCATCAGTTCAAATTGGATCTACCAATTTCGCTTGTATTATTAAAAATGGTTTAAATGATACAATTTTTCAAGATTCTACCTATTTATTAAAGCAAATGCCTTCTTTCAAGAAGTTTAGTGCAACAGAAATAACCAATATTGTTAACTATGTAAATCATACTTGGGCCAAAGACTTTAAAGAAAGTACCATCCTAGATGTAGAAAAAGTATTGAACGAGTGCCCATAAAGCATCAATACTAAAATTCGTTAAAATATCTCCTAGCGTTTCTATTAAAATTTTCTTTTACGGTGGTAGCATCAACAGCATTACCAATCCTATCATTCGGAACAGAACCATATAATATGGTTTCCCATGCAGGATTAGACCTTTCGCTCAAACAAGTAGAATGCAATAAATGAAAATCATTGTGCGCCAATGATTTATTAAAAAATAGAAACCTTACATTAGTTTGTCTTGTACGTGGCATAGTATTGTAATACCATATTTCATAAGGCGGCGCATCTACCTCAGTTTCTACAGTGATGACATTAGTTGGTTTTCCATATTTAAGAAAAATATGTCCTCTATCAGATTGAAAACCATAACCTGCATTCGTATAAAATTTCTTGTCTACTGCTTTTGCAACTTCCATATATCCGTTGTAAGCTGCTTCGGGGTTTGTAGGATTGCTTGATTTCCAGAACTGGTATATGAAAGAACGCTGGCTTTTAATCTTATTGGATGATAATAATTCTCTCAAGGTAGCAGTTTGACTTTGGTCCGTGATTGGAAAATGAGCCTTGATAATAAAATCCATATCTTCTGGCTTTAATTTTTGAGCAAATGAATTTTCCAAATTATCATTGTAGCTTTCTAGAAATGCTATATCAGCTTCAGGGTTACTTTTTACGAAATTGGCAGATTTTGAAAAAACAACATTTTTTTGCTTATCCACTATATTAACCAATAGATGATAATCTCCTGACTTAATACTACTTGTAGGGAAATTCAACAATAATGGTTCAACATCTAATTTGGATAATTTTTTATATTTCACAAGCAGCTGTTTTGTATTTAAATTAGATTTGAATCCTTCCATTAAGGCATATTGTACAAAATAATCTTGTGTCAAATCCTTCTTTTCATCATAAACTTCAAGATAAAAGTTAATCAACTGATCATCTTTTGATGAATAATTATATGCGAGAGGCTCCATGTAAAGACCGTTTTTTACTAAGGATGACTCAGTACTATCCTTATGGACATCGCCAAGAACTAAAATATCAGATGTAAATACTGGGGATGTTTGTGATGATACATATATCTTTTGTTCTAATTCAATTTTGTCATCAGGGTTTGAAAAATCAAATGCTTCAACCTTTACAGTATACTCTCCTGCATTTAATACAAACCTTTTTACGTCTAAAAAATCTCTAATACTGTCAAGATTACTTGTCTTTAAAACAAATTTATCATATCCTACAATATCATTTTTATCATTTGTAATAAAAATTAGAAACTCGACAGCAGCTTCATTTTTACCATCTATTATGGACCACTGTACAGACTTTGCATCTACCCTAAGATATAATTCTGCATAATTCTTTGTCCCATGAAAAACATAAGAGCTTACATCCAAATTAATGGATTTTGATTCCAGTGAAAAACAAAATAAAACTGCTAATATTATATACTTAAACATTTAACCTATTTTAGTAGTACAAATATAATGAAATTAACAACTAAAATTTTCTTTTGATTGGATCAAACTTAGTTGAATTGATTATTTAATCCATAATTGTATTCACCACGACAGCAATTACAGGAATTTTTCAGATCAGTATAAGCCAAAATTGATAAATAACTTTAGATAAAAATAGATTTATTTCTGTCGTTTAAGATAATACTTCATATGAAATATCTTCATTTTCCCTTCTAGAATCAATGTATCAGACTCCAATTTAGAAATATTGAGTTCAAACGGTGTCTCAGTGTCAATTTTTAATTTTTCTTCTTCGACTTTGTAATTGTGTTTTTTTCCATCATCAAATAAATTGGACTCAACCGTTAGGTCACTATTGAATTCAAAGAAACCTTCTTGCATAAACTCATTTGGTTTCTGATTCATTTCAGAAGCAAAAACTTCCCATTTTCCTACTAATTCTCTTTGAAAAACTTTTGCCTTTTCTTCTTTACAAGAAAAAAGCAGCAACGCCGAAAAGCCTATTAAAAATCTGTAATTCATTTAAGATTCATTTTGTACTAAAAGTCAGTCATTCCAACTATCGCACAAAAGTATGAAAAAAAAATATTTCAAAGGATAATTTCTTCTATCATTATCTTGTTTTTCGTGTACTTAAACTAAGAAAACGTCTCTATCAAAATATCAGTAACCCAAGTTACAAAACTATTCTGCATAAAAATGTATCTTTGAGCCCAGAAATGATATTAAGGTGAGTTTGAATATATTATCACAAAAAATTGGAATTATTGGTGGTGGCCAGTTAGGTAAAATGTTATGTCAGGCAGGTAGTAAACTTGGTTTAGACATAAGTGTTATGGACAAAGACAGTACATTTCCTTCTGCTCAGATATGTAGAGATTATGTATGTGGTGATATTAATAATTACGATGACGTATTAGCTTTTGGGGCAAATCTAGATGTAATTACCATTGAGATTGAAAATATTAATGTATCTGCATTAGAAGAATTAGAAAAATTGGGGAAATCGGTTTATCCTAAGCCTTCTTCTTTAAAAATAATTAGAGATAAAGGTCTGCAAAAAGAATTTTATCAAGCATCGGACTTTCCAAGTTCTTCATTCCGGCTCCATAAAGACGCATCTGATATTCTTCAAGCTATCACAGCAGGAAAACTTAGCATACCATTCGTTCAGAAACTCCGCAGCGATGGCTACGATGGTAAAGGAGTACATGTAGTTAGAGTTCAAGATGATTTAGCAAATTTAATGAAAGGTCCAAGTCTTACAGAAGATATTGTTGATATCGATAAAGAAATTGCGGTCATAGTAGGTCGTAGCATCAATGGTGATGTGGCAACTTTCTCAGCAGTCGAAATGCACTTCCATCCTGTAGCAAATCTTGTAGAATACTTGTTTTGTCCATCGTCTATAAGTAACGAATTGGCAGAAGCAGCAGAAAAACTTGCTATCCAGATTGCCCATAAAATGGACATCGTAGGATTACTTGCAGTAGAAATGTTTGTAACAAAAGAAGGTAAATTACTAGTAAATGAAGTGGCACCAAGACCTCACAACTCTGGTCACCATACTATAGAAGCGAATGTAACATCACAATACGAAATGCATCTGAGAGCAATCTTGGGTTTACCACTTGGTGATGCATCTCTCGTCAGACCTGCAGTTATGGTTAATTTATTAGGAGAAAGTGGATATAGCGGTCCTGTGAATTATCAAGGGATAGAAGAATGTTTGAAAATTTCAGGTGTTTACCCACACTTATATGGTAAAAAAGATACCAAACCATTTAGAAAAATGGGCCATGTTACGATCGTCGATGAAAAACTTGATGATGCTATCCAAAAAGCCAAATTTGTTCAAAACACCTTAAAAGTGATATCGTAAATATGACCAATCCATTAGTTAGTATCATTATGGGGTCCGACTCTGACCTACCCATTATGCAACAGGCCGCAGAAATGCTTGATTATTTTGGAATTGTCTATGAGATGACCATTGTTTCGGCTCATAGGACTCCAGAAAGAATGTTTGAATTTGGCAAAAACGCTCACCTTCGTGGAATAAAAGTGATCATTGCTGGTGCAGGTGGTGCAGCACATTTACCAGGAATGGTTGCATCCATTACACCACTACCTGTAATAGGTGTACCTGTAAAATCTAGTAATTCTATAGATGGTTGGGATTCCATTTTATCTATTTTACAAATGCCAGGTGGAATTCCAGTGGCAACCGTTGCACTAAATGGCGCTAAAAATGCAGGAATACTAGCGGCTTCCATCATAGGAAGTAGCGATCAATTAATATTAGAAAAAGTGATTTCCTACAAAACGAAATTAAAGGAGGAAGTATTAGAAAAAGCTGTCAAACTCGAAAACAAACAATTAAAATAACTAAAATTATATTTAATACAAATCATGTCAAAAAGAAATTTTTTATTTAACACTTTTATGAAAAAGTGTCCAAGGTGTCAAGAAGGCGATTTGTTTACAAAACCTTTTGAATTTTCTAAACCAATCTCTATGCCGGAACAATGTCCCGTATGTAACCAAAAGTTTGAACCAGAACCTGGATTTTATTATGGTGCAATGTTTTTATCATATATCATTTCTGCCTTTTTCTTTTTGGGTGTCATTGGTACTTGTTTAATAATATTCAAGCTTTCGCTGAATACATCCATGTTTATTTTATTGGTCATTGCAGCTTTGACGTATATGTTCTTTTTAAGAATTTCAAGGTCATTGTGGATAAACATCATGGTCAAATACGATCCGAAAGCAAAAGAAAACAAAAACACCCAATCATTTGGTTACTAACGATATATAGCTTTGAAAAATAGATTTAACAGGTTAACTTCAAAAGAATGGCTGCCCTTCCAAAAATCATGGTTTAAATATGATACGGAAGAAAAATTGTTGACTGAAAATATAAGATTTTTCATTAGAGAAGATGAAACTGAAGAAAAAGTCTTTTACTATGGAGATAATGCTGAACTTCTATCAAACATTTGTGAATCTCAGAATGTAGGATTAATTAAAGCATCTGACTTCAACAATGAAGCCTTGCAATATGCTATCTTAGATCTCAGGAATTCAGTAAATTCAATTAAAAATGTTTCTGATTACCATAAGATAAAAGAAGTAACCATTAACTATTGTATTAAAATTTTCGAAAATCTAGCGCATAGACGATTTCTGACTGTTTTAATTCCAAATGTATTTGTAGAAGATAAATACATGCCATTAGCTTGGGATCTTGCGTGGCAACTTAGCTCTATATTTAGTCTTAAAGATGAAAAAATAGCATGTACCAATGAAGTAATGTCATTAAAGACAACAGATAATCACAAGTTTATCCCTAATAATAAGATGTTTTACTGTCTATATTTCAGAAAAGACGAACTATCCAATGGTATTTTTGAAGAGAAAAAACATCGATTATTTGAAAATACAATACAAAAGAGTAGCAATTTTAGTTTCAAATCCACGATACCAAGCTGGTTCATTCTAAAACCACAGCCAAGAAAAAAGAATGAAATACTTCATCCAGCTAAATATCCAGAAGAACTTGTCACCATGTTCTTAAACGAGTTTACAACTAAAAATGCCAATATTTTTGACCCAATGTCAGGAACAGGAAGTACACAAGTAGCATCCCTTAAAGCAAGTAGAAATGCCTATGGTACCGAATTGAGTCCGTTCTTTGCGGAGATTGCATTTGGTAGATGTAGTGAAATTGTAGCGCCAAAACAAACAGATTTATTTCAATCACCCATTGATAATAAGTTTATTCTATTAAATAAAGATGCAAGAGAAATATCGAAAGATGATTTTCCTGAAATTGATTATTTGATTACATCTCCACCATATTGGGACATGCTCAACATGAAAGGTGCTGAAAACCAAGCAAAAAGAGTAGAAAAAGGACTTCAAACGAATTATTCGGACAATACTGAAGATCTTGGTAACATTGCGGATTATAACCAATTTATCACTGATCTAGCAAATGTTTACTTCAATATTCTAGACATCATGAAATCGGGCAGTTATTTAACAATTGTGGTCAAAAACATCAAGAAAAAAGGTAAGAATTATCCTTTTGCTTGGGATTTATCTGATGTACTTATGAGTAAGCTTATATTGTTACCAGAAACTTTTTGGTGCCAAGATGATATAAACCTAGCACCTTATGGATATGGCAACACATTCGTAAGTAATACTTTTCACCAATACTGCCTAAATTTTCAAAAACCTTAAATCTTCTAGACCTAAAAGAAGATTATAGACATAAATTCATAGATTCTTAAAAGTAACAGTGCCACACTCTTCCTTTATTGGCTTACTTTCAAACTCAAATTGTCTTAAAGTTTTCAAAAAACTTTTTAATACTGGTTTTTCTTTGATGGTTGTCTCTTTATCATTTATTCCTACATAGGACACTATTCCTTTGCTACTTATACAAATAGTTGTTGAAATGATGCCTTTTTGGTCAAAGATGATTGTTGGCATTTTAGTTATTTTCCGACCAGAAAAACCATCTATAATTGGTACAATTCCTTCTTGACAAATTCTTTTTGATAATCCGATAGTAGAACCATCAAGCAAAGAAGAATTATCAGTATACACAGTCAATGTAAAAATCAAAACAAATATCAATTTCATAATTTATTGTTTATGTTATCTAAGTCTATTATTTCTGGAATTATCAATTCGAAATGTTATTTTACCACATTCAAATTCGGGCGCTTCAGAACTAGGTTGAAACTTATATCCTGCAGATGCCTTAAGATAACTCTTCAAGGTATTTATATTTTTAATAGTTGTTCTATCCCTTTGAATTTCCGCATATTTTACAATACCTTCGCGATTAATACAAAGTTTTACTTGTATTATCCCACTTTCATATGTTGTGGCTTTAAAAAATCTCATTTCTCTAAATATTATTTTTCTTCCAAATACTCCATCTCCTGAAGTATCTATTCTTAAAGTTGAAAAATCAACCGAGTCAATTAATTTTATGATTAAATCATCTGAATCTACAATTTCAGTTTTTTGAGCGAACTTTGGTGTTTCGCAGGCGTAAAGAAATATCATTGTGACAAAACAGAATGACAAATATTTAGCTACATTCATATTAATTTCTGTTAAATTTATTTATAGAATTTTCTATTTTAAATGACATTCTACCACATTGAACTTCAGGTGCATCTGGATTTGGTTCAAACTTATATCCGCATGATGCTTTAAGGCATTTTTTAAGAATCCTTACATCTTTTATCGTGGAACTATCTTGTAAGATTTCCGCATATTTCACTATTCCATCCTTGTTAATACAAACTTTAACTCCGACTCTACCGCTTACAATGGTTGCTAACTTTGCTGCACTCATATCACGATATATTATTTTTCTACCTAATGACCCACCTCCTATTACATCATATCTTAACTCACTTGCATTCACAGAATCCAGCATATTTATTATTAGATCATCCGAAACTACAAATTCTGGTTTTTCTTCTATTGGCTTTTGAGTTACCTTAGGTGTTTCACATGCATTTACTATAATCAAGAAAGTAAAAAATGGAACTATAAAATAATTTACTTTCATAATATTTCTTTAAACTATTTTTTTGATGAATTATTGATATTGAATAACAACTTGCCACATTGTTCTTTAGGTGCTGTGAAGTCAGGTTGGAATTTGTAACCACGAGAAGCTTTCAGATAACTTTTGAGTATCTGTCTATCTCCAATAGTTGTTTCATCCTTGTTAACTTCAACATATGTAACCAAACCTGCTCTATCAATACAAACTTTGACAGAGATTCTTCCACTTATTGTATTTGATGGTTTTATTGCACTTAATTCTCTATATATAATCTTTCTACCGAACACACCACTTTCAGATAGTTCTTCTTTAAATGTTAAAGTATCAACAGAATTTATTGATTTAACAATTGATATGTCTGAAACTGCAATTTGAGCTTTTTCTCCTGTTGTTTTTTGCGCATCCAATCTAGTATCGCTTAACAAGATAAAAAAAATAACTCCAATTGGCAATATCCAATTAAAATATTTCATATAAGCTAGTTTCTTTTAATTATATCAAAAAAAAAGCGCAAAACAAGGATATTATATTTTGCGCTTTCATTACTATTTATCTTAATTTATTATTGACAGTGTTATCAACTTTAAAGAACATTTTACCACACTGTTCTTTAGGGGCCGAAAAGTCAGGTTGAAACTTGTAACCTTTAGCCGCCTTTAAATAGTTTTTCAATGTTTGTTTATCTTTAATGGTTGTTTCGGAATTAATAAGCTCTACTAGAGTAACGTTTCCTGCCATGTTTATGCAAACTTTCACTGCTACTCTACCGCTAATATTGGTAGCTGCTTTTGCATTTTTCACATCTCTAAAAATAATTTTTCTTCCAAATATTCCATCACCTGACCCATCATAAGCTCCTGTACCGTCGCTTGTATTTCCCTCTCCAGCGTCTCCGTCATTACCTTTATCTTTTCCAGCTCCAGTTCCTGTATTTCCTTTACCTGTACCACCTTCTTTTCCATTTACAGTGGAAGGTTTTGAAGTGGAAGTACCAGTTGTTGAACCCGAAGTAGAACTAGTAGATGGGCTAGAACTCGGTTTTGTAGGTACAGGTTTGCTTGTAGGGGCTTTGGGCTTCTCTACTACTTTGACGGGAGATTCTTCTATAGGGGTTTTGGTCTCTATGACTTCATCTCTAGTAACCACCGGTGTAGGCATCTTGATATCTGGCTTAGGTACATCTATGACTTGTGGCTGTGTAGTTTCGATGACTTCAGGCTGAGTTGCTTGTTCTTGTGTCGGCTGTTGTGGTGTTTCTTCTGGTGCTGATTCAGATTTTGCTCTTTGTGCACCTTCATCTTCATGTGCAAATTTACTTAATGAACTCTCTTCAAAAGTAAAATCAACTTTCACAGCATATGGTGGCTTCTCATCTTCTATATCCAATTCTACTTGTGGCAAATAGTAAAAAAAAGCGATCAATAAAAGTAAAAGATGGATCATAAAGGAAATTCTCTTTCCTTTATTTTTATTTTTATCTTCAAATGCAAATGAACTATTCATATTTACTTAAATTTATTGATGTTATTAATAAGATGACCTAAATCAGGTTATTGACGTATAGATAACGTCAAATATTCTTAATTATTTATTAAATTATTGCAAAAATACAGAATTTATACATATTACAAATTTTTTACAAATAATAATATGCAAACATCAATTGACTTCAGACATAAACTGACTTAGATACAATTCCAAAAAAGCATGACGTTCTTCAGCTATTCGTTTGCCTTCTTTAGTTTTCATTTTATCTTTTAATAGCAAAAGCTTTTCATAAAAGTGATTGATGGTAGGAGCTGTACTATTTTTGTATGCTTCTTTTGTCATATTCAAATTTGGAGATATTTCAGGATCGTACAATTTTCGCCCTTTAAAACCACCATAGTTAAAAGCCCTAGCAACACCAATGGCACCAATCGCATCAAGCCTATCAGCATCTCTTACGATATCAAGTTCTTTTGATGCAAAATCAGAAAAAGAATGGCCTCCTTTAAATGAAATATTTTCTATAATTTTTACGGTATGTTCTATTTTTACACTTGAAACGCCCAATTCTTCCAATATATCCCTAGCCAATGCTGGACCTATTGTCTCATCACCATCATGAAATTTAGAATCAGCGATATCATGCAATAAAGCAGCGTATTCAATGACAGACATATCAATATTGGGTTCTGTAGCAGCGATTTTAACTGCCATTTTATACACCCTTTCTACATGAAGCCAGTCATGTCCAGCTTCTGCATTTTCTAGCTTTTGCTTTACAATATTCTTAATGTTGTCAATGATATTAGGTGTATCCAATTTTTATTTTTTATCAAAATAATAACCAATATATAATTCAGTACCAGCGCCAGCTTTGCTTAACGTACCTCCTACCCCATAAGAAGCTAAGATTCCTATTTTAAGTTTACTATACCTATCACCAAAGTCGTCCAAAATAACACCACCTTGTACAGCTGCCATGCTTGCACTAGAGAAACCTGCACCTGCCCAAAAAGCGTTTTGCTTCTCAAACTTTAACCCATAGAGTACATCAATAATATCAGGATTAACGATATTTGCAGTGATCATCGGTTCAAAATAAGAATCATAATTATAAAACCTACCACCCACATTAAAATGAATATGACTTTGTCTCACTTGGTCAAAATCATTGACCAAAACTTCTGTGGTGTATATTTGACTCATCGCAGCACCTACAAAAAATGTGTTGCCTTTGTATTCCCTGACATTAGATGTATAAAAAAAACCTCCACCAACTGATGGGAAAAATGCTCCTGATCTTCCTCCTAATATCAATCCATCATTTTCATCATTAAATATTTCACCAGCACCATTAAATGAATACTGTTGAAAATCTGCCGAAAGGCCAAGTGATAGTTGACCATATCTACTTAGTACTTCTTTTAATTTATATGAATAATTAAGTTGCACGCCTACTTTACTAACTGGACCTGTTTGATCAAAATGTAAGATGGCACCTCCACTCATATTATACTTGAGCAAAGGGTACTGAAATGATGCAAACCCCGTAATAGGTGCACCTTTGAATCCCAACCACTGCATTCTGAAGAATCCATCAAAGATCATATCATTACCCACAGCTGTAAATGCTGGATTCCATATAGCCCTTGTTTCTGAAATATGGCTACTATTTGCCAATTGTTGTGCATGTAATTTGGTTGCGAATAAAAATATCAAACATCCAAAAATTATTATTTGTCTCATCTTTAATTTCTTTAATTTCTTTAATTATAATTTAATTCCACAAAATGGTTAACGAACTTTTTACAACTTTGTCTTCGAAGGTCAAAATGTAATAATAAGTGTCAGCTGGAAGTTTATCCCCATTCCTCAAACCTTCAAATAAGTTTCCAAATGTTTGATACCCTTCTTGTTCGAAGATAAGATTGCCCCACCTATTAAATATCTTTAAGCTGTTGTCTGGAAATGCTTCTAGTCCTGAAAAATATAGTGCATCATTTTTACCATCACCGTTAGGCGTAATAATACTTACCTCCTTAAAAAATGCTAGCGGATCTTCTAGAATACAAATAGTTACTTCATCCGAAAACTCACAACCGTTTCTATCAGTCACCGTTACCGTAAATACGGTCTCCAATAATGGCTTCACAACAGGATCTGCTACATTTGAAGGTCCTACAATTAAATCAATATTATCCCATTGATAGCTCACACCTCCAGAGGCAGCTAATTTAATTGTTCTGCCCGTTATAACACAAGTATCTAAACCAGCACTTATTTCAGCCGACTCAAATACTTCTATTTCTATTGTTTCTTCGACACCACTTTGTAAGCAGACGCCATCATCTACTATTACTTTATATTCAGTTGTCTCTTCAGG
>Ga0209812_10000838_pt1 | contig 24573 bp, 21 predicted proteins | sample JI71714BDNA_FD_187502 | JGI IMG/M metagenome (GOLD analysis project Ga0209812, IMG submission 187502) | Wastewater effluent complex algal communities from Wisconsin, to seasonally profile nutrient transformation and Carbon sequestration -... | ecosystem: Engineered > WWTP > Effluent > Algae...
TGGCTTTATCGGCCTCGAACACGTGCTGAAAGTGGCTGAGCATGTGATCACAGTACAACGTGATTATGGTGACCGGGTTAACCGCAAAAATGCCAAAACCAAATACACCATCGACCGTATCGGCGTCGAAACCTTTAAGCAGGAAGTGGAAGCGCGCGTTGGAGTGAAGTTTCAACCAAGCCGTCCTTATACCTTCACCCATCGCGGTGACCGCTTTGGTTGGGTCGAAGGCATTGATGGCAAACACCATTTAACGCTGTTTATCGAAAACGGCCGTTTGTTGGATTACCCAGGCAAGCCGCTGAAAACCGGCGTGTCGGAAATTGCCAAAATCCACCAAGGCGATTTTCGCATGACGGCGAACCAGAACCTGATCATCGCCGGCGTTGCCGCTGAAGATAAGGCGCAGATTGAGGCTATTGCCCGCGCGCATGGCCTGATTGAAGACACTGTGACCGAGCAGCGCAAAAACTCGATGGCCTGTGTGTCGTTACCGACTTGCCCGCTGGCAATGGCGGAAGCTGAGCGCTATTTGCCGACTTTGGTTACTCATGTTGAAGGCATTCTGGCGAAACACGGTGTGGCGGAAGACCACATTATTCTGCGGGTGGTCGGTTGCCCGAACGGCTGTGGCCGCGCCATGCTGGCGGAAGCCGGTTTAGTCGGCCGGGGCCCGGGTAAATACAACCTGTATCTGGGTGGCAACACTGCCGGTACGCGCATTCCGAAGCTGTATTTGGATAATGTGGCCGAAGCGGAAATTCTGGCGGCACTGGACACGCTGATTGGCCGCTGGGCGCTTGAACGCCAGGCCGGTGAATGTTTTGGTGATTTCGTGATTCGGGTCGGTGTGGTTGCGGAAGTTAAGGTTAGTAAAACCGACTTCCACGCTTGATCTGTCGATACGGGGAAGCCGAGCTTCCCCGAACATGCTGGGCCCTAGTTGGATAAAGCGCCATGAGTTATCTTGATTTATTAGATCTGGACGCAGCTGGTCAGTCGGCAGCGCTGCTTGATATTAACCAGCAGCTGACGCTCCTCACGCCAGCGCAACGCGTGGAATTTGCGCTACGCGAATTACCGGGCGCACATATTTTAAGTTCCAGCTTTGGTATTCAGGCCGCGGTGATGCTGCACTTGGTGACCCGTGTACAAAGCGACATTCCGGTGGTGTTAACCGATACCGGTTATTTATTCCCGGAAACCTATCGATTTATTGATGAGCTGACTGAGCAGCTGCAACTGAACTTGCAGGTTTATCGTGCACAGATCACGCCGGCTTGGCAGGAAGCGCGCTTTGGTCAGCTCTGGACAACGCCGGAAGGTCTGAAGCAATACAATCAGCTCAATAAAGTCGAACCGATGCAGCGAGCGCTGAAGGAACTTGGCGCAAACAGCTGGTTTGCAGGGCTACGACGCAGCCAGAGCAGCAGCCGCACCGATACGCCGATTGTTGGTATTCAGCGTGGCGTGTTGAAGATTAATCCGCTTGTCGAATGGACCAACAAAGATATTCATTATTATCTCAAGGACCATAACCTGCCTTATCACCCACTTTGGGAGCAGGGCTATGTCTCGGTCGGCGACACCCACTCCAGTGCGCCGCTCTCGGCCGGCATGAGCGAAGAAGACACCCGCTTTAATGGCATGGGCCGCGAATGTGGTCTGCATGTCGCCGGCGACGGCATCTGAACAGCAAACGCCTGCTGCCACGTTCAATGAGCCACAGGCGTTTTGCTATCAAACCCAATCACAAGGCTATATCGCCTGCACAGTGCTAAGCGCCTGCGGATTAAATAACCGTGCCGGTAAAGATTGTGGCGTCACCACATCGTAGTGCAGCACCGTCACATTTTTACTCTGCATCCGGTCCAGCAGTTCCATTGCGATCACGCGCGGCGTCTCGCCGATGCCACTTCGGACAAAACGGGCGGATTTAGCCTGTTTGCCGGATGGCAGATAAAACTCGGCGCGCAGCGGGAATTGGTCGGTGCTGCTGACCCAGAGTTCAATGCGCTGATAACTCAGGCCTTCGCGCTTGGCTTGCAGGCTCAGCTGAATACCTTCATTTTGTGAATCCGCAGCAATCAGCTGGTAATCTTGTTGCCAGTTCAGCGTCGCCACATCGCCACTGGACGCTTCGCCCATCAGCTTTTGCAGCGGCGTGATGCGCAGCGCGCGGCGGCTACCGGGTAGCTGTAACCAGAATTGCTGGTCCTGTAACAACACTTTCTGTCCCTGGCTGGTGCCACCAATGAAAATCACCAGCGATTTGCGATCTTCCCCCGACAACAGCTGATACGACTGCATTTTTTCGCTGCGACCAGCTTTGATCGTCTCAATCCGGCCCTGCAGCACAAAACTTTGTTGCGGTCCGCGAAACTGTTCGGCGGTTGCCAGATATTGCTGCGCCTGCGGCAGTGGTACTTCAGCGGCGACGCTGACATTGAGGGTGCTGCCGAGCAGTAACAAAGTCGAGATCAGTGTCGTCAGACGGGAAAATGTATTCAGTTTCTGTGTCATGGTGCAGTTCCTTGCCGTGCTTAGGTTTAGAAGCAGACTAATGAAGATTGGTTTTTGTTGCAGAGCGCTCTGACGAAAGGTTGCTGGCGCCGCCAGATGGCAGCCGGTGCGGACCAGCTGCCAGCGAGTGTTGGCTAAACAAACCCCAGCGCGTCGACCAGCGGCTTACGGGCGGCGCTCAGGCTGGCTTTTAGCGCGAACAACATACAGACCACCATTAACACCAGGCCGGCATAGAGGGTCAGTTCAGCGCTGAAACTGATCATCAGTGGGTAGCCCTGACTTGAACCCGGTGGCGGTGGCATCATCACTTCAAACTGGCGCAGCAATTCACAGCATACTAAGGTCGACAGGGTAGCGACGACGGCGCTGAAGGCGCCTAGCAGCAAGGCTTCCAGCACGAAGTTACCGACGATGTGGCTGCGGCGCTCACCAAGGGCTGCCATTGTGCCAATTTCGCGCGTCCGTTCCGTCACCACTTGCGAAATACCATGGCCGACGGCGAATAACACCAGCAATAACATCAGGATACCGAGGGTGCCGAAGATGCGGTTGTACAGGCCACGGACTGCTTTATACACAAAGGCGCGGTCCTGCCAGGGCGTGACTTGTATCGGGGACGTCAGGTGGGTGTCCTGTAATTCGCTGTAGTGGGTGTCCTGCAATTCTTTTTGTAGCACGGCCGCCAGTTCAGCTTGTTGTTGGTCGTGCAGCAGATAGATATTCAGTTCGCTGATTTTGTCGCTTTGCAGCAATTGCTGTCCGGCTTGGAGCGGCAGATACAGCTGGCGTTTATCGAGGTCCGGCACGCCGGTGGAGAAAATCCCGACAACCACCACATCCAACGCATTCAGTGCACCCGTGCTGGTGGCAGACATCAGGCTCAATTCAGCGCCGACTTTCGCCTTTAAAATGGCCGCGAGGCCTTCACCAATCATCAACGGAATATTGTCGTCCGCTTTGCTCAGATAGGCTGGAGGTAAGACGCCGCCTGCTTTGATTTGCAGGAACGGGCCTTTTAACTGGAACTCGCTGCCATCGACGCCACTACCAAGGAAAATCGTCGATTTTTCGCCGTTGGACACCAGGCCGGAAAACTGTAAGCGCGGTAACACTGCTTTGACATCGTCACGCGCTAGCAGCCGCTTTTCCAGCGCCGGGTCGCGGTTGATGCCATGTTGCAGCGGCACATCTTCGTTATCTAAGAAATAGTCCGGGTGGCTCAGCGTCAGATGGCCTAAATCGCGTGCTGCTTTTTCGGCCAGCGACTGATAGGTAAACAGGGCAAAACCAGCCCCTAATAACACAGCGGTCATGGCGGCGCTACAGACCAGACCGGTGAACAGCGTGCGGCGACGGTGGCGCCATAAATTTAAACATGCAGCATGCAACATGATGATTCTCCTTGTTAGCCGGCGCGGCGCGCTGGGTTAAGGCTTTGCGGATGGTTTTCCACCAGCACGCCGTCTTTGAGGGTTAACAACCGCGAGCAGCGCTCGTATAGCCGTGGATCGTGGCTGGCAATTAAAAAGGTGGTATTAGCATCACGGCCAAGTTGCTGCATTAAATCAATCACTTGTGCAGCGCTGATGCCATCAAGGTTGGCCGTCGGTTCGTCCGCTATCACCAGCGGCGGCGCTTTGACCAAGGCCCGGGCAATCGCGACACGTTGTTGTTGGCCGCCAGAGAGCTGGTCTGGCCGTTGGCTGGCCAATTTGCCAACGCCAACCGCGTCCAGCAGCGCCATAGCCCGCGCCCGCCGTTCGGCTTTGGCGACGCCGAGCAGTTGCAGCGGATATTCGACGTTTTCCAGCGCAGTCAGCACTGGTAAAAGATTGTAGCGCTGGAAAATAAAGCCTATAGCCCGACAGCGCAGTTGAGCCAGTGCTGCAGGATCTGTTGGTACTGGTTGCTGATCCAGCCAAATCTGGCCTTGCGTTGGCGTGTCGAGTAGTCCGAGCAGATTCAGCAAGGTGGACTTGCCGCTACCGGACGGGCCGCATAAAGCGACCATTTCGCCACAGCTGATGTCAGCGCTGACATCCTTTAATGCGGTGTTTTGTGCCAACCCGCTGCCGTAAGTTTTGCTTAAGTGTTGAAAAGTCAGCATGGCTGTTTCCTTGCCTGGTCTATTCGCTTGAGTTGTTGGCTAGAGTAGTTGGCTTGATCACTGTGCGCTTTGCTGTTGCCAGGTTTTAGCCAGCGTTTCGTCACCGGCTTTGCTGGCGGCTTTGGCGCCACAGCTATACAGGGCTTGTTGCGCGGCGGTGGGTGCAAAACCGAACGCCGGGCTTTGAATTTGGTTTTTCAGCAGGGCATACCCTTCTTCAAAGCGGTTAAACAGGTCGGGCAGATTGATAAAAGTACAACCGGCTATGATGTGCACCTGCATCGCGACAGCCGTCTGAGCACGGTCTTGTGGGTCTAACTGACGCAGCGTTTTATCCAGTTTGCTGAGGCCTTGTTCGGCCGCTTTCATTTTGTTCCACGGCAGCATGGCATGCTTAGCCGCCGCCGTTTCGACAGCACCCAGCATGGCCTGCAACTGCAGATCTTCTGGGGCAGCAGCGCTGGCGGTGCTCAGCGTGGCAATGGCCTGTTCGTTGGCGGCCGCATCGCCCTGTACGCCTTGTTGATAAACGGACATCCAGTTATTCGCCATGGCTGGCGTGGCTAGGACCAGCGCTGAGGTCAGTAACAGTGGGCGGAAGAAGTGAGTTGTATTCATGTTGTCTCTCCTGAGTTGAGGCCGGTCGGTCAAGCGGCCTGATGGAGTGACTGTAAGACCTTTGCCACTCAGCTGCAGGCTGAGCTGATAGACGGGCAAAAATGACGCTGAATGGTAAAAACCGGCGCTGAGTGGTGGTCTGTATTCTCAGATACCATTGGAGTATCCACAGAGTTCACAAGACAGCCATAGGAGTTGAGAGCGAGTTCACAAGACATCCATTGTAAAAGGATGAGCAGATTTTGAATTCAAAGCTGATAAATGTAAGACGGCTAGGAGTACTCTATTGTTGTTTTGTGCAGAGAATTTCGATGCTGGTTAACACATAGGGGCTGACGCAGGTTTTTGAACGTGCCTCTCTTTGGCAGTTGATTTACCGTGTGGGTTTACAACATCTGTACCGTGGCGGACTGATGTGTACTAGGTCAGCCGAACGCCAACCTCGCCGCTGCAATGCCTACCACTCGCTGTTGTCTGAACTTCTGACAGAATTCTTGCAGGCAAGTGCTGCTGCCAATCACGCGGTGGTAGGTTTTCTCCAGATGCTGGCAATTGTGCAGCCAGGCAGTTGTATTTATTTTTAAGCGCTCAAAAATCGGCGGGGTGTCGTCTTTGATATAGCCACGGTGACCAGCTCTGATTTGCCGACCTGTCCAGTCTACCAACTGAATGTATTCGATGAGGTTGTAGGGAATATGTACAGGGTTGTTGGTCTGATGCGAATCACCCGTAAAAGGAAGTAACAGCGGTTTCATCGGGGATTGAGACTTATGAAGCCGAGTCTGAATAGAAGTAAAATCACTATTTTCCAGAGAATTTGCCATCTGCGCACGAATGGGATTTAAATCCACATAAGCCATCGCTTGCAACTCCGCACGCTCGTCCAATAAGGCTTGTGATTTAAATCGGCCTTCCCAAAACCTGCCAGTACAGCCATCTTCGAGATTGGCCATGCGCGCAATGGGTTCATTGAGGCAGCGCATAAACCAACTTAAATCGTACAGACGCTCCCGGCGCAGTTCAATTTGTCGCATGGCTTCATGAAACTCTGCATCTGACAGTAATTCATTATCAGCATAACGCTTCGCTAAACATGGCAGTGAAAACAATGACCTCCAGCGAGATATTACATCCGCAACAGATAGCTCCAAGGCTCGTTGTTTATCGATGCGAACTACCAGATGATAGTGATTAGACATGATGGCGTAAGCGGCAATATCGATGCAAAACAATTGAGTCAGCTTGGCTAGTCTTGCAACGATGGCAGCGCGACGATGACTGAAATCTTTGTTATCGACGACACCAAACAAAAATGTGCGGCGCACACAGCGGCTGACAACATGGTAACTGGGCGTAGTATCAACGGATACCAGCGATTTGCGGGGCATTGGCATTATGGTTTCCTTGACGATCCGTGTCTAGGGCAGGCTTTAACTATGGTTGCTGAAATGTTAATGTCAAGGTTGGTGCAGGCTTGATAGATGTCCTTGTAAGCCTCACATCGCACTTGAAAGCCGGCCACATGCCGCAATCCTGTTGGTGGATGTCCATCGAGAAACCAGATATCCATCAAGAGAAAGTGATGACACCCGGTTGCAGATAACCACAAACCGAGTTGAGTGCAACACATTTTCGGCAGCAGCTGCTAAGGCAGCTGTATGATCTGGTTGCCTTCGATGCTGACACGGTCGCCGACACGCAAATCGCCAATTTGCTGATAATCAAACTGCTGTGTGCGGCTGTTATCAAGCCTGACCAACACCCGATAAATCTGGTTACCTTGTTGATTTTGGTTGGCGATTTGATTGCCCGCCACGGCACCACCAATCACGCCAGCACCGGTTGCCAGCGCGCGGCCCGAGCCGCCACCAAACTGATGACCGACCACTCCACCCAGCACTGCCCCCAACAAAGCACCGCCGGTACCATTCATTGATGTTTGCGGCAGGATCTGGATACTGGCGACAGTGCCGATTTGCTGTTGGGCCCGCACCGACTGCTGCACGCCATAACCGGAATTACTGCTGCAGCTACTGAGGCAAAGCAGCACACAACCAATCAGCAGATAGCGTGGTGAAGGGTTTTTAGGAACACAGAATTGAACAGGGTGCATCAGAAGATTCCTACAATAGAAACTGAGTACAACCACTCTATATGCTTTATCGACATGGCTCTGTGCGGCCTGCCACTTTGTGCGCTCAGCTTACGACAACTTGGCAAATACTCCGTGGACAGCCAACGAAATGAGTCCCAACGAAATGAGCTTTAACAAATACAAACGGCTAAAAGCCCGCCAGCATTGGTGGGCAGGGCCTTTCATTCAACGAAACATTGTGGTGTTAGGTCAGGTTAGTGTGAAGGGGCAAATGCGAAGCCTGTGCCGTCGTGACGCTTAACAGCTAATGCCCCACCCTTAATGCTGGCGGAACAAATGCTGATAAGCACGGCTGACGGCAAGTTCCATCGGGTTGTTTTTCAGTACCAGCGTCATGTGGCCAAACTCGTCGCGTTCGACTTTCAGGATGCTTTTCACCCGGACTATACAGCCGCGGTGAATCCGCCAATATAGCTGCGGGTCGAGCTGTTGTTCTAAGGTAGCGATTGCGGTGCGGATCAGGTATTGCTGGCCGGCGCTGTCCACTGTGGTGTATTTGTCTTCGGCGAGGAAGAAGTCGACATCGGCGACATCCAGTAAATGAATAGTGTCGCGCTGGCTGGCTTTGAGCCAACGCAATGGCTCTGTCTCAGACGTTGCAGCTTTTACTTCCGGGGCTTCGTTCAGCGGCAGCGTTCCTGCAGCTGTGGGTAGCAACTGGCTCAACAGCTGTTGTAAATGCAGTAAATTGGCCTGTGGCTTTTGCTGCTGGCTCAGTCGTTGCTGCAGGCGTGTGATGCACTGCTGCAGCCGCGCTTCTTCTAAAGGCTTTAACAGATAATCCACCGCCTCCAGTTCAAAAGCGCTGACCGCATGCTGGTTATAGGCGGTGCTGAACACGACCAAAGGCGGCGCTGGTAACCGGCGTAACTCGCGTAATAACTGCAGGCCATCTAAGCCCGGCATCTGAATATCCAGAAATGCGACGTCGAACTGTTGCTGCTGACACAAAGTCAATGCCACAGCGCCGTCTTCGGCCAATGTGGTCTGTGCTTCTGGCCAGAATTCTGCCAGTAGCGCCTGCAAATGGCGGCGTAATAAAGGTTCGTCGTCGGCAATCAACAGACGTGGGGCCGCAGGATTGACACTCGAATTTACACCAGTATTCACAACGGGATCTCCAGACGGACAATGGCCTGATGTTCGGCCAGCGTTAAAGTTAAAGCGGCTAAATCGCCATAACGTTGTTGCAGCCGTGCGCGGGTATTACTGAGACCAATCCCATGGTTCTGGCGGCCGTCTAGCGTTTGGGCGACAGCTACTGACGGTATGGAATTGATCAGCAAGCAACACAGTTTCTGCTGCTCGACAAACAGGCGTACTTGCAGCTGCCCCCCGCTGCGCACCGGTTCAATGCCGTGCTGCAAGGCGTTTTCTAACAAAGGTTGCAACAGCACTGGCGGGACCTGTAGTTGTAGTGGCAGGTCGTCGCTTTGTTGCCAATCCAGCTGCAAACGCTCACCGAGACGAATTTGCTGAATTTGCAGATAAGCGCGGCTGAAGCTGATTTCATCGGCCAGCGGCACCAGCTGAGCGCGGGTCTGGTCCAGACTTTGACGTAATAAGGTCGTCAAGGCAGCCAGCATCTGGCTGGCCTGCTGTGGTTCAATCCGGATCAAAGCCTGCACATTGGCCAGCGTATTAAACAAAAAATGCGGTTCGATTTGCGATTGCAGTAGTTTCAGCTGTTGTTCCAGTAGCTGTTTTTCCTGTTCCGATTGTTTCAGCGCGGTTTGCATCAACGCTTGCTGTAACTGATGTTTTTGGTCGAGTAAATAGTAAAACGCCGTCATCGCCACGCTGACCACCAGCACGATGCCGAGCAGCGACAAGTCAAAACCGGGCTTAAACTCCTTGCCGTCTGCGCTGAGCTGCCACCAGGTCCAGCCTAGCGGCAAGCCAAACCAGAGCACTCCTGCCAGCGCCAAGGCGAGAAGTGTATTGAGTGTCATCGACAGCGCAGGTCTGTTGCGCTGCAGCCAGCGGATCGTCGTGCGCATGGTCAGGCCAATGCCATTGGCATAGACCAACTGTAACCACAACGGCCCCATGCCAAATAAAGTGAACAGCAGCGCCAGCAAAGAACAAGGCACAATCAGGTTTAATTGATCGCGCCAGAACGATGGCTGTCCTTTTAATTGTCCTTTTAATTGCGATGGCTGTCCTTTTAATTGTCTTTTTAATTGGCTGTCATCATTGCGCCGATTGTCAGAAGGCATATTGGGCTCCGGCCACTACTTCGTGTTTTTTGCCAAGCAGACGGAAACTGCTATCCGCAGGGCCAGCGAAGTGCTTGATCCCTAAGTTAATTTTGAACTGGTCGTTGACACTATAACTGACTGCCCCTGACATTAACAATCCTGTTACCGCCGGTTGATACAGCAGCGTCAGCGACGGGTGCCAGTCACCTTCAGCGCGCAGATGCAGCAACCATTGTTGCCGCGTGAGTTGGCGGCCACTGAACAATTGCAGACTGCTTTGTCGTTCCAGCGCTTGCAGGGCCGGGCCTTGCAGCCGTTGTTGCAGCGCCTGCCAATCCCTGTCGGCGCTGGCCTGGCCGTCATAGCTATATTCCAGCAGCAGATTCCAGCCGGCGGCAGCGGTGTAATTCAGGCCGCTACTGAGCTGCCAGGCACCTTGTTGTTGCAAGGCATCAGCCAGCGGGCGATCGATGCCGGTTCCGACTCCGGCGCCAGCCGGCTGTTGTGACGTGGGCCATTTGATCCAGTGATTGGCCCAATAGTGCTGCTGCCAAAGCAGGCTACCTTGCAGCGCCAGCCCTTCATTCAATACCCAGACCTGACTGGCGCCAACGCGCCAACCGATGTCCTCGTCATAATGCGCCAGCGCCTGCCACTCCAGATCGCCGGCCTGCTGGTAATATCGGGCGCCACAGCCGGTGCTGGCGGGCAAGGTTTGGCCATAGCGGCGAAAGACTTGTTCCGTCTGATTGCACAGCAAAGTCCAGGCATTGTAGGCACCAAACCAGTCGGCAGCTGCTTGCCAGACGCCAGGCGCGACGACGCTGTAGAGCGCCAGGCTATCGGTTGGGGAGAACAAATCCAGCGGGCGCAGGCCATAATTCACATCAAAATCGCGTTTGCGCTTGCCGGCACTAAAACTCCAGTTACCTTCGTCGATGCTCCAGTAAGCTTCGGAGAATTCCAGCTGTTGCTCCGAAGTGGCGCTAGCGGGTTGCTGCGGATCTGTGCGCCATAAAGTACTGGCGAGCTGAAACTGTTGCTGGACACCCAGCGGCTTTTGCCATTGCAAATCCAGTGTCTGCAGCAGCAATTGCTTGTGCTGCGCCCCGCGTAGCAGGCTGTCGCCTTGGGCTTTGCTGCCGAGTACACGGTATTGCACCTCAGGTTGCGCCTGTGCGCTCATGCTAAAGCTCAGAACACAGCTCATTGCAACAGCCATCATCGGATACCAGAAAGACATGGGACCACTCCTTTATTCTCAATTCAGCCGGGGAAAAGGGCTGAGCTGACAGCATAAAAGGAGTGGGGAGTTGCTGCTTCACGCGCTGACCAAAGGTCAAAAACGCCGACCAGCTGCGGGAAAAACCGATTTACATCGTTCGCAGCACAGCGAGTTTGTGCTCTAGCAAAGAACGTTTTTCCGGGTCGTAGCTGTATTCCACCGCCTCTTCGAGCAGTTGGCGCGCTCGAGCATACTGATGGTGTTTCAGATAGTGCCGCACCAGCGCCTGATTGGCCTGCAGCAGGTACGGGACTTTTTTCTGCAGCCGCTGATAAAAGCTGATCGCCAATGCTTCACGTCCTGCCTGCTCGGCCTCTATTGCCTGAATATACAGCTCAAACGGGTCATCACTATCAGCCTGCGTCAGTTGTTGTTCCAGCTGTTGGACCAGTGGCTGATCATTCAGCTGCAACGCCAGTACCTGATAATTGTGCAGCAGGGCCAGCTGCTGCGGCGCGACCGCAAGGCCATATTGATACCATTGTTGTGCCAGCTCGGGCTGTTGCTGGCGGCGTAATAAAACCGCCATCAGGTTAATCGCCGGGACAAATTGGTCATCCTGTTGCAGGCTGGCTTGGACCAGGGCATAGGCTTGGTCTAACTCACCCCGCAGCAGGGCTTCCGCAGCCAGATTGTTGTAAACCGTCGCAGCAAAACGTGCGTCGCTGAGAAAATCGCCTTGATAGCTCAATGGGCCACGGAAATAATCGATATACAACTGCGGATCAGAGACTGAGTCGGAGCCGAGGTAGCCGCGCACATGCGTCGCCTGTAGTAACAAATCGCCGCGAATATCGATGACAGGCTCGCGATAGGTCGCCCGGAAGCGCACATCAATGCCGGCGGCATCGGCTAATGCCTTGGTTAGTAAGGCCAAACTGACACAATTGGCAGAACCGGTGCGCACCACTTCACTGGCATTGGTCGTGGTTCCACTGAATTGAAAAGCTGCCAGGACGTTCTGCATATAGCTAAACAGCCGATAAGGCGGGGTTTCGTGGGCATAGCGCGGATGATGGAAATAGTTGAGGAAATCCGCTTTTTGCTCAGCGCTCAGGTGTAACAACTCTTGCATGGACGGCACGGGGGCCACCGCAACAAAGGTTGCGGCTGGCACCTGTGGTGCAGCAATGCGTACAGCTGCTGATTGAGTGCTGGATGTGTCTTGGGGCTTGTCATGGATTGCAACTTGCTGAGCACAACCCGTCAAACTCAGCGTCAGACATAAAACTATCCGGTGCATCTGTAAACTCCGTGAATGTTTTTCATATTGTTAACACAAATGCAGCAGCGGATTCCAGCGGAAAATTGCTGGCATCCGCCGCATTCAGCGCTGAGTTTAGCCACATCTGTGCTGGTCAGCCTTGCTCCGTGCGGCCGGACACGGCAGAATCAGGCAGTAATCCTCTTGGAAATTCCTATAATGACAACAAAAACAACAGTATCAGGCGCTGAATTACCGAAAAAAGGCTTTTTTGCCAAGTTTGGTTTAGTGCCGCAAATTTTATTGGGCATGATTTTAGGTGTGGTGCTGGCGAGCTGGTCGCCGGAGGCTGGTCAGTCGGTGGCTATGCTGGGCGCCTTGTTTGTCAAAGCGTTAAAGGCCGTTGCGCCGATCCTGGTGTTTGTCCTGGTCGCATCGGCCATTGCTAATCGGAAAATCGGCGGCCAGGCCAAAATGAAGCCGGTGCTGGTGCTGTATTTATTGGGGACCTTTTTGGCAGCATTGACTGCAGTGGGCGCCAGTTTCATGTTCCCGAGCAGTTTAATCCTCAGCGACGCCCAGCAGGCCGTCACTGCGCCGGAAGGCATTGGTCAGGTGCTGAAAGGCATCCTGTTTCAGGCGGTCGACAACCCGGTCAATGCCCTGCTGACCGGCAACTTTATCGGGGTGTTAACCTGGTCCATTGGCTTTGGTCTTGGCTTGCATCATGCGAACAGCACGACGAAAAAAGTATTCAGCGATATTTCGCACGGGGTTTCGCACCTGGTGACGCTTATCATTCGCTTAGCACCAATCGGTATTTTTGGTCTGGTGGCTGAAACTGTCGCCACCACAGGCTTTGCTGGCCTTGCCAGTTACGGCCATTTATTGGCTGTTTTGGTAGGCTCGATGGCGGTGATTGCCTTTGTGGTAAATCCACTGCTGGTTTTTGTCACAACACGGCGCAATCCATATCCGCTGGTGCTGACCTGTTTACGCGAAAGCGGTATTCCGGCATTTTTCACCCGCAGCTCTGCCGCCAATATTCCGGTCAATATGATGCTGTGTGAGAAGCTAAAGCTGGATGAGGATACTTATTCTGTGTCGATTCCGCTCGGCGCCACCATCAATATGGCCGGTGCTGCAATCACCATCACTGTGTTGACGCTGGCTGCGGTGCATACCCTAGGCATTCCGGTCGATTTTGCCACCGCGATGTTACTCAGCGTGGTAGCGGCGGTCTGTGCCTGTGGCGCTTCCGGTGTGGCCGGTGGTTCCTTGTTGTTGATTCCACTCGCTTGTGGCCTGTTTGGTATTCCGGCAGACGTAGCAATGCAGGTCGTCGCGGTTGGTTTTATCATCGGTGTGGTGCAGGATTCTTGCGAAACTGCTTTGAACAGCTCAACCGATGTGGTCTTTACCGCCGCTGTCAGTCAGCGCGCTAGCGCCTGATGTTGTCGCCTTGGCCGGTGTCGCCAGACGCCGGCTTTTGCTTGTCCCCTTGTTGAAAATCTCCCTAAAGTTCGAAAACCAAGCCGCTAATTCCTTTTAGTTATATCTGAGCCGATTTGCTTCTTGGATTCAGGACGTTTAGACGTCTAATATCGCAACCATATTGAATATCCACACTGTGTATCCACTGAAATGCAGTATGGTGTGACGACTATCTGAGCCTGACCAAGGCAAGAGCCTGTGGGGACTTGAGCGTGCAGTATTTACCGATTTTCACTGATTTGACCGGCAAAGCCGTGCTGCTGATAGGCGGTGGCCATGTCGCCCTGCGCAAAGCGCGGGCGCTGCTCGATGCCGGTGCGGTACTGACCGTGGTGTCCCATCAGTTTGAAACGGATTTCCAACATTGGGCCGCACAGGGCAAAGCCGTGCTGGTGCAGGGCGATTTTCAGCCGGAGCAAATCTCCGGTCACTGGCTGGTTATCGCCGCGACGGACGATGATGCTGTCAATGCGGCGGTGCATCAGGCCGCCACCGCACGTCAGGTCTGGGTCAACACGGTTGATGATCAGGACAAATGCGAGTTTATTTTCCCATCCATCATTAACCGCTCCCCGATCCAAATCGCCATTTCCAGTGGTGGTACCGCGCCGGTACTGGTGCGCCGGTTGCGCGAACAGTTAGAAACTTTATTACCGCAGCATCTGGGGCCTTTGGCCACTTTGGTGGGGAAGTTCCGCAAAAACGTGCAGCAGAAGCTGGATAATTTCGCCGCCCGCCGCCAGTTTTACGAACAGGTATTCAGCTCCAAAGTGGTGAGCTTGCTGCAAAGCGGCCAGCCGCAGGCGGCAGAAGATCAGCTGGAGCAGATGCTCGACGGTCACCAGCCACTGCGCGGTGAAGTCTTTGTGGTCGGCGCCGGGCCTGGTGATCCGGAATTATTGACGCTCAAAGCGCTGCAGCTGATGCAGCAAGCTGATGTGGTGGTGTACGACTATTTAGTCTCTGAACCGATTATGCAGTTGGTGCGGCGTGATGCTGAACTGATTTGTGTCGGCAAAAAAGCCGGCGCGCATTCAGTGGCGCAGGAAGAGACCAATGCATTGCTGGTGCGGCTCGCACTTGAAGGCAAAAAAATCTGTCGGTTAAAAGGTGGTGACCCGTTCATTTTTGGCCGGGGCGCGGAAGAAATCGAAGTGTTGTTACCCCACCAAATCCCATTTCAGGTGGTGCCGGGTATCACTGCCGCCGCCGGTTGTGCCGCCTATGCCGGGATCCCGCTGACGCACCGCGACTATGCGCAGGCCGTGCAGTTTGTTACCGGACATTGCCAAAAAGACGGCAAAGAACCGGACTGGCAGAGCTTAAGCCGGCCCAATCAAACCTTAGTGATTTATATGGGCCTGATGAAGTCGGCGCATATTCAGGCGCAGCTGTTACAGGCTGGCCGGGCGGCCGACACGCCGGTCGCCATTCTGGAAAATGGTACCCGGCCTGAGCAGCGGGTGTTTACCGGCACCCTGAGTCAACTGGCTGCCTTGATCGAACAGCAGCAGGTGCAGTCTCCGGCGCTGTTGGTGATAGGCGAAGTGGTGGCGCTGCAAGCCAAATTAGCCTGGTACGGTGCTCAGGCACCGCGGGCGCAAATTACACCGTTGAACTGAGTCTGCTCAACACAGCAAATTTGGTGAATTGAAGATTTTTTATAGCAAGGTAACTGATATGCCGACCCTAACGCACTTACAACAGCTTGAAGCGGAAAGTATTCAGATTTTCCGCGAAGTGGCGGCCGAATTTGATAATCCGGTCATGCTGTACTCCATTGGCAAAGACTCGTCGGTGCTGCTGCATCTGGCGCGCAAAGCTTTCTATCCGGGCAAAATTCCTTTCCCGTTGCTGCATGTCGACACTGACTGGAAATTCCGCCAGATGATTGAATTTCGCGACCGGTTAGCCAAAGAGTACGACTTTGAACTGATTGTGCACAAAAACCCGGAAGGCCTGGCTATGGGCATGAACCCGTTCACTTTCGGCAGTGCCAAACATACCGACGTGATGAAAACCGAAGGCCTGAAGCAGGCGCTGAACAAACACGGTTTTGACGCCGCTTTTGGTGGCGCGCGCCGTGATGAAGAAAAATCCCGCGCCAAAGAGCGGATTTATTCGTTCCGTGACCAGTATCATCGCTGGGACCCGAAAAACCAGCGCCCGGAGCTGTGGCATACCTACAACGGTCAGGTCAACAAAGGCGAAAGTATCCGGGTGTTCCCGCTGTCCAACTGGACTGAACTGGATATCTGGCAATATATCTATCAGGAAAATATCGACATCGTGCCGCTGTATTTCGCTGCCAAACGGCCAGTGGTAGAACGCAACGGCGCGCTGATCATGGTGGATGACGACCGGATGCCATTGGAACCGGGCGAAGTACCGGAGCAGAAACTGGTCCGTTTCCGGACTTTAGGCTGTTACCCGCTGACCGGCGCGGTGGAATCCGAAGCCACCAGCTTAACCGATATTATCGAAGAGATGCTGTTATCCAAGTCCAGTGAACGGCAAGGCCGGGTCATAGACAGTGATTCCAGTGGCTCGATGGAAAAGAAAAAACGTGAGGGCTATTTCTGATGTCAGTCGCAATTGAATTAGAACAGCTGGGGATTGAAGAATACCTCAAGCAGCAACAGCACAAATCTTTGCTGAAGTTTTTAACCTGTGGTTCGGTGGATGATGGCAAAAGTACCTTAATTGGTCGTTTGCTGCATGACAGCGCGCAGATTTATGAAGATCAGCTGGCCGCGCTGCATAAAGACAGTAAAACGCACGGTACTACCGGCGAAGCGGTCGACCTGGCGTTGCTGGTCGATGGTTTACAGGCAGAACGCGAGCAAGGCATCACCATTGATGTGGCGTACCGCTATTTTTCCACGACGAAACGTAAGTTTATTATCGCGGATACGCCGGGCCATGAGCAGTACACCCGCAATATGGCGACTGGCGCATCGAACTGTGACCTCGCGATCATTCTGGTCGACGCGCGTTACGGTGTGCAAACCCAGACCCGCCGCCACAGCTTTATCTGTGCGTTGCTGGGTATTAAGCAGTTTGTCGTCGCCATTAATAAAATGGATTTGGTTGGTTTTGCGCAAGAGCGTTATGAGGAAATCAAGCAAGAGTATTTAGCCTTTGCCGCCCAGCTGCAGGTGCCGGATATTCAGTTTGTGCCGCTGTCCGCGTTAAACGGTGACAATGTGGTGAACCGCTCGGCTCAAGGGCCCTGGTATCAGGGACCGACCTTGTTGGCACTGCTGGAAGATGCGCCGGTCACCGGCTTTAATCAAGCCTTTGAAGCGCGCTTGCCGGTGCAGTATGTGAATCGGCCGAATCTGGATTTCCGTGGTTTCGCCGGCACCGTCGCGTCTGGTAGCTTTAAAGTCGGCGATGCTATCGTGGCCTTGCCGTCAGGCAAAGGCTCCGTGATTAAATCGATCGTGACCTTCGATGGCGAATTGCCGCAAGCTTATGCTGGTCAGGCGGTGACATTCACGCTGACCGATGAAATCGACATCAGCCGTGGTGACGTGATTGTGCCTGCGCAGCACCATGCCAGTGTGTCGAACCGGATTTTGGCCAAAGTGGTGTGGATGCATGAAGATCCGCTGACCATCGGCAAGCAATACAACATCAAACTCGGCACGAAAAAAGTACCGGGCACAGTCACAGCCATTGCGCACAGCATTGATGTGAACACGTTGGAAGAGCATGCCGCAACCGAGCTGAGTCTGAACAGTATCGCGCTGGTTGAGCTGGAGCTGACCGAAGCCGTGGTATTTGACCCGTACAGCAAGAACCGCGACACCGGTGGGTTCATCTTTATCGACCGGATCAGCAATATCACCGTCGGTGCCGGTATGGTCGACAGCGCGCTGGCATCAAGCAACAGCCGCAGTGAGTTCAGTGCTTTTGAGCTGGAATTTAACGCTTTAGTGCGTAAACATTTCCCGCACTGGCAGGCACTTGATATCAGTAAGTTGTGATAAAACTGACTGGCATTTTTGACTTTAAGCCAATCCGTAGAGACGGCATCGTCCGCTGTTCACACGCAGACACGCCGTGAATACATCCCTGTAGGCTCCTCTGCGGCAGTCCAGGGTTTTGCAGAGCAAAACCCGTTTGAGCGGCGGCAAGTCAGATTACTGACTTGCCGAGATCCCGCTCTCACCCCTGCCGCAGAGGGTCTGCTAAACGAAAAAACGATCGCCACCTTCTGGCCGGTGAAGCTCTTTTATCGGAATAAATGCAGGCAACAGTAAATGACCCAAACCAACAATATAGTCTGGCAACAACATGCGGTTAGCCGCAGCGAGCGCGAAGCGCAGAAACAGCAGCAGGCGGTGGTGTTGTGGTTCACCGGCTTAAGCGGTGCCGGCAAATCAACCGTCGCCGGCGCTTTGGAGCAGGCGTTGCTGCAGCGCGGTGCCCATACCTATCTGCTGGATGGCGATAACGTGCGCCATGGCTTATGTGCCGGTTTAGGTTTCAGTGAAGCCGACCGCAATGAAAACCTGCGCCGCGTAGGCGCTGTAGCCGGTCTGATGCTGGATGCCGGTCTGATCGTACTGAGCGCTTTTGTCTCGCCGCTGCGTAGCCAGCGCGATGCTATTCGCGCCAGTTTGCCAGCAGGCCGTTTTATTGAAGTGCATGTCGCAACTTCGCTGGATGTCTGTGAACAACGGGACGTCAAAGGCCTGTACCAGAAAGCGCGCCGCGGTGAGATCGCCAATTTCACTGGTATTTCAGACCCTTATGAAGCGCCGTTGCAAGCCGAGATCAGTCTGGACACCGGTGTGTTATCCCTAGATGACAGTGTGCAGCGGTTGCTGAAATTACTGGAGCAACGTGGCATTATCCAGCCACAATCCTGATAGGGACCTTCCTGAATGTTAACGACAGCTGCTGAACTCAGCCACTGGTTGCCACAAATCCGCCGCATTAGTATCGATGCGGGTCACGCCATTCTGGCGATCTACAACCAGCCACAAGCTATTGATGTACAAAACAAAGCTGATGACAGCCCGCTGACAGCCGCCGATTTGGCCGCCCATCAGCTGATCATGCGCGAACTGCAGGCGTTGACGCCGGACATTCCGGTGCTCTCCGAAGAAGCCGCTGATATTCCGTGGAGCGAGCGCCAACACTGGCAACGTTTCTGGCTGGTCGACCCGCTGGATGGCACCAAAGAATTTATCAAACGCAATGGCGAATTCACCGTCAATATCGCGCTGATTGACGCCGGTGAGCCGGTGCTCGGCGTGATCCATGCGCCGGTGCTGGGCAAAACCTATAGCGGTGGTTTGGGTTTGGGCGCTTTTGTCGCAGACGGCCGCGGTGAACGAGCGATCCACGCCGTGGCACCAAAAGCTGGTGAAACGGTGCGGCTGGTCGGTAGTAAAAGCCACTACCAGCCTGAAGTAGAGCCGTATCTGGCGCAGTTTCCGCAGCATGAACTGGTCGCTGTCGGCAGCTCATTAAAATTCTGCCTGGTCGCCGAAGGCGCAGCGCACATCTATCCGCGCTTCGGCCCGACCATGTTATGGGATACCGGTGCCGGCCATATTATTGCCACGGCCGCTGGTGCCAGCGTGCACTATGATGGTATCGAAGGCCCGGCCTATCAGCGTGAAAACCTGCGCAACGGCAATTTTGTCGTGCGGGTGCTCTAGGCACATTGCCTTTCGTTTTCTGCCCGGCGGATTCGACCAAAGCAGGGGGAAAGAAGCTGCAAATAACACTGTTTTTCTTTACAGCAGAAGACGATAATAGAGATTGCACCCGACAGCATCTGTGATGCCTAGTCCGAGGGTGGAATGCGACCCCGAGGATCGGAATGGTACTGTTACGTCACCTGCATCAAGCGCCTATACGTGTGCTCCGGTTACAACGTCGCAAAAGTATGATGCGGATCCGTTTTAGCATGATCAGGCTCAAATGTGCGTTGTCGCAGGAAAAAGCCGAAACGAAACAGATGCTGCGGATTTATCAGAACTATGTAACCGGACAGGTCAGTAAAGCGGAATTGCAACAAGCGAATGCGCAGTTGGCCGATGTGTTGCGTGCTACAGGCCTTGGTGTGTTCGCGATTTTGCCGTTTGCTCCTATCACCATTCCGCTGATCGTGAAGCTGGGTCGTAAACTCGGGATTGAAGTGATGCCGAGCGCATTTGCACCGAAAGGAAAATACCTGCAGCCGGGTAGATCCGGCAAAGCATTACCAGGTTCGGTTGTGGATGGCAAATCACTGAATAAAAAAGAATAACGGAGTGCTTTAACACCTTATTGTCTTGAAAAGGTGATGAGCTCAAATAACAAAGCCAGCGGATGCTGGCTTTGTTTTATCCGGGATTCAGGTGCTTAGCCTTTAATTGTCATATAAGCCACAATTGCAATCAGCAGCGGCGCTACGACAGCAGCCAGCAGCCGATAGCCGGTCAGTACGTGTTTATGCATTTCGTCCTGCAGGATCGGCTTGATTTTGTGCCAAATCGCCCAGCCGACAAAAACCGCAGCGAACATACCGCCTAGTGGCATGAGCAGGTTAGAAGCGACAAAATCCATCAAATCAAATGGCGTTTTGCCAAAGACTTTCAGGCTCTCCGCCATACTGCCGAAGGACAATGCTGCGGGCACACCCAGTATCATATAGTTCGATAAAGACACGACCAGCGTGGCTGTTTTACGCGCCATACCGTATTCATCAATCAGGAATGCCACTGCAGGTTCCAGAATTGAAATTGACGAAGTGACAGCGGCAAACAGCAACAATGAGAAGAACACCAGTGCCAAAATCTGGCCACCAGCCATTTGTGCAAACAATGCCGGCATCGTGATAAAGGTCAGGCCAGGGCCTGCTGCCGGATCCACATGGAAAGCAAAGACCGCAGGCAGAATCATCAAGCCAGCCAGCACAGATGCCATAGTCGCGAGGCCGGCAATCCACAAACCAGCGTTTACAATTTTGGTTTCTTCACTTAAATACGAGCCGTAGGCGATCATCAGACCTGCCCCTACCGACAGTGAGAACACCGCGAGACCCAGTGCATCCAGCACCATCTTCATCGACAGTTTGCTCCAATCCGGCGTAATAAAGTACATCACACCTTCCATCGCCCCAGGTAAGCTCAAGCTGCGATAGACCAGGAATAACATCAGTGCAAACAAGACTGGCATCAAGACCTTACAGATCCGCTCAATACCAGACTGCACACCTGCTACGACGATCAGCGCAGTAATGCCCATAAAGCCTGCGGTGTAGATCAGGGCCGCGGTCGGGTCGGCAATAAAATTGGTGAAAGTATCACTGAGCACTTTGGCGTCTGTCGTCAGAATATCGCCTTTGACCGCTTCGACGATGTAAGCAATGGTCCAGCCACCGACGACACAATAGAAACCAAGGATGAGGTACACACAAAGCACCGAGATCCAGCCGGCCCAGTGCCATTTGCCCTGTCCCAGCACCCGGTAAGCAGAAGTCGCTGATTTTTTCGCGCTGCGGCCAATCATCATCTCCGCCAGCATCATCACGACGCCAACCGAAAAAACACAAGCCAGGTAAACCAGCAAAAATACGCCGCCGCCATTCTCGCCTGCGACATAGGGGAATTTCCAGATTGCGCCCAGACCTACTGCTGAGCCAGCGGCGGCAAGGATAAAGCCGATACGTGAGCCCCAGTTGCCGCGGGAGGTTAATTGATCAGTCATGATGTTCTCGTCGGTGAATCATTCGTTTTAATAATTATGTAGGTTGGCGGACAACCTCTGTCCTGCTGTTGCACAGAAGACAAACAGAAGCAGCAGCAATGTAGAGGAAAGCGGTGGGTAAATGCAACCAAAAAACGTTGAGCAAAGCGGCGCTGCGGTTAGCAACAGGTTAGCAAAGCATAATGCCTGCCAGTTGGTTGGTAACATGCGTTCTTGCAGGTTTTACCGTCGCCAGCGGATTTTTATCTAAACAAAAAATTAACAATTTCATGGTCGCCGTCACGCTATCAGCACCGCGGCGGTAATGTGCAGCCGATGGCTTGCAGCGCTGTGACCGCCTCAGTACACTGGCGCCCTCTTCGAAACGGATGCCCGTGTGATGCGTTTAGATAAATTTGTTTGCGATTGTACCGGTCTGACCCGTAGCCAGGCCGGCAAACTGATCCGGCAGGGTGAAATTCTGCTCAATGGTGTGCCGTGTAAACAGCCGGCGCAGCAAATCAAAGAGGCAGACGTCGTGGTGCTGGACGAAGAGCCACTGCAACTGACCGGCCCACGCTATATCCTGCTGCACAAACCGGCTGGTTATGTCTGCTCTACCGACGACCCGGACCACAACACGGTGTTTGTGCTGCTGGATGAACCCAACGTCGAAAAACTACATACGGTAGGCCGCTTGGATTTGGATACCACAGGTTTGCTGCTGATCACCGACGACGGCCAATGGTCACATAAAATCAGTAGCCCCAAACATGAATGCGCAAAAACCTATCGGGCTTGGCTGGCTGATCCGGTCGAAGACAGTGCCATCGCCCTGTTTGCCGAAGGCGTGATGCTGCGCGGCGAAAAAACGCCGACGAAACCGGCCGAGCTGGACATTGTCAGCCCCACCGAATGTCTGCTGACGATTCACGAAGGCCGTTACCATCAGGTCAAACGCATGTTCGCCGCTATCGGCAACAAAGTGGTACAGCTGCACCGCGAACGGGTCGGTCCGCTGACACTCGATGAAAGTCTGGCGGAAGGTGAATATCGCCATCTGAGCGCGGACGAAATCGCTTCATTTAAGTAAGTTTATAATTTGTATTAAGTATTTAATCCTGACTAAGCGTCAGGGTTAAATACTTTGCGCCCTGCTCCATCAATCCCACATCATCTGATGACGACAATATTCTTTTATGCTGGTGACCAGCCTGAAGCCGTCTCTATGTACAGCACTTTCTAATTAGAACTTTCTAATATATACTTATATTAAATTTATCTAATGTATTGCGTGACGACTATACTGTCCCTGCCGCAGCGACCCATTCTTGGGCGCCAGCGCATGGACTGCCGCGCAGCAGCACCGCAACAAATTTGGAGGCCATATGCAGATGAAACGATGGGTACAGCAGCTGACAGTTTCAGCCAGCTGGGTCATCAGCGCGCTGATGATCACCGTACAGCCCGTGTCGGCAGCTGCCACAGACTGGCACACACTGGCGCCTCAAGCGCAACCGGTCTGGCTGGAATTGCCGGCACTGGTGGAAGCGGTGGCACAATCGACGATTTCAGCCCAAACCTCAGGCCGCATTATTGAATTGCCGTTTGATGTGAACGACCTGGTGCCGCAGGGCGCTGTGGTGGTGCGTTTTACCGACACTGAACAAAAAGCCCGGCTGGCGCAGGCAGAAGCCGCGCTCAGTGAAGCGCAGGTGCGTTTTACTGAACAGGAGAAAGAGCTGAAACGGGTGCAGCAAATTCATCAGCAGGGGTTGGTGGCCAAAGCGGCGCTGGATCTGGCGCAAGCTAACTTTAATGCCGCCAAAGCCCGCCAACAACAAGCCAGTGCCGCTGCCAGTGCTGCGAAAGAGCAGCTGGAACAAACCGTGGTGCGAGCGCCTTACAGCGGGATTTTACAGCAGCGACTGGTTGAGCTTGGCGAACTGGCGACGGTCGGCAAACCATTGTTGGTCGGCCTGAGTCTGGAACACTTACGTCTAACTACGCAGTTACCGCAACAACAATTACAGGCTGCGCGGCAAAGCAGTGCTGCGGAATTACAGCTGAGCAATGGCAACACTATCAGTCTGGGCGCGCCGGATCTGACCATTGCGCCGCAAGGGAACGCATTGAGTCACAGTTTTCTGCTGCGGCTGAAATTGCCGGTGGCCGATTACAGCGCCCAGCAACTCTATCCAGGCAGCTGGACCAAACTCAAACTGCAAACCGGCACTCAGCAGCAGTTACTGTTGCCGGCCAGCGCCGTGTTATGGCGTGGCGAAGTGGCGATGGTCTACCTGCAGCAGCAAGCGCGGCCGCAGTTACAACCGGTGCGGGTGTTGCAATTGAATGACCAGCAGTATCAAGTATTATCCGGCGTCACCTCAGGGCAACAAATCGCGCAGGATGCCCAAGCGATGCTGCAAAGTCTGCAACCGGCGGCAAACGCTGCCGCGCAGGAGTCACAATAATGCAACTGGGCATCTCCGGCCGTTTAGCGGCAGCCTTTAAACAAAATCAGATCACGCCGCTGCTGGCGCTGGTCAGTTTGTTGCTGGGGCTGTTTGCGGTGCTGGTCACACCGCGTGAAGAAGAACCGCAAATTGAAGTGACATTTGCCAATGTGTTTATTGCTTATCCCGGCGCTTCCGCTGCCATGGTGGAACAGCAAGTGGCGGTACCGGCGGAGAAAATCATCGCCGAAATTGCCGGCGTCAAACATGTGTATTCAGTGTCAGAACCGGGCCGTACTGTGCTGACGGTACAGTTTGAAGTCGGCGAAAAACGCACCGACGCCTTAGTGCGCTTATACAACGCTTTTTATGCCAAAGCCGACTGGCAACCTGCTGCTGCCAATATTGGCCCTGTGCTGATCAAACCCAAAGGCATTGATGATGTGCCGGTATTTGCCGTCACGCTGTGGAGTAAAAACCCGCAGCTTGGTCGCGCTGAATTGCAAGCCGCTGCCAATCTGCTTGAAGAACAGCTGCAGCAAGTGCCCGGTAGCCGCGATATTTACACCATCGGCCGTCAGGCTGAACAGGTCAGCGTGCGGTTAGATCCGGCGCGGTTAGCGGCCTATCAGCTGTCGTTACCGCAATTAAGCCAGGCGCTGCAGCAAGCGGGTACGGTGCGCAGCAGTCAGGCGATGCTAGCGCCACAACAGCTGGTGCAGTTGGAAAGCGGCAGTTTTTTAACCAGCGCGGAGGAAGTGGCGCAGCTGGTGGTCGCAGTGCGTAGTGGCACACAAGGGGAATTGTTGCCGGTTTACTTAGGCGACGTTGCCGA
>Ga0209812_10000839_pt1 | contig 24533 bp, 16 predicted proteins | sample JI71714BDNA_FD_187502 | JGI IMG/M metagenome (GOLD analysis project Ga0209812, IMG submission 187502) | Wastewater effluent complex algal communities from Wisconsin, to seasonally profile nutrient transformation and Carbon sequestration -... | ecosystem: Engineered > WWTP > Effluent > Algae...
TCTAGCTTTAATAAAATTTCTTCAAAATCAGGTATTTCCTTGTCGAATAATTCTATGATATCAAATCTAAAGTTGCTGGCTCCATATTTTAAATAAGCCTGCTGCAAATGATGTGAAGAATGTATCTCGTTTTTGAGTTCAAATAGATGTTTTGAATACCTTTTCTGAAAATTAGTCGTTGAACCAATGTATTTTTTTGAATCAATCAAGTTTTCAATACAATAGATTCCTGACAGTTTCTTATTTTCTATATTCAAAGTGCTAATCATTCAAATTTGCAGTGTTTTTCTAAACTTGGCGTTAACTTATTTATATCGCTCACATTGTAGCGCATATATCGCTCATTTGGACATATATGCGCAATAAACGTGAGGCTTATTTTTCTCAAATATATTCAATCTAAAGGATTAAATCTGAATAAAAAGATGAGTTAGATAATAGTAAACATATTAACCCACGTAAGATTATTCATTCCTAATAATAGTGATAATTTAGCTTGGGCCTCTTGTCTTCTCTTATTTGCGGTTGGCTAGTTCGTTTAGCTACCATATTCTTATCTGCATTGCGCGGGACTTTCGCTTTACTTTAGCATTTTTCCCCGCATTGGGCGGGACTTACGCTTTGCTTCAGCATTCTTCATTAATTACTGTCCCACTAAAAACAGCGCATTATCAAACATCAACTTTCCATTTTCCCAAAAATTACGGAAAAGAATATCGTCTGTCAGGAATATAATCTGGCCTCGACCTTCTTCCTGTGTGCCGAAAACAAAGGAGTTTTTAAATTTTGGAATTAATTTGGAGCCTACGAATCCTTGTATCTGCTGCTCTGATTTGATCACTCCTACATTCCAGCCATTCTCCTTTATATATTCATAAAATGAGTTATTCTGTTTAAGGGAAAAATAAAAGGGAGGATATCCAAAAGCCAATGGGTGAGAATTGTCCATAGAAACCTTGTAAATAGCGCCCGGACTGATGTTTGAGATTTCATCCTTCTCTCTGTTTTCGTATGTCTTGAGGAATTTATATGGGTCTTTATCTGTAGTATCCTTTGTATTGCGCTTTCGGAGATTGATCCATTTCAGATCTGTCAACTGATCCACCGCAGCCTCCAAAGCGATGAGTCGGCCTCCCTGTGAGATCCAGTTTCTAAGTATTTCACTCATTTCCTTATCCCGAAGGAATTTATAATTGCCATCAGCAAGGATGATGACATCAGTTTCTGAAAACTTTATATTGGCGAAATTAGAAGTATTCACAAGGCTGACGGGATAGTCAAGTTCTTTGTCTAAATGATGCCACACTTCACCAACAGCATAGGAAACACTGCCTTCTCCACTCATCAATACAATACGTGGAGGTTTGATAAAACGTATTTTCCCACTGCCCATATCAAAACCTTTGTCAACCATTCCACCATTGATCGGTGTGAAGATCGCATTGTATTTATCGGCTGCTTTATTAAGAATGGCAAGCAATTCAGCCCTAGATTGATTGCCATCATTTAATATCAGAACGGTACCTCGGTCAAAAGATTTGCCATTGATTGTAAATGGGTGTTCACTATATCTAAGCCTGATTTTTTTCTTTAACAATTGTGCAACCACTCGAGAAGCATTTCCACCATTCCACGCAAGTGCATAGCCATAGCTTTCTGAAAGTGGTGTACTTTCTTTTTTTAATGAATAGGGTGTGGTCACGACCTGTTGAAAGGAAGCAATACCGTCAATACCATAGACATAGGGTAGACTCCAGGCGGTAATGTCATACGTGACAGAATCAGATAACACAGATTTGGGCTCGAACAATACTTTGATGAGACTAGACCTTGATTGTTGTGTTTTAATGACTAGATCTTGATCTTTGATTTCATAATCTACCGATTTGCCTGAGAAATAATCGTAACCTTTTATTATGCCTGAACCAGAACCAAATTGGATAAGATTCAAGTCCATTAATTTTTTTATGCTTTCAAATCTGTTTTCATCTCCTTTGTTAAATCTTAGAACAAAAGTGTTGTAATCCTTTTTGGAGACTGACATTACATTCGAGTAATATTTAACGAATTCGTCATAAAGCAATGATGCATTTTTTGAAGCGACCTCTATTGTTGACATGCCAGTCGCAGTATGGTGATCTATCCTGTCTTTAAGTGTTAGTATAGATTCGTCGTCGACCTTTACAGCTACTCCTGCTCTTGCGCCACCTGCTTGTTCGTAAGTCATCCCTATACTTCCTGTATAAATAGGGTAGGTGTCGCCATAGGAAGGGTAGAATAGGTCGAACCTTTCATTAGTAAAATATAGCCAACTATTATCATCAAAGTATTTAGCATTATTTGTACCGATCGTTTTCTGAAAACTTCTCTGAAAAGGAGTGATAGCTTCATGGAATGGTTCTGCAGCAGGAGCGAAATAATATGGGTTATTCACGCTTTGTTCGTGAAAGTCGACATGAACCTGAGGTAACCATTGATTATAGAGCGCAAGTCGAGCTTTAGATTCTACTTGAGTTTGCCAGGCCCAATCTCGATTGAGGTCGAAATAGTAATGGTTGGCCCTTCCCCCTGGCCAAGGTTCCTGATGTTCTCTGGCCCAAGGATTAGTATCGGCATTTGTTCCGGACATTGATGTAAGCCAGTTGGTGTACCTTTCTCTACCATCAGGATTTAGACATGGGTCGATGATTATGATTAGGTCTTTTAACAACACATCAAAATTCTTATCAGTCATCAGCTTGTAATAAGTATTCAGCGCAGCTTCTGTGCCGGATGTTTCATTGCCATGGACATTATAACTAAGCCAAACGATGGATTTTTTGCCAATGCTGCTCACTTTACCATCATTTATAAGCTTTGCATTGCGCAAATTATTCAAACGGATCTCTTCTAAATTTTTTAAGTTTTCCGGTGTAGAAATGAATAGAGCGATGAGCTGTCTACCTTCATTAGTAGTGCCATAATTGATCAGCTTGATACTGTTTGAATTATTCGCTGCTTCTTTGGTAAAATAATCCAATACGGTGTGATGTGGAGTAAATTTAACGCCTAATTGTATTCCGGGAAATTCAGAAGGAGCAGTGGGTTGCGCAGATAATGAGTAAAATAAAAGGAAGCCAAATAATGAAAGCATTGATTTCAGCATAAAGAAATTTTATTCTTGAATTTTAAATTTTATCAAATATAGGAATACAAATCACCTTAAGTGTATGAATTTTTAAAATCCCGAAAAAAATTGTAAACAGAAATAAAACAACAAACATCAAACACCAAACTTCCAAAAAAAAGGGTTGAACAAGAATGCCAACCCCCTAATGTTATAATTATTATTTATGCTTTTCCTACCTTGCTAAGCACCAATGCGGTAATGGCACCAGCGATACCTACTAAAACGCCCGAAGCTAAAGAATCGACAATAATTGGAGTCATCGACTTAAAAACAGTTGATAAAGCATGCATGTTAAGATCAAAAGCCAATCCTGTCAAAAAGCCTAGTATGAAACCATATTTTGCTCCTGATGTGGCACTGACGCTCCCTGTCCATGTGAGTATCAAGGTCAGCAAAAGCCCTGTAATTAAATTTGAAGCAATCATAGCCCAATAAACCATGTCCTCCATTGGTCGGCTATTTGAAAAATTGGTACTTTCTGTCATATATCCCATCAGCAAATTGCCATAGATGAGCCATCCAAGGAAAAACAGACTGACACCTGCTGTAATTGTGCCAATTAAAATTTTTTGCAAATTCATAGTTTTGTATTTAAAAGGTTAAATGTGAATACTGACTTTTTTTAATACTTAACATCGTCTATTCAGAAAAATAGACTTCTATATGAATCATGGGAGTAAATGTTAAGTGAAATTAATGAAATAATTTGATTATTACATTAAAATAAATTAATGTAACAGTTGCCAATATTCGTAAATTAATAATATTGGTAATTTATTTTAAAAGAAAAGAATGTCTTTTATGATTGATTATCTTTTCAGTTATACATAAAATGATTGGATTCAATTAGAAAGCATGAATTGTGATTCATGCAAAATCCTGAAATAGTAGATCAAAGTCTTATTGAATATAATGGGCAAAAAAAAAGGAAGTCGTAAGACTTCCTTCTGTAATTATAGTGATCCCGCTGGGATTCGAACCCAGGGCCACATCATTAAAAGTGATGTGCTCTACCAGCTGAGCTACAGGATCAAGTAGCTGTTAATGCTTTTCTTCTAAAGCGGTGCAAAGCTACATTTTTATCTATTAAACCAAAACTTATAATAACTTTTTTTTAAATATTATTAAAAATATGTACTTGGTTGTTTTGTAACTATTTGATTTATAGCTATTTATTGTTAAATTAAAATTCTTAAATATATTTGATATTTGATTATATGTCTGGAAAATTACAGCTCAAACGTCTTTCCTTCGAATGCAAATTCAGTATTTGAAAATATTTCTAAGGACTCATCTACTAGTGGTTGAACATCAGCATATTTGGATGAAGGGTGACCAATCAGCAATTTCTTGACATTTGCATCCTTTGCCAATTGTGCTGCCTGACTTGCTGTACTATGACCGCGCTCTGCTGCTTTTATTGTGAAATCTTTCAGATAAGTTGCTTCATGATACAAAAGATCTATATTCTGGATAAGTTCGGATAGACCTGGCAGATAGCTGGTATCGCTGCAATAAGCGTAAGATTTAGGGGTATGTTTGATGTACAATGCCTCTTCGGGAGTCAGTTCTCCTTTATCCATTTGTATTTTTTCATTATTTTTTAATGAGATGATTTGCACTGGATTTAAACCATACTTTTCTATGATTTCAGGTCTAATATTTTTTTGTCTGGGTTTTTCCCTGAATAAATACCCATTGCATGGTATTTTGTGCTTCAATGGTATATTTTCAACAGTAAAATTCTCATTGTCCAGAATTATGGAAGACTTTTCTGTATCAGTTTCAATGAAATCAATTTCGTAAGTAAAATGTGCTGAAGTGGCTTCGAAGATTTGCTCCATCATTCTTTTAATTCCAACTGGACCAATAATTATAATTGGTTCTGTTCTGCTTAAGAGAATTAAACTGGTCAGAAATCCAGGTAGACCAAAGACATGGTCTCCATGAAGATGCGATATAAATATATGGCTGACCTTCATCTTGGAGAGCCTGTATTTATTAAACTGGAATTGTGTTCCTTCTCCGCAATCTATTAATATATGATTTTTGCCAATAATTAATAATTGAGCAGAAGGATGCCGACCGTGTGCCGGAAGTGCTGAATTGGAGCCAAGTATAGTTAAAGAAGCATTCACTTATTCCTCTTCCGTACTATCATTTAGTTCTTTTTCTATTTCGTCCATGAGGACATAGTCAAGAGATTCTTCAATAGTAGGTATGATGGTGAGTATAGATTCCAATCTGGATATCTCGATCAATTTTTTTACCGAGGCATGGTTTATTTCAGTTAGAATAAAGCTGCCGTTTTCTTTCCACAATCTATTCCCGGTAAGAATCGCACTCAATCCACTTGAATCTATGTATTTTACTTTCGCCAGGCTGATAACAAGATTTGTCAGGCCTTCATTTTTAAAGATAACAAGTTCGGACTTAAGGTCCGGAGCTAAAATAGAATTTAAGTTCTCTTCTTCAAGTGTCATTATGGCATAATGATCTTGCTTATCAATTGAATATTTCATAGTTATTAATCCTTTATTGTAATTTTGTCATGAGGAAGTAAAATTATGTTAAATTTTCCTCAAATTTTAAAGCGCAAATATAGTATATTTTATTCTGACAAATATTGTTTTTGTAGATTCTATTGTGTTAAAATCCTATTAAAACAACGATTTTATTCAAAATAATTAGTGATAGCATACTACGATTAACCTAATATTTACGGTCTTTTGTGTTTTGATTGCATTAATTTACGGTACAATTATTTCATATAGGTAAATATATTTTGAATTATATCATATTTTATTTTTTTTTAAAGTGATAAGTCGTTATACTTGTAATGAGTATTAAACTAAATCTTGTTTTTTTACGTATTACTAGTATGAAAACAAAGACCACTCTAATAAAGAAATTACAAAATTAAAGGAGTTAAAATGAACAAGAAGTTTTCACCTGAAGTAAAAAAGATCATCACGCAGAGTCGTGATGAGGCTTTGCGGCTTGGAAATAACTACATTGGTACCGAGCACCTTCTCTTAGGCCTAATGGCTGACAGAGATAGCAAAGCCAGTAAAGTTATGGAATCTATGGATGTGGATTTCGATGAATTGATAAAATTACTTGAAGATACAGCCAAAGATAAAAGTCAAGTATCAGCAACAATCAATCTGGGCAATGTTCCTTTGGATAAGCACGCCGAAAAAGTACTTAAAGTTACTTTCCTCGAAGCAAAGTTATTCAAGACGGACGAGATCAGCCCAGAACACTTGCTATTGAGTATGCTTAAACACAAGGACAACATGGCGTCCAAGATCCTCAAAAAGTACGATATCGACTATGAGAGTTACAGAACGGAGCTCGACTATATGATCAATAACGACTTCACCAATGAATGGCCTGACATCTCTAATATGTCTGCCGGAAGTGGTGATGACTATCCGATTGAGGATGAAGGCGTGTCCAGATATCAAAAGAAAGGTGCTTCCAAATCCAAAACTCCGGTGTTGGATAACTTCGGAAGAGATATCACAAAACTTGCGGAAGAAGGTAAGTTGGATCCTATTATCGGTAGAGAAGTGGAGATCGAGCGTGTCAGCCAGATATTGTCCCGTAGAAAGAAAAACAACCCTATCCTCATTGGTGAACCTGGAGTTGGTAAGACTGCCATCATAGAAGGCCTTGCTTTGAGAATTTTGAAGAAAAAGGTGTCAAGAACACTTTTCAATAAAAGAATCGTCATGCTTGATCTTGCTGCTCTTGTAGCGGGCACCAAGTATAGAGGTCAGTTTGAAGAGCGTATTAAAGCCATCATGAATGAATTGGAGAAGACACGCGATGTCATCCTTTTCATAGATGAAATTCATACGATAGTTGGTGCCGGTGGAGCAACAGGTTCCCTTGATGCTTCCAATATCTTCAAACCTGCTTTGGCAAGAGGAGAATTGCAATGCATCGGAGCATCTACCTTAGATGAATACCGTCAATATATTGAAAAGGATGGAGCACTTGACAGAAGATTCCAGAAAGTGATCGTAGATCCGCCTTCTGCTGAAGAAGCCATCATCATTCTTAAAAATGTCAGCTCTAAATATGAAGAGTTTCATAACGTAACTTATTCTGATGAGGCCATCAAAGCTTGTGTCAGATTGAGTGACAGATATATCAGTGATCGTTTCCTTCCTGACAAAGCCATCGATGTGATGGATGAAGTAGGAGCAAGAGTCCACTTGAAGAATATCCACGTTCCGAAACATATCGAAGACATCGAGAAACAAATCGAGGATATCAAGGAGCAAAAGAATCAGGCTGTTAAAAATCAACAGTATGAAAAAGCCGCTGATCTTCGAGATGATGAGTCTAAACTTTCCAGAACACTTGAAGAAGAAAAAGTGAAGTGGGAAGAGGATGCTAAGTCTAAGAGATATCCGGTGGATGAAGACGATATCGCTGAAGTGGTCTCCATGATGACAGGTATTCCGTTGAAACGTGTAGCTCAAAATGAGAGCAACAAGTTGGTCAATATGAATGCTGATATTAAGCAGATGATCATCGGTCAGGATCCTGCCATCGAGAAAGTAGTGAAAGCTATCCAACGTAATAGAATAGGTCTGAAAGATGCTAAGAAACCTATTGGTTCCTTTATCTTCCTTGGTCCGACAGGTGTTGGTAAGACGGAACTTGCAAAGGCACTTGCCAGATATATATTTGATTCAGATGATAGTCTTGTGAGACTCGATATGAGTGAATACATGGAGAAATTCTCTGTGACTAGATTGATTGGAGCCCCTCCGGGATATGTGGGTTATGAAGAAGGTGGACAGTTGACCGAAAAAGTACGCAGAAAACCATATTCAGTAATACTGCTTGACGAGATCGAAAAGGCGCATCCTGATGTGTACAATATCTTGCTACAAGTATTGGATGATGGACAATTAACGGATGGTCTTGGTAGAAAAGTCGACTTTAAGAATACGATGATCATCATGACATCAAACATAGGAGTGCGACAGTTGAAAGACTTCGGTACCGGAGTTGGATTCAATACGATATCCAGAGTAGAAGCTGAAGAGGAGAATTCAAAAAGTGTTATACAAGCTGCTTTGAAGAAAACATTTTCACCGGAGTTCCTGAACAGGATCGACGATGTGGTTATTTTCAATAGCTTAGGTAGAGAAGAGATCTTTGACATCATAAACATTGCATTACAATCGTTGTACAAAAGATTGGAATTGCTTGGATTCAAGATGGAATTGACTCAGGAAGCAAAGGAATTTGTTGCTGACAAGGGATATGATCCACAGTTTGGCGCAAGACCTTTGCACAGAGCTATTCAGAAGCACATAGAAGATCCGTTGGCAGAATTTATCCTGAATGAGAATCCTCAGGAAGGATCTACATTCTCAGCCGTAATGAATGATGAGAAGACAGGATTGAAGATAACATTGCTGTCGGAGACGAAGGCGGTGTAAATCCGTATCTTTTAATAAAAACAAAGCCCCGAAAGTATTTTCGGGGCTTTATTTTTATACCATTTAATGCCTAATTTAATTTGAAACTCAGCCCAATTCCCGAGCTCGTAGTTCTTAATTCAACGGCATGTTGTTCATTCTTTTTCATATTGCCTAAGGTTATACCGTTTGCAAGAATGAGTATACTGCCCGGAACTAAAGTTAAGATACTGCCAAAGATAAGTAATTCAGGAATTACCAACTCATCTCGATTTCTTATTCCTGTAATAAGTAAAGGAATACCTACGCTAGTCAGCGCTACTCCAACTCCTAACCCATTTTGAGCATTTCGTTTGCGGCGTATTTGGATAGATTCTTCGATAGGAACTGGCTCATTTTTTAAAAGTAGCAGTTCATACTCCAGAGAGTTAATTTTCTTTTGAATTTCGATTTCTCTTTCTAAAGAATCAATTTTAGGTTCATTAGTATTTTGTGCGATGACAACATTGGTATAACCAAGACATAGCATTACAAATGCAAATACATAATTTTTGATAGGTGGTGATTTAGGGTAATGGGTTATTGAATTAATTAAAAATTGATGAATTACTTCATCGGTATAAAGTTACTAAATAATTTATAAAAACAAAAAAGGCTGTGAAAATGAATTCACAGCCTTTTATATTTTATAAGCAAAATCTTATGCTGAAAACGAAGTTCCACAGCCACACGTGCTCTTAGCATTAGGATTATTGAAAGAAAATCCTCTGTTATTTAATCCTTCTACCCAATCAATTTCCATACCTATTAAATAGATAGCATGTGCTTTCTGTATGAAGACCTCAAGACCATTGATTACATATGTGTCATCACTGGCTTTCTTTTCATCAAAACCTAGTTCATAGCTGAATCCTGAACATCCACCGCCTTTTACGCCAATTCTAAGGCCAAATTCAGCCGGTATATTTTGAGATTCTTTTACAAGATTCAATTGCTTCACTGCACCGTCAGTAAGTCCTATAGGTGCTGTTAATGTGCTTTCTTCTGTCATTATGTTGAATTATTAAGATGCAAAATTACAAAAATTAAACAATCAAGGATTTATAAAAGTTTTTAAACGACTTAATTATTTGATTTTAAAGTTAACAGGCATGGTGTAATCCACAGGTACCGGTTGACCCTCAAGGTAGCCTGGTTTCCATTTTGGCATTAAACTGATTAATCTTTTAACTTCTTCTACAGCACCATATCCTACATTGTCCATAACTATCTCTGGTGAGGTGACACGTCCATCTGATTCAATAGTAAATTTTACAACAACTATTCCTTCTTTGCTATTCGTTTTTGCTTCCTTTGGATATATCATATAATCTTGAATGAAATTATATAATGCCACTTCGCCTCCGATATAAGCTGGCATTACATCAGGAGAAATTACAAACTTTGATTTTTCTACTGTTAATTTTCGTGAACTTGTATCTGAGTCTAATGGGGATGGTTCGTATTTTTCGAAGGTTGTCTTTGGCGGGTTTACCTCCATAACCTTTTTTTCAGGAATCTTACTTGCCTTTGGCAAAGTAGTCTGCGCATTCACAGATCTAAAGACAAATAGGCAAATAGAAATAGCCAAATACGTTAATATTTTAGGAATCAATTTGATTGAGCTTGTTTAGAGTTTAAACTTAACAGGTAAAGTATATTGAACTCGCACTATTTTACCATCCTGCTGACCGGCTTTCCAACTTGGCATACCTTTCAATATACGTAATACTTCATCTGTGGCACCATAGCCAACTTCATCTCTTATTATGGTTGGTGTGCTTATTGTTCCATCTTTTTCAATAATGAATTGCACTATTACCTTTCCTGTAATGTTATTCTCCTTAGCCGCTGCAGGATATTTCAGATTGGCACCTACATATTTATATAATGCATCATTTCCTCCAGGGAATTCAGGTTGAACATCCACTGAACTATAAATTTGATTTTCTTCAAGATAGATTTCCTTAAGATTTTTACCGCTCAGTTCAGAATCATAAGAAGATGGTTGTGAAGCCAGTGTCGGAGGCGGTGGGGGAGGAGCAACTTGTTGAATTGGTGGAGGAGGTGGTGCTTTCGGCAAAGTTGTCTTATTCTGACCAAATGAAGAAACTGTTGCCATGATTGTTAAAGCGCCTGTTAAAAGAATAATATTTTTCATGATATAATATTTTAAATTTGATGCAAATTGATTGTTTTAAATTAAATGATTCAACTAATATATGTAATTTGAAAAACATATTATTAAGACTCAGATTATAAATAAACTTTTTCTTCTTGTTATTTGTGAACGTAAATGTAAGTTATTGAAATTAGTCATACTAATAAATGTTGCTATTTAACATTTAAATCGCATTAATGAAGTAAATTTCATTTGTCTAATTTCATTACCCACATCGTCCAGGCGGGTATTAACCATGTATCCTTCAGTCCTTTAGTTTCTTTATTAACGATATTAGTTGCCATATTGTATCCTTCTATTCTTTCGTTAAACCTTGAAAGTTTGACATCCTGCGCCTTATCCATTGTATTCATCACACACATGATCGTCTCATCGCCATCATATCTGAAATATACATACATTCCATTCTCTGGTGCGAATTGCATCATTTTCCCTGTTGTCAATGCTTTTGAATCTTTCCGATAATTAGCCAAAGTACTTATGAGGTTCCACACTTCATTTTCTTTAGAAGTCCTACCTTCTCTGGCAAATTTATTCACTTTATCACCTACCCAACCACCTGGAAAATCTTTTCTTACATAGCCATCACTTGGATTGGTCACACCAGTCATAAGTACTTCTCCTCCATAATAGAGTTGTGGAATACCTCGACATGTCAGCAGCCACGCTAATGCTACTTTGTATTTCGCTAGATCTTCATTATAAGCAGAATATGCCCTGCTTATATCATGATTATCAAGAAAAATAACGTTGTTGTATGGATTTTTATATACAAAATCCTGAGCTAAAGTTGAATATAGTTTATTTACACCATCAGTCCATCCAAATGGTTTAGACATGACATCATTTATTCCCCACAACAGCTGAAAGTCTGTTACTCCCGGCAAATTACTTTTGTATTTGATGTTGTAATTATTTTGTGCAAAATAACTTTGATTGGGTACCCCATGAACCCAGGTTTCACCGAAAATGCTGATCTTAGGATATTCTTTCATTAGTGCATCATTACACTTATTCATAAATTCAAGGTCATTGTATGCATAAGTATCTATTCTCCAGCCATCAATTCCAAATTCTTCTACACACCAAAGTGCATGTTGAATTAGAAATTTAGCTACATAAGGATTATTCTGGTCCAGATCCGGCATTGCAGTAACAAACCATCCGTCACTCATTATTTTTTTATCAATCTCACTGGCGTAAGGATCCATCAGAACCTGATCTTTGTAGCTTGTCTGCGTAAATGTTGGCCACTGGTGCAACCATGATTTCATGGGAGGATCTGTCACACACCAATGTTCAATACCGACATGGTTATAAACAGCGTCCTGGATTATTTTAATTCCTTTAGAATGTGCTGCTTCTATGAGTTTTTTATACATGATATTTCCCCCTAATCTTGGGTCTATCGTATAATGATCGGTAAAGGCATAACCATGTTCCGTTCTGTCTTTCATGTCATTTTCAAGAACAGGATTTAACCAAAGTGCGGTAACTCCAAGTTGATTGAAATAATCTAAATGATTGATAATACCCTGCAAGTCACCACCGTGTCTGTTGAAGACTGTATCACGATTCAATGATTGATCCCGCATTCCCGGGACTTTATCATTTTTAGGATCTCCATTAGAAAAACGATCTGGCATCAAAAGGTACATCAAATCTTTAGAAGTGACGCCCTGTGCATAAGTTTTTCCATTACCAGATGAGTTTTTTGCTTTCAAAGGCCAGTCTAAGGATGTCTTTCCTATTTTTATTTTGACAATACCTTCTTTTGCTGTAGCATCGATTATGATATCAAGTGCATAATATTTGGCATTCTCCAACCGGTGAACCTTGGATAGTTTTACTCCGGGATAATTAATGCTGACTTCCTGTTCATTGTAATTGGCCGTATTCCCACGAACCAAAACTTGTACATTATTGTATCGCATACCGATCCACCAATTGGTCGGATTAAGTTTGATCTTAGCATCGTCCCCACCAGCAAAGACGTTAATAGACGATAAAATCCCTAAGACAAAGGCTATATATTTTAATTTCATTATTCTAATTTCTAATTTCTAATTTCTGACTTCTGACTTCTGACTTCTAATTTCTAATTTCTGACATTTGACATCTAGTATCTAGCCTCTGATCTACTTAACCTCATGCATCATCTTCCTAATCAGCGGCGAAACTACGATCAATAAAACTCCGGCGATGAGCGCATAAAGACCAAGATCTTTATACCCTTCTGTGTATGCTTCCAGTTTACTCGCCAACGTACCTCCTGTATTTGCAAGAGATATTTCTGCTCCTAGTTTACCGGCAGCAAACTGTCCGAAAGCACTCGCGAGGAACCAAAGTCCCATCATCATACCAAAAAGTCTTTTTGGTGACAGTTTTGTAATAATGGACATGCCGATAGGTCCTAAACACAACTCTCCCAACGTAGTCACTAAATAAGCGAAGGTGAAGAGATTAAGCGAGGCAAGACCTGCACTATTCACAAAAAACTTTGTTGCATAGAATAAGTAGAAACTTGCTGATAGGAAAAGAAATCCAATACCGAACTTGATCACCGTATTTGGTTCGATTTTCCGCTTGTACATTGCGATCCAAAGCAATCCGACTAGCGGGCTGAAAATGATAACAAACAATGAATTGGAACTGTTATTGACCACATTTGGATCCATTGTAAAGAATAACAGATCGCTGCTTACATTGTCCTTGGCAAACAATGAAAGTGAACCCCCACTTTGTTCAAAAATTGCATTGAATAATAAGTATAAAAATATGAATGCAAAAGCAGCAAGTAGCTTTTGTTTTGCTGGTTTGCCTATGACTTTGTTTAATTCGAAAATAAAGTACACAACGGCTACAACCCCAATCGTATACATGAAATAATCAGTATAATCCGTATTCTTGACCATTATATAAATAAATGGTAAACTGATAATAGAACCAACGTAAACCATGATTTCTTTAATCGTTCTTTTGCGTGGTTCTATATCTGCTAATGGGCTATTGCCAATTGGTCCAAGGTGTTTTTTTGTTAGTTGAAATGTTACTACACCAATGATCATCACGATACCTGCAGCTAGAAAACACAATGACCAGGAATAATATTTTCCAAGATAAATGCAAAGAGCACCTCCTAAAAGACCTCCTACATTAATACCTGCATAAAATAAGCCGTAGCCTGCATCTCTCCTAGGATCATCTTCTTTGTAAAGTTCGCCGACCATGGAAGATACGTTAGGTTTGAAAAATCCTGTTCCGATAATGGACAATGTAATTCCAAAATAAAACAATTCATTTGGTGAAATGGCTATAAGTAGGTTGCCCAATACCATCACAATACCCCCAAATAGCAGAGATTTTTTGAAACCAAGGATTTTGTCTGCAAAAATTCCACCAATGAAGGTGAAAGCGTAAACGAATGCCTGTATCGCTCCGTATTGAAGGTTGGCCATATCATCTTTCAACAATAATTGGTCTACCATAAAAAATGTAAGAACACCGCGCATTCCATAGAAACAAAAGCGTTCCCACATTTCTACTGTAAATAAATACCAAAGTTGTTTTGGATACTTTCCGTCAAAATTTTGAATTTCTTCAATCGTCAATGCGTGATCAACACTTTGTGCCATGCTTAATTTTTTTTAAAGATAAAAAAAGAGCCAAACGTTTGGGTTCGGCTCTTTCTATTTTAACAATAACTTATAATAAATTTGAAATAGAATACATTTTATCTGACACCGTGCATCATCTTTTTCAATACAGGAGTCAATGCTGCAAGGATAATAGCTGCAACTCCGCACAATACAACGAATACCATAAAGAATTCATATAGACTGGTGATTTGGAACCCAGCAAAAGATGGATATTCCCATGGTATCTGATTGTCTTTGAGTAGCTGAATCTGCTGCATTGTAGGAGTTATGGTCTTGTCTAGAACACTTTGAAGGTTAACTCCAAGTTCAGTTGCTTTAGTAAATTTCTCACCTGTAGCAGGTAGAATTGAACCTAAAGTACCTGCCAATGCATATCCTGCTGCATTAGAAATGAAAAATACACCATATAATAAGGAGGAAAATCTCTTAGGCGACAATTTTCCAACCAACGACAATCCGATAGGTGATAGGCAAAGTTCACCCATAGTTTGGATTAAATATAATAGGATCAGCCATTTAACAGCCAACATTCCTGTATTGCCAAGATCTTTCACATTATTAGCGATAATGAAATAACTGATTGCAATTAAGAGTAATCCTATTGCTTGTTTTAATGGAGATATTGGTTCCTTGCCTTTTGATCTTAAAGTATCCCATAGCATACTGAAAGGGATGGCCAGAATAACAACAAATAATCCGTTAAAGATCTGAACCATAGATGGTGGAATATTCCAACCCATTATGTTTCTATCTGTTTGATTATTTGCGATGAAGGTCAAGGACGAACCTGCCTGCTCAAAGGCTGCCCAGAAAAATATAATAAAGAATGAAACAATGTAAATTACCAAAATTCTGTCTCTCTCAATTTTGTTAAGTGAAGAATCAGATAGAATAAGGCCGGCTAATGTGATACCTGCAGCATAAATCAGTGAATAGATAATATTTTGCTCAAAACCGTAGTGAAATAAACAACCTAACCCAATTAAAGCCGCAACTGCAAAACCCAATGACTTTGATGAAAAACTAGCTTTCTGAGCTTCTCCTTCTTCAAAGTCCTCATTGACATTATTTTTTGGAAGACCGCCTATCGCCCTTCCCGATGGAGTAACTACATATTTATTTTTTAAGAAGAAAAAAGTTAATGTTCCAATTATCATTGCTATTGAAGCAGCAAGGAAACCCCATCTAAATGCGTGAATATTTCTTACTCCATCAACTACTTCGTCACCTAGAAATGGACAGATAAATTGTCCAAGGAATGCACCAATATTAATCCCCATGTAAAAAATTGTAAAAGCTGAATCCAATTTTGTTTTCTCTTGCTTTGGATAAAGACTACCTACCATAGAAGAAATATTTGGTTTGAAAAAACCATTTCCAAAAATGATCACACCTAAAGCCACCCACGTAAGTGATGTCGCCATGCTGAGATTGGAACCAAAGGTACTTGCACTTATAAATAATAAGAACTGGCCTATTGCCATCAATGTACCACCGATGATGATACAATTTCTATTACCCAAAAATCTATCAGCTATAAAACCTCCTAACATCGGAGTCAGATAGCAAAGCCCTAAAAATCCTCCATATATCAATGATACATTGGATTCTGGCATCATAAGTGAATGAACCATGAACAAGGTCAATAAAGCCCTCATTCCATAAAAGTTAAATCGCTCCCACATTTCTGTGCCGAAAAGTACCCAGAGTCCTTTTGGATGTTTAGTAGGTGTAGCCACTGTGCTCATATAATATTTTAAATTTGGTTTATAAAAAAAATCTTATTTCAAAAAATCAAGACGCTAAGATAAATTATTTTGTCAAATAATGATAATGAGATGTAATAAAATGAAAAAGGAGGCATTTGGCAGTATAATAGTATAATGGTATGTCAACATATTGGAATGTATGTAGGGACATGGCTTGCCCTTGTACGCAATAATTAAAACAATATGCCAAAACATTATGATGCAAGTACTGAAATAGCTCCCCTTGTCCGCCATGAATTGGATATAAGAAATATTATAATTCTATAGTATTAAAGTCTATAGTACTAAAGTATGACGGTATTTTCAAAGATCAACTGCAGGGATAGGTTGAGACCTGTCCTGGAAGTTCATCTTTGCAATATGTTGTTAACGATGTAAGCTTAGAACAGATAGTATTAGAGTATGATAGTTTTTAGTGCAACAATTAACCAATGGAGAGTGCACCGAATTCAATGGAAGAGTGCACTAATGTCAAATGATAACGGGAAACCGCACTTATCACTTATTTCTGAGTAACCTCTGGCTCCTCAGGCAACTCCGAGTTTAAAATTTATATTTAATGGGTTTTCGTATCGTGGAATCGTTTGTGGTTTAGTTGAATGTTTTAATAAAAACATAGGATCCTGATTAACACCGAGTTGCCAGAGTAACACAGAGTTTTTATAATTTATGCTATATGAGTTTTGTAACTTATCACCAGATCACCTGATCACCAGATCACCTGATATCATTTATCACCTTCTCACCTCCTAAATTCTTCACCTTCTAACTTTCGCTGGGCATAAAAAGGTTGCTTGTATAGCATAATAGGGAATTAATCGAATAAGAACTGTGTTAAATCGTTTAATTGGCGACATTTATAAATACTTACTTATTTTTACACAAACATTTAATAAAATCATGTCAGAAAAATTAGACCAGTTGTCATCATTATTTGAATTAACTTCAGAATCAGATATCAAAAGTCTTGAGTTCTTAATGAAAGCTCTGGAAAAAAGTAACCAGGAAGGTTTTGATTATATCGAGTTCAAGCAATCATATGCTGCATTGATCAAACTACCGATGGATAAGCCACTAGCTATGATGTCAGCTTTCACCACAGGAACTACAATGGGCCTTACGAAAGATAAGCTGGTAAAGAGTGCTGAGTTTTACAAACAAATCATCCAGAAGGAAAAAGTTCAGTTTGATTCTGCGCTAAAAAATCAGAAAGAGGCCAAAGTTGATGGAAGAAAAGCCGAACAGCAAAAACTTCAATCTCAGATAGACCGAAATAAGGATCTTATTTCTAAACTTCAGTCAGAAATAAACGATTATCAAAAAAACATCGATGGTGTCGATAGCCAAATTGCTGAATCTATTGCCAAAATAGAAGATTCTCGTTACAAATTTGAACATACCTTTGCTGAGATCATAACTGAGTTTAACAAAGACATTGAATTAATTAACCAAAACATTAAATAAAGTCAGCATGACACAACTCACACCATTCAGTAGTATTGATGGGAAAGCTAAGACATTTTTGCAACGTCCTGAAGGAAAGGCCGGTTTGTTTGTTGGAGCAGGAATATTAGTTGGAGGTGGATACCTTCTATATCAGGCTTTGCCTGTATTGATCGAATTGGCTATGAATACGCTGTATCTATCAGGGATGCTTATCGCCTTAGGCGCTTTGCTGTATATGGTTTTTGACCCAAAAATGCGCAACCTGATCTGGTACATGTACAAAAGCATCATGAGGACTGTCACAGGTTGGTTCGTTCAAATAGATCCTATCGGTATTCTGAAAAGTTATGTAGAAGACCTGGAAAACAATCTTAAGAAGATGGGTACTCAAATAGGCAACCTAAAAGGTCAGATGCGTAAACTACAGACCATCATGGAGCAGAATAAGGATTCCATCGACATGAATATGAAAATGGCAAGTAAAGCTAAAGAGATGGAAAAGGATCAACACATGGTGTTATCTTCAAGAAAGGCTGCAAGACTTACTGATACCAATGAGAAATATACCGTTCTGTATCAAAAGATGGAAGTACTTTATCGTATTCTTACCAAAATGTATTCGAATTCAGAGATACTTGTAGAAGATACACGTGATCAGGTCAAGGTGAAGGAGCAGGAGAGATCGGCTATCCGTGCATCTCATAGTGCAATGAAATCAGCGATGAATATCATTTCCGGAAATTCTGACAAACGTGCCATCTTTGATCAAGCCATGGAATCTATCGCTGATGATGTAGCCATGAAAGTAGGGGAGATGGAGCGTTTCATGGAAATGTCCACCAACTTTATGGATAGCATCGATCTACAAAATGCAGTTTTTGAAGAAGACGGCATGAAAATGTTGGAACAATGGGAAAAAGATAGCACGCTAATGTTGATGGGTAATAAAGGAGAGAAGAGTAATTTAGATCTTAATGCTCCTCGTCCTGAACGTGTCATTCTTGGAAACGAGAAAAAAGATGATAACGAATATGATAAGTTTTTTGAAGCTTAAAAGTGTATCAATATAGATGAATGGGCTTCGGGGGTGACTTCGGGGCCTTTTTTTATGGGTAATGGATAATGGGTAATGGGTAATGGGTAATGGATAATGGGTAATGGATAATGGGTAATGGATAATGGGTAATGGATAATGGGTAATGAGTAATTGATTGTTAATTTCAAAATTAAAGGCTTTAATAAATCTTCGCGTTCAATAGCCCTTTACTTTAGTCATGGGTGAAATTTAGAATAGCAAAAATGTTAAATTGAAGCGTAAATTTTAAAATGTGCCCTTTAGGGACAGGTCGCGACCTGTCCCTAAAGGGCACATTTTAAAATTCATGTGAAAGTCTTCGTTCAATAGCAGCTAAAGTTGTAATCATAGATTAAAATCCCTTAGTGTCCTAGTTTATCATTACTAGATAAAGTTAATAAGCGTATGCCTTTCATTTTTCGGAAAAATTAGCACCATTTATCTTAAATCTTCATTAAATTCGGTGCAAAACTGATTATCCTATAACGAATGTTTCATGGTTGAAAATTATCCTCTGTGATAAAACTTTTTCTCTCTCCCGACTTTCTCACCTTCTCACCTCTTTACCTCTTTATTTTCTCAACTCTTTACCTTCTCACTTCATCACCTTCTAAACATCATTCCGTTTGTACTAATTATATATTGCCCTAAAGTGTTGGCGACTTCATCATTATAAAGTAAAAAAGCATATTTAAGGGTGGAAGAATAGAAATAGTAATCCATTTGATCCATTTTTTCTAAAGTTCTTACATCCCTCAATGCAGCAAAACCATTCGTGCCATTCTTACAAAATTTTATCATTGAACTGTACATATAATCCCCTGCTTTCAGATATCTATCTTTTGAAGTCATTCTATAAAGGACTGCAGCAGACTGAATGGCTTGCGGGCGTAAAAGGTAAGATGCTGAAATAACTTGTTTGGTCTTGTAATTCATTTGTTCGGGTGCAATACCATATTCAGCCCAATACTTTATGACAGATTCCATCATATTCTCAGCTTCTTTAATATCACCTGAATTAGCTAGTAAAATAGGAAAAGAGCATGATTGCGCACTAAATTCCGGATGCACTTGAGTCCCATATGCCATATTTCCAAGTTCATACCATGTGCCCATATTAGTAAATTCCTTTAGGTACTTAACTACGGCAGAAATACTTGTATTGAACATTTCCATTAATTCTGCATCATTAAACATAACAGCAGATTTGTAGAGATCGTCATACCAAATATCCATGCCCTCCATTATATGAGTTTCAGGATTAGTCCATAATCCGGTTCTTATATCGATAGCTGCACCCAACAAATTAAGTTTTGACTTTTTACTATAAAGAGTTTTAGCAGCACTTTTGGCGGCATTAAAATACTTTGGATCTTCAGTCAACTTACTTAGTATTCCATATTCCAGTATTAGGCCAGCTATTTCATCAGGATTACATATTTCTCCTGAGGCGATCCCTGTCTTAAGATTTATATTTCTATAAACCAGACCATAAGGAGCTCTAAAGACAGGCATCATTTTATCACCCAATTCAGTAGCTAAGCGTAAGAATTTTTCATCCCCGTCCATTTCATATGCACTAAGCAAGCCACCAAGCACCACATGAACCATTTCTGCATGGTTGACATCTATATCCTTGTCAAATGAAAGTTGACTTAATATTAATTCCTTGCATTCAAGAGCTTCTGAATCCAACTTCATAAGTTTTAATGTCGTATAGGCACTTAATGGTGTGAAAAGTAAACTTTCACCATAATAATCTTTGAAAGACTGGGATAATGGTTTCAACTCATCTCTTCCCCAGGCAAATTTTTTGTAGGCGGTCCAGGAATCTTTCATCTGAAAAATTACATCAGCTGAAAGGGAATCTTTATTTATCTTTTTATCTTCCAGAACTATTGGTCTGGAGCCTCTCAAAGTAGTTTTGCACGAATAAAAATAAGTACAAATGAAGACTATACATATTAATTTGTATAATAAAGTAAACTTAGAATCAATATTGATGTTTCTCATGAAAAAATTTTTAAATTTCGAATTTGCGAAATATTTTACTTTATTTTGGTCAATTAAAAGCAATAATTTTGATGAAAAGTTGTCTAATTCTAATTCTATTGGGTTTAAATACCTTGGTTTACAGCCAGCAAATTGGTCCGGTTCCTTCCAATGTTATTTATGTCCAGCTACAAAAATTGAATGTACTCGGGAATGCTATGTATCTCGCTGCGCATCCTGACGACGAAAATACAAGATTGATTTCATATCTCACCAATCAAAAACATTTTAATACAACTTATTTATCATTGACCAGAGGGGACGGCGGCCAAAACCTTATAGGAACGGAGCTTGGAGCCTTATTAGGTGTTTTAAGGACTCATGAATTATTGCAAGCTCGATCTGTAGATGGAGGCAAGCAATGGTTTACCAGGGCCAATGATTTTGGTTTTTCTAAGCATCCTGATGAAACTATGAGCTTCTGGAAAGAAGCTGAAATTTTAAAAGACATGGTAGGGGCCATCAGACGATTTAGACCTGACGTCATTATTAATCGATTTTCAACAAAGAACATTGGTGAAACACATGGCCATCATTCAGCATCAGCTATTCTTGCGGACAAAGCTATCTTGCTTGCCGCTGATCCAAATTATAAAATTGAAAATTTTCCATTCGGACCATGGCAGGTATCGAACATGTATTGTAATACCTCTAGTTTTTTTTATAAAACAAAAGAAGAATTTGATAAAGCTGATAAAACAAACCTATACAAGCTTGATTGTGGGGTATATTTTCCATTATTGGGCTATTCAAATGGTGAATTGGCTGCACGCTCAAGAAGTATGCATCGGTGTCAGGGATTTGGATCAGCTTATAGTCGAGGCTCCGTAATTGAATATCTTGAACTACTCAATGGAACTGCGGCTTCTGATAAAAATAATCCTTTTAGTGAGCTGAATACTAATTGGGATAGGGTAGAAGGAGGAAGCGAGGTGCAAGTCGCCTATGATCAAATCTTGAAGACTTTTGATTTTAACATGCCACAGAATTCTATACAGGCTTTGATCAGTCTTTATGACAAGGTAGGTTCATTGAAAGACAATTATTGGAAAAAAATTAAACAAGATGAAATCAATCAAATTATCCTTAACTGCGCCGGGTTTTATACTGAAGTTGTAACAGATCAACAAACAGTTTGTCCAGGTGATTCAATAAGGGTAGATGTAGAATATATAAATAGATCTCCTGAAGCTGTTAGCATTAATTCGCTGACCCTCATAGGCAATCAGCTTAAATTGAAGGAATCAACTTTAGCTTATAATAATGATATTAAAGAAACTTTCAAAATAGGCTTACCTCAAAATTTGCCATTTACTAGCCCATATTGGCTAAAAGGTAAGTTTTCCCCTATGATGTATGATGTTAAGGACAGAATGATCATTGGGCAACCAGAAAATGATCCAGTGATGATAGGAATGATGGAAGTTCAGATTAGCGGCCATAAAATTTCTTATCCAATAGAACTTTTTTATAAATCTGTTAATCCTGCATTTGGTCAGAAATATGATAAAATTCAGGTTGTCCCTGAACTTACAGTAAATCTGAAACGAAATTCAGTAGTTGCTAAATCTGATCATCTAACAAAAATAGAATGCATAGTTCGCTCTTCAAAGGGGTTTAAAGTGGGTGAAGTAATACTTGATCTTCCAAAGGGTTGGAAATCAATTCCAGCTTCTATTCCAGTAAGTTTTAAGTTCAAAGGTGAAAAAAAGGATGTTTCTTTTATGATAGAAGGTAGCCATTTCGATGGTATCGATTCGATCGGTGCCCATGTGATATCTGATGGCCAAACATTTAATAGAGGATTCGAAGAAATAAAATATGATCATTTGCCATACAGGGTCATCAATATGCCGAACAAAGTTGCAATGTCTGTAGTAAAGTCAGTCAAATCTTCAGGAAAAATCGGATACATTTCCGGAGCTGGAGATCTTGTTTTTGAGTCACTTAGAGATGCCGGGCATGACATAGAACTAATCGATCCTACAGGTTTTGACTTGTTAAATTTTAAAAAATATAAATCTATTATACTGGGCATCAGAGCATTTAATGTTCTTGATCAATCAGAGCAATTAAACAATACGCTGAATCTTTATACCGAGCAGGGTGGGCATGTCATAGTCCAATATAACACCAGTAATAATCTAAAGATCAAGCAATTTGGGCCCTATCCTTTGACACTTGGCAGAACAAGGGTCACAGATGAACATGCAGTTATGACTATATTGCAACCGGATCACAACATCTTTAATAAACCTAATAAGATCACACAGGATGATTTTAAGTACTGGGTTCAGGAGCGAGGGGTTTACTTTGCTGATAAATATGATGAGCATTATATACCAATGTTAAGCATGAATGACAAGAATGAAAACCCATCTAGTGGCTCTTTGATCATAGCAAATTATGGCAAAGGGACCTACATTTATACCGGGCTGGTATTTTACAGAGAATTACCTGCAGGAATACCAGGTGCTTATAGATTAATTGAGAATATGTTATCACTTTGATATGGAGGAGAATAATCCGTTAGAAAGTCGAGAAAATTGGACAAGGGCCTACATTTTGGTTGGTCTTAGCCAAATCATTTTATTAGTTATTTTTTTAATGATCCAATATAAATTCAATCGTTAATGAGGGAAGTCGACTGGGTAGTATTGATCGCCACATTGCTTTTCATTACAATATATGGTATTGCTAAAAATATCAATAATCAGACGGCAGAGTCATACGTAGTGGGCAATAGGGATATGAAATGGTGGGCTATTTGTATCTCCATCATGACAACTCAAGCGAGTGCTGTTACCTTCATATCTACACCTGGTCAGGGATTTGAGGATGGAATGCGATTTGTTCAGTTTTATTTTGGACTTCCAATAGCAATGATCGTGCTTTCAGTATTTTTTGTGCCTTTGTATTATAAGATGAGGGTGAGTACTGCATATGAATTCCTTGAAACGAGGTTCGACCTTAAGACCAGAACTGTGACTTCTTTACTCTTTCTTACACAAAGAGCTATGGGTGCAGGTTTGACGATCTATGCGCCTGCCATAGTGCTTTCGGTGTTGCTTGGGTGGGATCTGAAATGGACTATAGTAGCACTCAGCATATTGACTATTTCTTACACTACATTTGGTGGTTACAAGGCGGTAGCACAGACCCAACAATTTCAAATGTTGGTGATTTTCTTAGGGTTATTTTTAACTTTTATTATTTTATTAAATAGTCTGCCTGATGGAATTGGTCTGTCTCAAAGTCTTGCAATAGCAGGTCAGACAGGGAAGATGAACCTTGTAGATTTTAAAGTTGACTTTTCAGATAGGTACAACTTTTGGTCAGGTGTAATTGGTGGTTTTTTTCTATTTATGTCATATTTTGGTACAGATCAATCACAGGTAGGCAGGTATCTTTCAGGTGCTTCGCTGAGAGAGAGTAGATTGGGATTGTTGTTTAATGGTATTCTTAAGATACCAATGCAATTTTTCATCTTGCTATTGGGAGTGCTTGTCTTTGTCTTTTACATTTATAATAAACCTCCTATCCATTTTAATCCGGTTAATATTTCAATTGTTGAGAAATCTGAAGAAGCGCCTCAATGGAATAAGCTCAAAGACGAATATAATTTTTTGTTTTATGAAAGACAAAGGGAATATAATAATGTGCTCGAGCATCCGGAAGCCAAATCAGAAAAGATC
>Ga0209812_10000840_pt1 | contig 24504 bp, 12 predicted proteins | sample JI71714BDNA_FD_187502 | JGI IMG/M metagenome (GOLD analysis project Ga0209812, IMG submission 187502) | Wastewater effluent complex algal communities from Wisconsin, to seasonally profile nutrient transformation and Carbon sequestration -... | ecosystem: Engineered > WWTP > Effluent > Algae...
AGCTGGCCGGTCAGCATCGCCGCGAGGCTCTGCCCAACCAGGGCCCGCGCGTCGGCCGGATGCAGCTGCATCGGGTCGCTGCCGACTAGTTCCGCGACCGGACGGCCGGTCAGCTGCTCGAATTGCCGGTTGGCGAAAACGATCCGCTGGCTGTCGAGGTCGGTCGCAACGATGGCCGCCGGTGTGGACTCCAGCATGGCACGCGATTGCGCCTCGCGGCGGGCCAGCGCGGCCAGCGCGTCCTGCTCGGCGGTCACATCCTTCTGGAAGCCGACGTAATGGGTGAGCTTGCCATCGGCGGCATACAGCGGCGACAGCGTCAGCTCGTTCCAGAACGCACTGCCGTCCTTGCGGAAGTTCCGCAACAGCACGGTCAACGAGCGCCGCTCGGCAATCGCCTCGCGGATCCGCGCCACGGCCGGCTGGGTGCGATCGGCAGCCTGCAGAAAGCGGCAATTGCGGCCGAGGAACTCTGCGCTAGCGTAGCCCGTGAGTCGCTCGAAGGCCGGGTTGGCGTAGACGATCGGCTGATCGGGCAGGCGCATGTCGATCAGCACGGCACCGATGCTGCCAACCTCCAGGGCGGCGCGGAACAGCGCGGTGCTCAGCGCATCGGCGTGCAAGGGCTGGACCGCTGTTTCGGACGTGTCCGCGACCATCGCGCTGGCGGTCTCCTCTACGATCAAGTGCAATCAGGCCCGAGCATAGACCTGCATCACGGAGGTCAGGTCGCGGTATCGGGTCGCACCCCGCGTTGGGCCGACCCGGGTCGGCCTCAGCGCAGATCCAGATACCAGAGGCTGCGGCAGAGCTGGATCAGTTCGGCAGAGGTGCCATCGAGCTCATCGAGCCGGACCTCCCGGACATGGCCAACGGCATTGAGCATCCGCTGCTTGACCAGCAGTTCCGCGCGGGTGTGCAGGAGCTCGTGCAGCCGTTCCAGCTCGGCAAACTGCGGCAACCCGCGCCAACGCCGCTGGACCAGCGGCGAGGACAGCCAGCGACCGAAACGACAGGGCTCGATGGCGGTCACCGGCTTGCTGGACAGACCGCGGACGGACTGGCGCAGGCGGCGCATCCACTGGCCGTGCGCCACCAGCGCCATCAGCCCGCTCAAGGCCATCCCGCCGAGTGGCCGCGATTGCGACCAGGCTTCGGGCAGCCGCCAGCGATGGATCCAGTCGGGGACAAGCGCGGCCGACATCGCGCGGGCGATGGCATAACCCTGCCCCAGTTCGCAGCCCAGCTCGATCAGCATCCGGCCCTGTTCCAGCGTCTCGACCCCTTCGGCGAGGCTGATCCGGTCGAAGCTGCGCGACAAGCCGAGCACGCTGCTGACGATGGTGGCGTCCTCGACATCGTCCAGCATGCCGCGAACGAAGCTCTGGTCGATCTTGACCACCCGCGCACCGAGTTGCTTCAGGAAGGTCAGCGAGGAATAGCCGGTGCCGAAATCATCCAGCGCACAGTCGACGCCCAGCACACGCAGGCGTTCGATCAGGCCGGCGACCTGCGCCAGATTCTCCAGCGCGCCGGTTTCGAGGATTTCGAGCTCCAGCTGGCTCGGGTCGATGTCCGGGAACCGCGCGAACTGCTGGTGCAACCGCTGGATGAAGTCCGGGTCGATCAGCTGCTGGCTGTCGACATTGACGCTCACGCACAGCCGCAAGCCCTGTCGATGCCAGCCAGCCAGCTGCTCCAGCGCCGCCTCGATCACCCAGCTGCCCAGCTGAACCGCCATCGGATGCCGGTCCAGCAACGGAACGAAATGCGCCGGCAGCAGGAGGCCCTCGGTCGGATGCTGCCAGCGCACCAACGCCTCCAGACCGACCACCGCGCCAGTGCGCAGGTTGATCTTCGGCTGGTAGTACAGCAGGAACTCGCCCTCGGCGAGGCCTCGGCGGATCTCGTCGATCCGCAGCAGACGGCCACGCTGGGATTCGTCGCGGGCGGCGTCGAAGTGATGGATGCGGTTCTTGCCGGCCAGCTTCGCCCGATACATCGCCTGATCGGCCTGCCGCAGCAGTTGCTCGGCATCGACCGGCTCGGCCTGCGGGTGTCGGGTACAACCGATGCTGGCGCTGATCTGCAGCGTCCGCTCGTCGACCGCGAGGGGCAGGCCGAGCTGCGTGAGCAGACGCTCCAGCTCGGCGTCCTCGGCCCGCTGGCCCCGCGCCGGCAGCGCGATGGCGAACTCATCGCCGCCGATCCGCGCCAGCGGACCGGCCTCGCCGATCCAGTCCTTGAGCCGTTCGCCCAGCGCCTTCAGCACGGCGTCGCCCACCGCCCGCCCGTAGACCGCGTTGACCGCCGTGAAGCCATCGAGGTCGATGTAGGCCACGGTGAGCCCATCGGGCCGGGCGGCCATTGCCGTAGCCAGCAGGTCGACGAAGTGGCCGCGGTTCGGCAGTCCGGTCAGTACATCGTGCAGCGCCAGAAACTCGATCCGTTCCTGCTGCTGTTTCTGCGCAGTGATGTCGATGACCACCCCGACCAGCACCGTCGGCTGGCCATCCGCCGCCCGTTCGACGACGCGGCCCGCCACCTTGAGCCAGACCCAGCCCTGCTCCAGATGCTGCAACCGGTACTCGACCTCCAGCCGGTCACGGCGTCCGCTCAGGCAGTCATGAATTGCCGCATCCGTCAGCGACCGGTCCTCCGGATGCACCAGCCCGCGCAGCGCGGACAGCGTCAGCTGCCGCGCCTTGTCCGGCCGGAAACCGCGCAGCACGGCGCTGCGACCGTCGACCAGCACCCGATCTTCGGCCAGCCGCCATTCGAAGGTGCCGGCCTGCATCGCGTCGATGGCGTTCTGCAAGCGGACGCGGTCGGCTTCGAGGGCAAGTTCCGCCGCCTTGCGATCGCCGATGTCCTGCACGGTGCCGAGTGCGCGGATCGGACGGCCTTCGGCATCGAAGGCAAACTCGGCGCGCTCGCGGACCCACTCGACGCCGAGCCCCGGCAGCAGCCGATGCTCGATGTCGTAGGGCTCGCCGCCCAACGCGCGCTTCCAGGCCTCGGCCACCCGCTGCCGGTCGTCGGCGTGTACGCGGTGGAGAAAGTCGTTCAACATCAGCGGCTGACCGACGGGGGCCGCAAACAGCCGACAGGTTTCGGCGGACCATTCCAGCTCGCCGCCCCGCAAATCCATCGCCCAGCTGCCGATCCGTCCGACCCGCTGCGCCCGTTCCAGATCAGCCGTGCGTTCGCGGACCAGCAGCTCCAGCTTCTGCCGCTCATCGTCCAGCGCGCGGCCCAGCTGGTGCAGCCGCAGATGGGTGTCGATCCGCGCCAGCACTTCCTCTTCCTGAAAGGGCTTGGCGACGTAATCGACGCCGCCCGCGGTGAAGGCGCGGACCTTGCTGTCCACATCCCCGAGCGCGCTCAGGAAGATCACCGGGATCGCCGCCAGCGACGGGTCGGCCTTCAACTGCCGGCAGACCTCGAAGCCATCCATTTCCGGCATCAGGATGTCGAGCAGGATCAGGTCGGGCGGATGGCGCCGGGCGGCCTTCAGGGCCAGCGCGCCACGCGGGAACAGCAGCACGTGGTGACCGCGGCTGCGTAGCAGCTCGTCCAGCAGCTGCAGATTCGCGGGGGTGTCGTCGACCACCATGACTGTGCCGGGCAGCGCGGAGCTGGTCGGCCGAGCGGGTGCGAGATCGGGACTCATCGCAGCAGCGTCTCCAGCCGTTCGTAGTCGTAGCGCTGCACCAGAGCCCGCAGCTGGGCAGCCAACGACGGCTGCCGACCGGCGAGTTGATCGATCAACACCCGCAATCGGGCCATGTCGCCGGCATGGATCGCGTCCTGCATGCCCAGCCGCAGATCCGGATCCAACTCGACGACGGCAACCGGCTCGGCAGCATCCGCCATCGGCGTGGACGATCGGCTGGCGAGGGGCTCGGTCGATTCCGGATCACCGGCGCCCAACGGCAACTCCAGCCGGAAACGGCTGCCCTGCCCCGGCGTGCTGTCCAGCTCCAGCGTGCCGCCCGACAGGGCCGCCAGCCGTCGACTGATGCTCAAGCCCAGCCCGGTGCCACCCCCCATCCGTTCGCCGGCGGCCCCCTGCTGGAACGGCGTGAACAGCCGTGCCTGTTCCTCGGGACCGATGCCCGGGCCGGTGTCGATCACCTCGACGCGCAGTCGCCAGCCGCCCACCTCGATCGGATCGGCCAGCGTCCGCAGGGTGATGCCGCCCTGCACCGTGAACTTCAGCGCATTGCCCAGCAGATTCAGCAGGATCTGCCGCAGTTTCCCGGCATCTCCGAGGACCTGTGCCGGCAGGCTCGTCAGCCCCTCGATCGTGAAGCGCAGGCCACGCTCGGCCGCCCGGAGCCCGTACAGACGCGCGACCTCTTCCAGCAGCAATGCGGGATTGAAGGGCACCGGCAGCCATCGCAGCTGACCGGCTTCGATCTTCGAGAGATCCAGTACGTCGTTGACCAGCTGCAGCAGATGCTCGCCGCTACGGGCAATGATCTGCACCTGTTCGCGCTGACGCGGTCCGATGCTGGGATCGCGGCCCAGCACCTGGGCAAAGCCGATCACCGCGTTCAGAGGCGTGCGGATTTCGTGGCTCATGCTGGCCAGGAAGGTGCTCTTGGCACGGCTGGCCTGTTCGGCGGCATCCCGCGCCGCCGCCAGCGCACTGGCCGCTCTGTGGCGCAGCAGCAGTCCCCAGATGCCGTTGGCAATCAGCTGCAGCTGTTCGCTGTCGTGCTCATCGTAGGGCTCGGATTTGTTGCCGACACCGATCAGCATCCGCACGGATTCACCGTCCAGCACCGGCACGCACAGGTGCCGCTGCACCGGGACATGGCCCTCCGGCATGCCGCAGCGACCACTCTCGGCGGGAAACACGTTGTGCATCACCGGCATCCGCCGACGTGCCGCATCGGCCCAGATGCCGGCCTGCTCGATCGCGTAATGGCCGGGGACCTGGGCCGTACAGGCCGCACGACTGCTGGCCGCCCAGGCACACAACTCGATCCGATGGCCGTCGGCAGACAGGAAATGCAGATAGCCGTCGCGGCTGGAAGTCAGCTGCACCGACAGCTCCAGCCCCTGTTCCAGCAGCTGCGGTTCGGTCAGGGTGTGCAGCTGTCGACTGAGATCGAGCAATCCGCGCATCCGCTCGCCGGCCAGCTCCAGCCGCCGATTGGCCTCGGCCAGCTCGGCGGTACGCGTCCGGACCTGCTGTTCCAGCCGCTGCTCACTGGCTTTCAGGGCAGTCTCGGCAGCATGCCGACGGGTGATGTCGGTAAACACCGCCAGCGCCACCGGACCACTGTCCAGTTCGATCCGGACCTGGGCGATCTCCGCCAGAAAACGGCTGCCGTCCGGCCGACAGACTTCCATGGTCAGGAGCGGCTGCGCACCGCGGGCGGCCAGCTCGGAGAACTCGCGTTCCACCCGCATCCCCTCGCTGAGCGGATGCAGTTCGGTCACGTCCTTGCCGAGCAACTCGTCGCGCGTGGCCCGGACCAGCGCGCAGAAGGCATCGTTGCAGAACAGCAGCCGCCGATCGTCGATGCCGGCAGCAGCCACGCCGGTCGGCACTGCATCCAGCAGCGTTCGTGCCTGCTGTTCGGCCCGCTGGCGCAACAGCGCAGAGCCCACCAGGCTGCCCAGCAGCTGCAACCATTGCACCTCGTCGTTGCTCCAGTCGCGGGCCGCGTGCACCGTGTCGACCATCAGCCAGCCGAGAAAGGCGCTGCGATGACGCAGGGACACGGCGCACAACGAGTGCATGCCGCAGCGCCGCAGCAGGGATTGCCCGAGCTGCGCCCACGCCGGCACCGCAGCCGCATCGGCAATCCGGATCTCGCCTCGCTCGCGCAATCGCACGCCCCACACCTCCAGGGCCGCGGCCTCGCGCAGCAGTCCGACCCACCGCAGCGCCGACCTCACCCCCGGCGCGCACCACTCGGCATGGCAGCGGGCCTCGCTGCGATCGGCGTTGTACAGATGCAGAAAACACCGACTGGCCCCGAGCGTCTGGCCGATGCGGCCGACCAGTACCTGCAGATCAGCCGGCAAGGTCAGCGTGTCACTGACAAGCAGCATCCCGGCGAGCGTCACCGCGACCGACTGACGCTCGCGCTCCTGATTCAAGGCCGCCAGCGTCTGCGTCAATTCCTGCCGTTGCTGACGTTCCTGCAGCAGAGCCAGGGTCTGCGCCGACAGCTGGCGGTACATGTCGAGCGCCGCCTGCATCACCAGATCCGTGCTGCCGACATCATGCAATTCGACGCCGTCGGCAGACCGCGACTCCCCGCGCTGCAGCGCATGCAACGTCAGCGCCATCCGGCGGTCATCCTGCAGGATGTGTTCCGCCAGCCAGCCCGACAGGAACATCAGCAGTTCGCGGAGCGGCATCGATCGCCCCGGTTCCGGAGCTTCCGCCGCCTGCATCCGGAGGACGAATCCGGCATGCGCCGCCTCATGCGCCTGCAGAGCCTCGCTATCCGCCGGCAGGGCCGCGCGCCAGATCGCCTCCTCGGTCCGGAAGTGCTCCTGCGCGTACTCCGACAGCCCGTCGAGCACCGTCGCCATGCTGGCCGGATCCGCTTCATCGACATACATCCGGGCGAGCTGATTCAGCAGTTCGACCAGCCGTCGGTGCTGCGTATCGACGATCCCGATCCCGGTCTCCAGCATCGGATTCCACGGGAACAGTTCGAACATCCAGCACCTCCGTCCATCAGAAACATCGTCACAAAGGACGCCTTCTCGCGGGCGAGTGTGCCAGACCAGAGAACGCGCCTTCGTTGGCTGCGGCAAAGCGCGCAAGCCCGATCGCCGGCCAGCGGTTGGCGCGAGCCGTGATCCGATCGGCAGCACGGTCCCGGGCGGTGACAGCACGCCGGCACGATCAGACGAACGGCGCTTGAGCCCTGCGCAGGAGACGGTAAAGATTTACAGTCATGGACACCCTGACCCCACGCCAGCAACAGATTCTCGATTTCCTGCAGCACTATCAGGCCGCGAATGGCCTGCCTCCGACCATTCTGGAGATCGCCGCAGCCTTTGGTCTGGCCAGCCCGAACGGCGTGGCGCAGCACCTGAAGGCACTGGCCCGCAAGGGCGTGCTGGAGTTGAAGCCGCAACAGGCGCGCGGCATCCGGCTGCGGCTTTCGCCGGCAGATGCCACCGCCGATGCCGAGGACGGCGTCGCGCTGACGCTGCCAGTCCTCGGCCGTGTCGCCGCCGGCACACCGATCGGCCCCGGACTCGCCACCGAAAGCGCACTGCGGCTCGACCCGGCGCTGTTCTCGCCGCGGCCGGATTACCTGCTGCAGGTACAGGGTGATTCGATGCAGGACGACGGCATCCTCGACGGCGACCTGGTCGCCGTGCAGCAATGCGCCGAAGCCCGGCACCGCCAGATCGTCGTCGCCCGGATCGGCGGCGAGGTCACCATCAAGCGGCTGGAACTCGGCCCGACCGGCGTGCGGCTACTGCCGCGCAATCCCGCGTACGCGCCGATCGTGGTGCCGCCCGATGCCGACTTCGCGATCGAGGGCCTGTACTGCGGCCTGATCCGCCGCGGAGTGTCACCGTGAGCCGAATCGTCCCGATCCGGCGCACGTCCGCATCGTCGTGCGCATACCGCACACCCCCATGCGCCAATACCCGATTCCGACGGTCATCCCGGTGCGTCTGCGTCACCCCGCTCAGGCTCCGACCCATCCGGTTCCCGTTCGCGTCGTAAACCAGCACCTCCGTCCCGGTCACCGCATTCGACGCATTCCGCGTCTCGATCCCCGTCACCTGATCCCGCGCATTCAACGTGTACACCAGCCGCTGCTGCTGCACCCCGGCACCGTCCTGAATCAGCCGACCCACCCGATTCCCCGCCGCATCCAGCGTATCCAGCACCCGCCGCGTCGAACTCACCTCGCTGATCAATCGATCGGCCACGTCATAACCGTAAGTCGTCACCTGCGGCGTACTGCCGTCCTCCACCGTCAGCGACGTCCGATTCCCGTTGCCATCGTGGACATAAGTCTCCGCATGCAAGGTCCCGCCTGCACGCAGATGCTTCAGCGACTCGAGCTGACCCGCCGCGTCATAAGCACGCAACGTCTTCGCCAGATTCGCATACGCCGTCTCTACTAAGCGATCCGCACCGTCATGGCGGTAGGTCGTCTGCCTCGAGACTCGCGATATCACTACACCAAAAACATCAGGAATTGGAATCTCACATTTGTCAAAAGCAAGTGACTTCGTGACCAGGCGAGGCGGTTGACTTTCTGATTGCGAAAAAACTGACCTTATTGAATATTTAATCCATTTCAGCTGATCCCACCCCGAGAATCGCCAAATCAACAATCTCATTCAATTTATCTACATTCTCATCTACAGCAACTCTCACTTCATCTATAAACACTGGGCGCAATGGGAGCTGGACGTTCATTGAGTGGCACTTTTCCGCCAATCGCCCAATAAACGCTCCCAAACCTTGAAAGTAGCTCTCGCCAAATACATCGCGAACATCAGAGTCCGAAATCATCCAAAGCGAAAAATCTCGATCCCTAATTAACCTTTTCAGATTAAATCGAGACGAGCGGCCATTGTACTCAACTGAAATTGATCTTGCCTCTTCGGAATAATCAACATCACGCAAAACAAATCTTTTATTTTGGGCGGCGTCGTCATTCATGTACAGATCTCCATTACTTTACCAAAGCACCAGTGCGCCAAGCTCTTTTAAAACCCTCCGGCGTCTGAGAGTAGCGATATCCTGCCGGGTCAAGAATATTTATATTTCCAGACGAATCCAGCCCTTCAACCAAAACCCAGTGCCCTTCGCGATTTTTGGCATCAGGTCGATGAAAGAGAGCCATGAATGGCCGCTGTCCGTTCTGTGTAAAGTTACTCGTTACACCGCGAACCTGCGAATTCGTCATCTCTGAAGGATCCACAGGCGTATATCCGCCCTCATAATCTCTGCCGGTATTTTTCTCAAGAACCCTGACTAACGAATCAGGACCGGTTACATTAGAACCCACACCCTTAATGATGACCTCCTCCGTCACTTCCAAATGCCCCATGCGTTGGGCCATTTTCGATGCACATGCTTGTCCACATGTATTCTCACCACTTTGCACCAACTCGTCTTGGATCTGTGCATCGATCATCTCCCAAGGCTGATTTGATGGAACACCGCCTGCCACGGTCCGATCACCCACATCACCACTCGGCGCCTCCACGATCACCCGCGGCGACATCGGCGCACGTCTCGCCGCCCGTGCTGCCAGCGCCGTAGCCGCACGACCCGACAATACACCCGCAGGCGCACCACCCAGTCCCTCGCCCGCCATCTCGCCCACGCTCGCCCACGCCCGCGGATCACCCTGCGCCACGTCTCCCGCGAACCGCCCAACCGCCTGGCCTCCCCGCACCACCGTGCCGCCGAAGTCGTTCTTCAACGCACCGCCCAGCGCCACGCTGCCTTCGATCACCTCGACCGCCGCCGCCTCGTTCGCGTCCAGCTCCGTGCGCGCTTGCGCGTAGGTCTCGCCGTCATACAGGTTCTGTGCCAGCAGATTACTCGCGGTGTTCAATCCACCCACCACGAAACTGCCCGCCGACACCAGTCCCTTGCCAAACCCGTAGCCAAACGCCCGACTCGTCGAGCCCTCGCTCACCGCGCGATCAATCGATCCGTCATAGCCGCGAATCGTGTCGCGCAGGTAGCTTTCCGCATCCGACAGGAAGGCAATCCGCCCATCCGGATCCACATACCGGATCGGATTCCCATACCCCAGCACATACCGGTGCGAGCCCATCCCCAGCTGCGCGTCGAAACTCCGCAGCGGATCCACCTCGTTGAATTGCGCCAGCCCCGGGCGATATGTCCGCGCAAACGCGTACAGCTCTTCCGTCCCCTCCTGCGTCAAATACCCGCCATATCCGAACGCCAGCGGACTGCTCCCCGTCCGCTCCCGAACCTCACCACCCGCGCTGTACCGGACCCGGTCCGTCACATTCCCCGTCGATTCCAGCACCACCACCGGACTGCGATGTCCATCGCTCAGAATCATCCGGCCCACCGTACCGCGGACCTCGCCAATCAATTCCCGCCCATACCGATACTGCGCCACCGTCGTCCCGCCGCGAACCTCCGCCTGCAGCGACAGACCATCCATTACCCATTCTGTCCGCAACGACCCATCCACCTGCGCCGTCCGCACGTCCGCGTCGTTGTGCTCATACCGCACACCCCCACGCGCCAATTCCCGATTCCGACGGTCATATCGGTGCGTCTGCGTCACCCCGCCCACACTCCGACCAATCCGGTTTCCGTTCGCGTCGTAAACCAGCACCTCCGTCCCGGTCACCACATTCGACGCATTCCGCGTCTCGATCCCCGTCACCTGATCCCGCGCATTCACCGTGTACACCAGCCGCTGCTGCTGCACCCCGGCACCGTCCTGAATCAGCCGATCCACCCGATTCCCCGCCGCATCCAGCGTATCCAGCACCTCGCAGAGCACGGACGCAGGCTATGTAAATCAACGGGTTGCGAGGGCGAAAGCTGGGGTCTCAAAAGATTCCGATGGGTCTCCGCACGCAGCGTCCCGCCTGCATCTTCGTGCCGTTTACCAAAATCTAAAGCTTCCCAAGAGCAGCATTCCTGTGAAACGCCAAGACTGCTCCTATGACCTCTTTTGTATCCACATGGCCGTTCATCATTTCCCTTCCGAATTCATTGGTGTCAAATTTAACCAAATCTTTTCCGCCATGAGATTCCTTATATATCACATGACAAATCAATTTCAAAACTTCACCATCAGCAGACAGCAGCGTGATCAAGTACTTCCCAGCACACAGAGCTCGAATCGAATCCAGTCGTTTCAGTTTTCTCGGATTGAATTCATACGTCATTGATGCCACTCCGAAAGTTACAAATTCTTCAATCCAGGTCGGCCCAACGGTGTAGGTCACTCCGGGGCCAGTATCGTAAACCCGAAATCTTTCGGGTGTGGATCACCGTGTACACCAGCCGCTGCTTCTGCACCCCTGCACCGTCCTGAATCAGCCGATCCACCCGATTCCCCGCCGCATCCAGCGTATCCAGCACCCGCCGCGTCGAACTCACCTCGCTGACCAACCGATCGGCCACGTCGTAGGTGTACGTCGTCACCTGCGGCGTACTGCCGTCCCCCACCGTCAGCGACGTCCGATTGCGATTGTCGTCGTACAAATAAGGCTCCGCATGCAGCGTCCAGCCCGCAAATGATCAAGCCAATCGCAGCTTGAAAGACCTCGCAATAATTCGCCAATCGTCGATCCATGCGCTCGGCAATTCTTGATAGCCCTCAAGGAAAAACTTCTGAAGTTCACCGCCCGAGTTTCCAACCGCCAGCAAGTCGATTTCCTCTCGTGGCGGCTTGAACCCGTCTGGCTTCCGAGGATCTCCGACATACTCCGCAAGAATACGACGCGACTCTACGACACCATCAAACTCCAAACTGCCAACATACGGACCCGCTCGCTCGTTTGCAAGTGGATGATTTCCGAGCACCAGCAGTCCTTTCACAGGGATGATGATTCTTTGCCCAATTATCAATCTGGAACCAAAAAGTGCATTCCGTGAAAAACAACGCATTGAAGTAACTTTCAACTTCTCTCATTGCGCCACCTTCTGAAGCATCGTCAAACGAACACTTTTTGTGGGGATGATTCTGGATGTCTCCATCAACCAATCCGCAACGCAATTGCGATAGCCATCGCACTCACCCCGGGCGTTGCCATACTATTATAATAATTTCTTCAGTCCGATCTACAATTTTATAACTACTCGCCACCTTTCATTTTTCGAATGACACCCCTTACAGATTCGAGCGTCCCTCTTGTTTCACCATAAAAATGCACATGCCCCTTGCTTTTGGGACAAAACATACCAAGTGGCATTTTGGGCCGCTGAACCCCTTCAGGGATGACTGCCAGCATCGCACCGCAGACTGGACACGCAAGTTCCATGCCTTCTTGCCAGAGTCGAAGAGCGCGCACACCGGCCATTGTTTCACTGTCATAGATCATCAAGGTCACTCCCAATCTGCAACCGGAACCTATCCAACTGGAAGATCCTGGCATTCTGACGTTTTCCGAATATAGATCCCTTGCTAGCCTTTTCAGATTCAATTGAAATGAGCAACCATCGAAGCCAATTGAAATCAACCTCCATTGCTTGACCAAACCACCATGGCACAAATCCTGACCCCAAAATCACTCACAACCCAATCTGATTAGCTCATACTCCATCGCAACCTTGACGATCTCATCCACCGACATCAGAGGAAAAGCATGAAAAACAAGGTCACTTACGTTCGGATGAGGGACTAGACGCTCAAGTTCAGAAAGAGCCCCATTCAATTCCTCGCCGGAAAAACTTGGCTCTTTAATTCTTTCAACCAAAGAGCGCACACGATCAGCGCCGTCATTCCTTTTCATCATGGCACCTCAAGGCACGTAGCGCTGGATGCAGCTTCGGGGCGAGAATTGTTGGATTAATTAAAATAGTAAAATGCCTCTCTTTCATCGCCGTTTCTCCCACCTCAAGCGCTGCGGTCGACTCTGCGCTACAGCAGAATAGGCTAGCTATACAGACGAGCAGCGAGTTACCGAGAAAAGATCCACACCCAACGATTCAAGATGTCTCTCAAAATCAACCTGGCCGAAATTCTTGAGATATGCCATTTCACCATCGTAAATCGGGAGTGCGAACAGGCACCTTGCTTCAACTCCCCCAAAACGAAAACCGGCGAAATCCGGCGGCAAGATATAGGGGCTGCACATGTAGAGTGCAGACTCCTTGCCGAACTTCTGCGCCATTGCAGGCGAGGCATTTCCCAGTCCGGAAATATAACCACCAGCAGCCAATTTCGAATCTCCCTTTGAAATCGTAAATCCAGCATTGGCCAGCACATGCGGAATTTCATCAAACAATCCATCCACAGGGCAAACCATCTCGACAGCGGAGGAGAGAAATCTGGCTAGGCCCAAAGTCGCGAATACAAGACAGCCTTCGATTACGCCTTCGTAGGCAAGCACTTGAATTGAATGCTCGAAATCAGGATCACGAAACACCCGCCTCCAGGCTGGTTTTCCCAGGTACTTCTCATAGTGATCGAGCCAGATCTCGCCAATCATGGATTTTCCCCAAGGCTTCCAAATGCCACAAACCCATGTATTGAGGTCATGGCCCAACATGTGATCCGAATGTGGCAACACCGTACCGCGCAGCTTGACATTTCGCCCCGCAATCACTGTGGTAAAAATCAACAGCCATGCCAAAGGCCCGCAGATGCGCGAACAACTGCGCGAAAGGCCAGGATCTTTCGTTCATTGCTGTCCCGGAATTCGATGGCTGCTTTCCTGTCGATTGTGCACGATCGTCACTATTTCGTGACGATCTTGGGCAGTCCAGGTCCGTCGCCGCTTCCCCGCGCGTGAGGTCGCTGAACCCTGGCCTGCCGATCCGTACGACGTGACCGATTGCACACGCAAGAGCAACCGCAGCGCGCGCATTCTGCGAGCGAATGTTCGTTCGCATCCAGGACCATGACCGACGACGACCGCCCCACCACTCGACAGCGTGTGCTCGATGCCGCGCTGCGCTGTTTCGCCCGCGACGGCTTCCACGGCGCCTCGATGCAGCAGATCTGCGCGGACGCCGGGGTGTCGCCGGGTGCCTTGTATCGCTACTTCCGCTCGAAGGACGACCTGATCGTGGCGCTGGTCGAGGCCGATCGCGAGCACGCGCTGGCGATGCTGCATGCGGCGCTGGATCGGGCCGATCCGCGTGATGGGCTGCGCGCGCTGGTGGGTGCGGCGGCGTCGGACTTGCGCGATCCGGACCGGATGGCGATGCGGCTGGAGGTCAGCGCTGAGGCGGCGCGCAATCCGCGGGCGCGCGAGGCGGTGTTGTCGCTGCATCACGCCGCGATCGCGGTGATTGCCGCGCATATCGCCGATGGCCAGGACCGCGGCGTGTATGGCCGGCATCTGCCGGCCGAGTCGCTGGCCCGGCTGTTGATGGCGCTGGGCGATGGCATCGGCTGCTGGTGCGCGCTGGAGATGCCAGCCGCGCCGGAAGCGCTGCAGGACGCGATGCGCCAGGCGGTCGAGCGGCTGCTGCTTCCGAACCTTCCCGATTCCCCCTGCTGAGAACCCCGCCATGCGTACCCTGCTGGCTTTGTTGTTGCTGTTGGCGAGCACCCTGCCCGCCGCCCAGACCTCGACTGCGGTCGAGGTCGAGACCGCGCCGCTGTCCACCCTGCTGAAGGGGCTGACGCGGACCGCGCCCGCCACCGTGCAGGCCCGCCACGAGGCGGAACTGGCCGCCGAGGTCGGCGGGCGCATCGCCGAGGTCCGTGTCGATACCGGCGAGACCGTCGCCGCCGGGGCGGTGCTGGCGCGGCTGGATGATCGCGACGCCCGGTTGTCGCTGGCGCAGGCCCGCGCGCAGCGCGAGGCCGTGGCGGCGCGCTTGTCGCTGGCCGAGGTGCGCGCGGAGCGCGGGCAGCGGCTGGGCGCGGAGAAGTTCATCTCGGCGGACGAGCTGAAGGCACTGGTCACCGAGGTTCAGATCGCCAAAGCCGATCTGAATCTGGCGACCGTCGGCGTGCAGCAGGCCGAGCGGGCGCTGGCGAAGACGGTCATCAAGGCGCCGTATGCGCTGGTGGTGCGCCACCGGCTCGCGCAGGCCGGCCAGCAGGCCAGTCCGGGCCAGGCGCTGTTTGCCGTAGTCGACGCCGATGCCCCCGAGATCGCGGCCCGCGTCGATGCCGGGTTGCGCGCCGGGCTGGAGGGCGCAGACATGCAGTTCGTCGACGGCAGCGGCCGGTATCCGCTGACGCTGGTCCGCGTGTCGCCGGTGCTGAGTCCGGGCACCCGAACGCACGAGCTGCGGCTGCGCTTCGCGGACGCCGAAGCCGCCATCGGCAGCGAGGGCCGCATCGAGTGGCAGGACCGTGAGGGCCTGCTGCCGGCCGAGTACCTGAGCCGACGCGGTAACCAGCTCGGGGTGTTCGTGCTGGAGGGCACGGCTGCGGCGCCGGTGGCGCGCTTTGTCGCGGTGCCGGATGCCGAGGACGGCCGCCCCTTCCGCGCGGCGCTGCCGGCTGACACCCGCGTGATCACCCGCGGTCGCCTGCAGCTGGCCGATGGCACGCCGCTGAAGCTCGCCGCGCCGGCCGCACCGCCGGCGACACGCTAGTGGCCGGAGCCGACGCCATGCGCTTCTTCCGACTGCTGATCACCAATGGGCCGCTGGCCAACATCGCCTTCGGCGTGTTGCTGGTGCTGGGCTTCCTCGCCTACTTCACGATGCCGCGCGAGCAGGACCCGGAGATCAATTTCAACTGGGTCAACATCACCACCGTGCTGCCCGGCGCCTCGGCCGAGGACGTCGAGGCCCGCGTCACCGCGCCGCTGGAGGATGCGATCCGCGGCGTGCAGGACGTCCGCTTCGTGTCCTCGACCTCGCGCGAGAGCGTGTCGAACGTGCTGGTCCGCTTCGAGGACCTGTCGCCGCGGATTTTCGACAAGCGGATCAACGACCTGCGTCGTGAGCTGCAGAACAAGGCCGCCACCGAGCTGCCCGACGACGCCGAGGATCCGCAGGTGCTGGAGATCACCACCAGCAACGGCTTTCCGACCGCGGTGGTCGCGCTGGTCGGTCAGGCCGATGACGAGCTGCTGCGCCGCACCGCCTACAACGTGCGGCTGGACCTGGAACGGCTGGCCGGCGTCGACCGCGTGCTGGCGATCGGCTTCGATCGGCCGGAGCTGACCGTCAGCGTCGACCCGCAGGCGCTGGCCGGTCGCGGGCTGGACGCCGCGGATGTCGCCGACAGCGTGCGCGCCTGGTACCGCGACGTGTTCGCCGGCCGCACCCGCGTGGCCAGTGGCGAGTGGCTGATCCGCGCGCAGGGTCAGGATCCGGACCCGGACGTGCTGGCGCAGCTGACGGTCGGCGACGCCATGGGCGGGCCGCGGGTGCCGCTGGACAGCGTCGCCGGCATCGAGCGCAGCCGCGAGCGGCCGAGCCAGAAGGTACTGTTCAACGGCCAGCCCGCGGTGCTGATGTCGATCACCAAGCAGAGCGGCGTCAACACGCTGCAGATGCTGGACCGGATCCGCGGCTATCTGGACGACCGCAACCCAATCCTCGCCGAGGCCGGCCTGGCGCTGGCGCTGGCCGATGATTCCACCGTGCCCACCCGCGAGGCGCTGGCGATCATGGAATCGAACGCCGTCGTCGGCCTGATTCTGGTGTTCGCGGTCTGCTGGATCTTCCTCGGCACCTCGATCTCGCTACTGGTGACCAGCGGCATCCTGTTTTCGGTGGCGGGCACCTTTCTGGCGCTGGACGCCACCGGCAACACGCTCAATACCGCCGTGCTGCTCGGCATCGTGATCGTGCTCGGGATGCTGGTCGACGACGCCGTGGTGATCGTCGAGGACCTGTACTACCGGATGGACCGCGGCGAGCCGGTGCTGGAGGCCACGGTGGCGGCGATGCGCTCGGTCGCGCTGCCGGTGATCGCCTCGGTCGCCACCACGATCGCCGCCTTCCTGCCGCTGATGCTGCTGCCCGGCATCGTCGGCAAGTTCATGTTCGTGATCCCCTTCGTGGTCACGGTGGGCCTCGTGGTCAGCCTGATCGAGGCCTTCTGGATCCTGCCGGCGCACGTGGTGTCGCTGAAGTCGCGGCCGGCCGCGACCGGTCCGAGTCGCGCGCCGAAGTGGCTGCAACGCTTGCGCGCGCAGATCGTCGCCCGCGGCGAGGCCAACCAGCGGCTGCGCCGGCGTTTCACCCACTGGCTGCGGGTGCGCTACACCCGCTCGCTGTTGCTGGCGATGCGGCATGCGTGGATCAGCGGGCTGGGCGCGCTGGCGCTGATCCTCGGCGCGGTCGGGGCGGTCGCCGGCGGCGCGGTCAAGTTCGAGTTCTTCGCCTTCGACGCGATGCGGGTGTACTACATCAACGTCGACATGCCGCCGGGCTCGGCGCTGGAGGAGACGCTGGCGCAGGCCGAGCGCGTCGCCGAGGTCGCCCGCGCCGAGCTGCGCCCCGACGAGGCGCGCAGTGTCTATGCACAGGCCGGCATCAAGTTCACCGACGTCGAGCCGCTGTACGGGGACCCGTATGGCCAGGTGCAGATCTCGCTGAACCCGCGGGTCGGCGACATGCGCACCACCTCGGAGGTGGTCGAGGCGATGCGCGCGCGGATCGAGTCGCTGCCCGGGCCCTCGCGCAATTCCTTCTTCATCGTCTCTGGCGGCCCGCCGCGCGAGCGGCCGATCAACGTCAAGGTCCGCTCCGACGATCCGGCCGAGTTGCGCGCCGCCGCCGACGCGGTCAAGGCCATCGCCGCGCGGATTCCGGGTGCCCGCGACGTGGTCGACGACGACGTCGCCGGCCGCGCCCAGCTGGTCCTGACCTTGAACCGCGAGGCGATCGCCGCCGCCGGCATCGACCCGGCCCGCGTGCAGCGGCTGATTCGGCTGCATGGCGAGGGCGAAATCGTCGCCGACCTGCGCGTCTCCGGCGAGAAGCTCGAGGTCCGCGTCCGCGCGCCGGAACGCCGCTTCGAGGACGTGACCCAGCTGCTGGCCGACCCGATCAGCTTGCCGGGCGGTGGCGTCACCACGCTGGGCGCGCTGGTCGAGTACGAGACCACCACCGGCCGCGGCCTGATCCGCCGCCACCAGCTGCGCCGCACCATCACCGTGCTGGGTGACCTCACGCCCGGCAGCACCGACACCGTGCAGGCTGCCCGCCTGTTGCGCGAAGGCTGGGAGCAGGTCCGCGCGCAGTACCCCGGCGCGGATCTGGACTTCTCCGGCGAGCTGGAGGACATCCAGGAATCGCTGAGCGCGATGCCGCCGCTGTTCGCGATGGGGCTGGGCCTGATCTACCTGATCCTGGCCGCGCAGTTCCGCAGCTACTGGCAGCCGCTGCTGGTGATGGTCACCGTGCCACTGGCCTTCACCGGCGTGATCCTCGGCCTGCTGCTGACCGGCTATCCGGTGTCGCTGTACACGCTGTACGGCGTGATCGCGCTGACCGGCATCACCGTGAATGCCTCGATCGTGCTGATCGACGCCGCCAACGACCGCCTGTCGCGCGGCATGGGCCTCCTGCACGCCACCGTCTACGCCGCCCGCCGCCGCGTCATCCCGGTGCTGATGACCAGCACCACCACCATCGCCGGCCTGATCTCGCTGGCCTTGGGGATCGGCGGTGCCTCGCTGGTGTGGGGCCCGGTGGCCAGCGCGATCGTCTTCGGCCTCGGTTTCTCGACCGTGCTGACGCTGTTCGTGGTGCCGCTGCTGTACCGGCTGGTGATGGTCCGCTCGCCGCGAGTGGGGGTGGGGCACTGAGGGTTGCGCGTAGCGGGCGGGTCCGAATCACCCCGCGGCGCCGGTGAACGGCCGGTGCCGCGGAGCCTCGGGCATGCTTGCGTATCGCCTGTGGTGCCTCGGTCCTGCCGTCGTGAGCCGCTATCAACCGCCCTACACGCTGACCAGCGACATCGTCCGTCAGATTGCCGAAGTCGCTGAACTGCTCGGGCGCTTCGAAGCGCAGCAGGAACGCGAAGACCCGCTGCGGCTGCGCCGCATCAACCGCATCCGCACCGTGACCGGCTCGCTGGCCATCGAGGGCAACACCCTGAGCGAGGCGCAAATCACCGCGATCCTCGACGGCCGAAGCGTCATCGCCCCGCCGCGCGAGATCCTGGAAGCGCGCAACGCCCTTGCGGTCTACGAGGCGCTGCCACGCTGGGATCCGCTGGCCGAGTCCGATCTGCGGGCGGCGCATCGCCAGCTGATGCACGGCCTGGTCGACAGCGCCGGCCACTATCGACGCGGCGGTGTCGGCGTCATGGCCGGCCGCGAGGTCCTGCATCTGGCACTGCCGGCGAGTCAGGTCGATCGACTGATGCACGAGCTGTTCGGCTGGCTCCGCGACAGTCCGGAGCACCCGCTGATTCAGAGTGCGGTGTTCCACTACGAATTCGAATTCATCCACCCCTTCGACGACGGCAACGGTCGCATGGGTCGGCTGTGGCAAACGCTGCTGCTCAGCCGCTGGCGCCCTCGTCTCGCCCATCTGCCAGTCGAAAGCCTGGTCCATCGCCACCAGGCGGCCTACTACGCCGCACTGCAGGCCAGTAATGAACATAGCGACAGCGCGCCCTTTATCGAATTCATGCTGACGATGATCCGCGACGCCCTGCGCGAAAACCTCAGCCCCCAGGCGACCCCCCAAGCTGCCCCCCAGGTCATCGAGCTACTGCGATGCCTCGACAGCGAGCGCAGTCGCGCCGAACTGCAGTCGGCGCTGGGCCTTGCGGACCGCAAGTCCTTCCGGCAGCGCTACCTGCAACCCGCGCTGGACGGCGGCTGGATCGAACCCACCCGCCCCGACCACCCCAGCAGCCCGGCGCAGCGATATCGGCGCACCGGGCTCGGGGAGCGACTGGTAGCGGGGTTGGCGCCCTGATCCGGGCGCCGCAACTCGGCAAGATCGGGAACGCGCGGCGCGGGCCGGATCGGGAGACTGGCCGCACCCCCACCGAATGGAACCGACCATGCGCAGCAGCCAACGTCAGGAATACGCCCGCCGGATCGAACAGACGCTGGAGGAATTGCGGCGCTGTATCGCCGCCGGCGAGCCGCCGTCGCTCGAGGAACTGGCCGTGCAGGCGGCGTTGTCGCCCTTCCACTTCCATCGGGTGTTCCGGCTGATGACCGGCGAGAGCGTGGGGGCGGCGATCACGCGGATCGGGCTGGCGCATGCGCTGCCCGCGCTTGAAGCCGCGACGCTGGAGGAAGCCACCGCCCGCAGCGGTTACGCCACCGCGCAGGCCTTTGCGCGGGCGCTGAAGGCGCAGACCGGCAGCAGCCCGAGCGCGCTGCGTGCCGATCCCGAACAACGCGGGCTGCTGGCCCGGATGCTGGCCGATGCCCCGATGGACCCGACGATGCGCCCTGCCCTGACGATCAGCGTCACCTCGACCGCCCCGCTGCAGCTGGTCGCGATCCGCAATGTCGGCGACTACCGCGAATTGAACCGCGGCTACGGGCGGATCTTCGAGCGGGTGCTCGGCGAAGTGCCCATGGACGCGATTCTCGGCCTGTACGGCGTGCCGCACGACGATCCGCGCGATACGCCGGCGGCGGACTGCCGCTTCGACTGCGCGCTGCAGCTGGCGGCGCCGGTCAGTACCGACGCGGAACTGCGCGTGCTCATGCTCGACGGCGGCCCGTGCCTGGCGATGGAGCACGCCGGCGACTACGACCGGATTCACGACGCCATCGACGCGCTGTATCTGCATGCCATCGACCAGGGACTGACGATCGGCGCCGGCCCGCTGTACATCCACTACCTCGACGACCCCGAACAGGTGCCGGAGGCCGAGCTGCGGGCGGTGGCCTATCTGCCGATCGTCAGCGACTGACCTGCGAGGTCCGCGATCGGGCGACCGGCCTGGCCAGGCTTGGCGAGCGACTCTGGTGGGAGCCGACCGCCCAGTTCAGCGAGCAGGTCGAGGTTACGGGCCTCAGTGCCAGTCGCGGCTGCCGGTACTGAGCCCACCGAGCAGCTCGGTCCAGTCCTCCAGCGTGTGCAGGATCAGATGCTGCACGCCCTCGGCGCGCTGGACTTTGCCGCGCACACCGAGCAGCTGGGCGTCGGCCAGCGCGCGGCGGTGTGCGGTGGCGACCTGCGGCCAGACGATGGCGTTGACGTGGCCGTGCTCGTCTTCCAGCGTGACGAAGGTGACGCCGCCGGCGGTCTGCGGGCGCTGGCGCATCCGCACCAGACCGGCATAGCGGACGAACTGGCCGTCGGCGATCCCGGCCAGCGCGCGCGAGCACAGGCAGCGGCGGGCGAGCAGCCGACCGCGCAGCAGCGCCAGCGGATGCGGCCCCAGCGTCAGGCCGGTGCTGCGGTAGTCGGCGACCAGGTCCTCGGCGGTGCTCGGCAGCGGCAGGGCCAGCGCGGCTTCCGGCGGCGGCGCGACCTCGGCGAACAGCGGCGGTGCGCGCTCGACGCCGGCCAACGCCCACTGCGCCCGATGCCGATGACCGGCCAGCGCCTTCAGGGCGCCGGCGTCGGCGAGCAAGCCGGCCTCGGCAGCATCCAGCCGGGCGCGACGACACAGGTCATCGACGTCGCGGAAGGGCGCCTGCGCGCGGGCATGGACCAGCCGCTGCGCCGCGGCCTCGGGGAAGCCGGACACCAGCCGGAAGCCGAGCCGGATCGCCGGCTGGCCGCTGGGGAGGTTGGTGTTGGCTTGTCTGTCTTCGGTGGGCTTCAGTCGGTCCGGTGGTGCGGGACTGGTGTCGAGATCGCCACGGCGCGGCGCGCCTCGCGATGACGGAGCTTCGGGGTGGGTGTCGAGATCGTCACGGCGCGGCGCGCCTCGCGATGACGGAAGCTCGGGGTTGGCGGGTCCAGCTGCGGCCATGCCGCATTCCCCACGATTCGTCATCGCGAACGCAGTGAAGCGATCCCGGACTGCCTCGATGACGTGCGACGGCGAGCCACCGCTTACCGGCGTACCAGCTGCCTTCGAGCCTGTCTCCAGCGTGCAGTCCCAGAGGCTATGGCGTACATCTACCGGCCGCACCACGATGCCGTGGCGGCGGGCGTCCTGCAGGATCTGGTCGGGCGTGTAGAAGCCGAGCGGCTGGCTGTTGATCAGGCTGGCGGCAAACGCGGCCGGCTCGTGGCATTTGAGCCAGCAGCTGGCGTAGGTCAGCAGCGCGAAGCTGGCGGCGTGCGACTCGGGGAAGCCGTAGCTGCCGAAGCCCTTGATCTTCTCGAAGATTTCCTCGGCCCAGTCGCGGCTGTAGCCGCGCGCCAGCATGCCGGCGAGCAAGCGCTCGCGATGCGGCTCCAGCCCGCCGCGGCGTTTCCACGCCGCCATCGAGCGGCGCAGCTGGTCGGCCTCGCCGGGGCTGAAGCCGGCGGCCTCGACCGCCAGCTGCATCACTTGCTCCTGGAACAGCGGCACGCCCAGCGTGCGCTCGAACACGCCCTTCAGCGCCGGCGGATAGTCCACCGGCTCCTCGCCGCGCCGCCGCCGCAGGTACGGGTGGACCATCTCGCCCTGGATCGGCCCGGGCCGGACGATCGCGACCTCGATCACCAAGTCGTAGAAGCAGCAGGGTTTCAGCCGCGGCAGCATCGCCATCTGCGCGCGCGACTCGATCTGGAACACGCCCAGCGTGTCGGCGCGGCTGATCATCGCGTAGGTGGCCGGATCCTCGGCCGGGATCGTCGCCAGCGTCAGCCGACGCCGGCCGGACTGTTCCAGCAGCGTCAGGGTCTTGCGGATCGCGGTCAGCATGCCGAGCGCGAGGCAGTCGACCTTCATCAGCCCCAGCGTGTCGAGGTCGTCCTTGTCCCACTGGATGACGGTGCGCTCGGCCATCCGCGCGTTCTCGACCGGCACCAGCGTCCACAGCGGGTGCTCGGAGATCACGAAGCCGCCCGGATGCTGCGACAGATGCCGCGGAAAGCCGGTGAGCTCGCTGGCCAGCGCCAGCACCCGGCGCATCAGCGGCGTGTCCGGATCGACGCCGCGCTGACGCAGGTCTTCGGGTCCGGGCATGCCCTCGCCCCAGCGATCGGCCAGCGAGGTCAGCGCCTCGATCTGCTCGGGCGGCAGGCCGAAGGCGCGGGCCACGTCGGTCAGCGCGCCGCGGCTGCGGTAATGCGTGACCACCGCGGTCAGCGCCGCGCGCTCGCGACCGTAGCGGCCGAACACGTACTGCAGCACCTCCTCGCGGCGCTCGTGCTCGAAGTCGATGTCGATGTCCGGCGGCTCGTTGCGCTCGCGCGAGACGAAGCGCTCGAACAGCAGACTGCTGCGCGCCGGGTCGATCTCGGTGACGCCGAGGGCGTAGCAGACCGCCGAGTTGGCGGCGGAGCCGCGACCCTGGCAGAGGATCCCGCGCGAGCGGGCGTAGCGGACGATGTCGTGGACGGTGAGAAAGTAGGACTCGAAGCGCAGCTCGGCGATCAGCGCCAGCTCGTGGTCCAGCTGCGCCTGCACGGCCTCCGGCACGCCGGCCGGCCAGCGCCGCGCGGCGCCGTCGGCGGTGAGTCGTCTGAGCCAGCTCGCGGCGCTCTCGCCCTCCGGCACCAGCTCGCGCGGGTAGGTGTAGCGCAGCTCGGTCAGGCGGAAGCGGCAGCGCGCGGCGATGGTGAGCGTCTCGGCCAGCAGCGCCGGCGGGTAGATCGCCGCCAGCGCAGGCCGATAGCGCAGGTGCCGCTCGCCGTTCGGGAAGAGTCGCCAGCCGGCCTCGGCCAGCGTGAGCCCGTGGCGGATCGCGGTCAGCGTGTCGGCAAGGGCGCGGCGACGGCGCACGTGCATGTGGACATCGCCGCTGGCCACCCGCGGCAGGCCGAGCCGCTCGCCCATCGCCGTCAGCCGCGCCAGTTCGGCGGCATCGTCCGGGCCGCGCAGCAGCTCGACCGCGATCCACAGCCGGCCGGCGAAGCGCTCGATCAGCCAGGCCGGCGGGTCGCTGCCGTCGGCGGCCGGCAGCCACAGGCCGAGCAGGCCGGTGAGCCCCTCGGCGATCGTGTCGACGTCGCTCGGCAGCGCGCGGTAGCAGCCCTTCTCGGCGCGCCGCCGCGCCAGCGTGATCAGCCGGCACAGCGCTTGGTAGCCGGCGAGGTCGGTCACCAGCAGCACCAGCCGGCAGCCGGGCCGCCCGGCCTCGGCGTCGATGGCGAGTTCGCTGCCGACGATCAGCCGGACGGCATGGCGCTCGGCGGCCTCGTGGGCGCGGACGATGCCGGCGAGGCTGCACTCGTCGGTAATGGCGAGTGCGCGGTAGCCGAGCGCGGCGGCGCGGGCAAACAGCTCGTCGGCCTGCGAGGCGCCGCGCTGGAAGCTGAAGGCCGACAGGCAGTGCAGCTCGGCGTAATCGGGGTCACGCGGGTTGGCAGAGATCTCCATGGTTGCCGGGTCCCCGGAGGTCCATGCCGCCGCCTCAGCCGAACCAGCCATGCAGCCAGTACGGCCCGTCATGGCCGGCCGCGCGATAGACCCAGGCGCGCCGGCCCTCGCGGGTCAGCACGATGTAGTAGTCGCGGCGCAGGTCGGCGCCGCCGAAGGGGCCCTGCGTCGGGGCCGAGCCTGCACCGTCGCCCGCCGGCGGGCCGGGATCGACCAGGCCACTGCCGACAGCGGCCGCGACCACGGGCGGGTCCAGATCCCACCAGCCGGCCTCGATGCGCTCCGGGCCGGCCAGCACCGCGACCACCGGGCTCTGCAGCGGGATCGGCGTCGGCAGCAGCCAGGCCGGTCGCAGCAGGGCCGGCAGGGTCGCGTCAGCCGGGTCACGCCGGCGCCCGGCCGGGGTGTCGCCAGTGACCGGGACGCAGCGGCTGGCGCGTTCGGGCCGATGGTCGGCCTGCACCTGCAGCCCCTGCACGGCCGCGTCGCCGAGACGGGC
>Ga0209812_10000841_pt1 | contig 24500 bp, 19 predicted proteins | sample JI71714BDNA_FD_187502 | JGI IMG/M metagenome (GOLD analysis project Ga0209812, IMG submission 187502) | Wastewater effluent complex algal communities from Wisconsin, to seasonally profile nutrient transformation and Carbon sequestration -... | ecosystem: Engineered > WWTP > Effluent > Algae...
CAGATGGTGCAGCTGATGAAGGGCGGCCAGCCGTTCAAGATGTCGAAGCGGGCGGGCAATTTCGTCACGCTGGCGGACGTTGTGGACATGGTCGGCAAGGATGTGGTGCGCTTCACCATGCTCACCCGCAAGCCCGATGCGCAGATGGATTTCGACTTCGACAAGGTGGTCGAAGCGTCGAAAGACAATCCGGTGTTCTATGTCCAATACGCCCATGCGCGCATCCGTTCGACGTTGCGCAAGGCAGCTGACATGGGGCTAACGCCATCTGGCGCAGATCTGGCGCGGCTTGGCGCAGAGGAATTGGCGCTCGTCGCCCGTGCCGCGCAGTTCCCGCGCGAGATCGAGGCAGCGGCGCGGGCGCGCGAACCGCACCGGATTGCATTCTATCTCTATGATCTGGCAGCCGATCTCCATTCCTACTGGAACCTCGGTAACGACCGCCCCGAAAAGCGGTTCATCGTGGAACAGGATGCAGCGCTGACAGCGGCAAGGCTTTTCCTTGGCACGGCAATCGGGCAAGTAATCCGCAACGGTCTCGCCGTCCTGGGTGTCGAGGCTGTCGAAAGCATGTAACCGCGGGCAACTGGCCGCCGGGGGGAAGGGCTGAGCAATCGCCATGATCGATGCCGAGTACGAAGAACTGAACGACGATGGCGGCGAGCTTGATCTTGCCAGCACCGATAGTCTGCCGTGGCTGGAATCCGACGAGGATGATGCCGATGCGGGCGGGCTGGATGCAGGCCAGATCATGCTGTTTGCCGCCGGGTTGGTGGCCCTGCTCGGCGTGGTTGTCGGCGGGGTGTGGTATGTCTCGAACCGCGCAGCGGGCGGCGAAGTGGTCGCCGATGGCAGCGTGATCGCCGCGCCCGAAGGCCCGATCAAGCAGCGCCCCGATGATCCGGGCGGCAAGGAATTCGCGGGCACCGGCAATGTCGCGCCCTTGGTGGGCGAAGGCGGTTCGCGCCCGGCGGTGGTCGCCGATGGCCCCGCTCCGGCACCCACTGCCGCGCCCAAGCCGAGCGTTTCGACTGTGCCTGTCGCGGTTCCGGCTGCGGGGGATGTGCCCGGCGTCGGCGTCCAGCTTGCCGCCTATGGCACCCGCGCCCGCGCCGAACAGGGGTGGAGCGACATCGTCCGCCGCACCGATGCGCTGACAGGGGTTAAGTACCGGGTGGTCGAAGGCAAGGTCGATATCGGCACGGTCTATCGCTTGCAGGCGGTCGCTGGCAGCCGCGCCGAGGCGGACCGGCTGTGCGCCGCGCTGAAGGCAGACGGGGTCGATTGCCAGGTCAAGTGACGGCATTGGCGGGCGGCGGGGCCAGCGGCGGATCGTCGCTGCGTCGTTGTCATGCCGTTGCGATGTCGTTTGCGGGTTGTTCGCGGGTGATGCGGGAACAGTTGCAGGGCGTTTTCCCCGTTCTTGAACACGCGCAGCCCTTGCGAGACCCCCGCTAGCCTGCGACTCTGTGCGCCTTATGATTCCGGCAATCTTCGGCCTTTCGGGCCCGCACCTGACCGCAGACGAGCGCGCCTTTTTCCGCGAGGCGGACCCGGCGGGCTACATCCTGTTCGGGCGCAATTGTGTGGACCCGCAGCAGCTGCGCGCGCTGACCGATGACCTCAGAAGCATCCACGGACGCGAGCGCTTGCTGGTCTCGATCGATCAGGAAGGCGGCCGTGTCGCGCGCCTCAGGCCGCCGCTGTGGGCGGGTTATCCTTCGGGGCAAGCCTTTGAGAAATTGTACGAAATCGCGCCAGCCAGCGCGATCGAGGCGGCCCGTGCCAATGCTACGGCGATGGGGCTGGAACTGTCAGCAATGGGGATCACGGTGGACTATCACCCCCCGCTCGATCTGCGGGTTCCCGGCGCGCATGATGTGATCGGCGACCGTGCGTTCGGGGCTGATCCGATGCAGGTGGCCGCCTTGGGCCGCGCCGTTCTGGAAGGGCTGACGGCGGGCGGTGTGACGGGCTGCATCAAGCATATGCCCGGCCACGGCCGCACCGATGTCGATACCCACAAGGCATTGCCCACAGTGACGGCCAGCGCTGCCGAACTGGAAGACGACCTAATCCCGTTCCGCATTTTAAATCATGCACTTATCGGCATGACCGGACATCTGGTCTTCACCGCATGGGATGCCGAAAACCCCGCCACGCTGTCCGAAACCGTGATCCGCGATGTGATCCGCGGGCAGATCGGCTTTGGCGGATTGCTGCTGACGGACGATATCGACATGGAGGCGCTGGGCGGGTCGATCCCCGAACGCGCGGCGCGCGCTCATGCGGCGGGATGCGATATCATTCTGAATTGCTGGGCAAAAATGGACGATATGCAGGGCATCTGCGGAGTGCTTCCATCGATGTCGGATGCCACCACCGCCCGCCTTGACAGGGCGATGGAAGACACCCGCATCGCGCCAGCCATTGCGCCCCAGGCCGCCGAATTGCTCGCCAAACGCGATGCGCTGCTGGCGCTGACGGGAACCCCCGCATGAGCGACACCGACCAGCCCTTCATGTTTCCGCCTGACGCCGGCCGGCAGGACAAGGACGCGCTCTACCTTGAACTCGATGGCTGGGAAGGGCCGCTCGATCTGCTGCTCGATCTGGCGCGGCGGCAGAAGGTCGATTTGCGGCAGATTTCGATCCTCGCGCTGGTCGATCAATACCTGACCTATATCGAGCGCGCCGGTGCGATGAAGTTGGAGCTGGCCGCCGATTACCTCGTGATGGCGGCGTGGCTTGCCTACCTGAAATCGGCCATGCTGCTGCCGAAGGCCGAGCAGGAAGACCCCTCGCCCGAAGAACTCGCCCTGCGTCTGCAACTGCGTCTCCAGCGCCTTGGCGCGATGCGTGAGGCCGCGGCGCGGTTGATGGGGCGGGACCGGATCGGGCGCGATGTGTTTCTGCGAGGGCTCCCCGAAGGCCTGCGCACCGACCGCAAGACCGTGTGGCGCAGCGACATGTTCTCGCTGATCCAGGCCTATGGGCAGGTGAAGGCACGCACCGCCCCGCGGATCTACCACGTCGCCAACCGTCCGGTGATGACGCTCGACAGTGCGTTGGAGCGCGTCTCGGCGATGCTGGGCGTGACGCTCGAATGGATGGAGCTCCGTGACTTCCTGCCGCCCCACGCCTCGCCCGAACTGAAGCGTTCGGCGCTCGCCTCCAGCTTTGTCGCGGCGTTGGAATTGGCCAAGCGCGGCCGGGCCGAGATCGAACAGGAGAGCGCGTTTGCTCCCCTTCGTATCCGCCGGCTGAAGGACGCAGCAACCGCATGAGCGCCGAGGCTCCCGAAGAATCCGGCACCCTCGAACGCGCGGTCGAAGCGACTTTGTTCGCTGCCGAAGCGCCCATGACACCCGATGCCATTGCCGCCCATCTCGGCGGTCTTGCCCCCGGCGATGTGCGCGAGGCGCTGGGGCTGCTGGAAACCCGCTACCGCGCGCGCGGTGTGCATCTGGTCGAGCGGGCAGGGCGCTGGCATTTCGAAACCGCGCCTGATCTGGCTCACCTGCTGCGCCGCGAAAAGGAGCAGGTGCGCCGCCTCAGCCGCGCTGCGACCGAGGTGCTGGCAATCATCGCCTACCATGAACCCGTCAGCCGTGCCGAAATCGAATCGATCCGCGGTGTGCAGACCAGCGCAGGCACGCTGGACGTGCTGATGGAGGCGGGCTGGATCAGGCTTGCGGGCCGCCGAGAGGTGCCGGGCCGGCCAGTGATCTATGCCACAACGCCCGAATTCCTCGACCATTTCGGCCTCGCCAGCCGCCGCGATCTGCCGGGAATCGACGAACTGCGCGCCGCAGGCCTGCTCGATCCGGTCGACGAGGCGCTTGAAGCCTCGATGCGGTTTGACCCCGACGATGCGGACGGGGGCGACGAACAGCACACCTGATCCGTCACGGCGGGTGGCATCGGCGCGGCAAGGCTCCTATATGGGCCTTTCACAGCAACACGAGTCTCGGACTATGCAACCCGGTATCTGGCAAATTCTCATCATCGCACTGGTCGTGCTGGTCCTGTTCGGACGCGGCCGTATCTCGGAGATGATGGGCGATTTCGGCAAGGGCATCTCCAGCTTCAAGAAGGGTCTGAGCGAGACGCAGGAGCCCGGCCCGGGCGCCAGCGCCCGGATCGAGCCTCCGGCGGCCGGCCCCGCGCCTGCCGAGGCTCCGGCCCCGGCGGACAAGTCCGACACCACCGGCGCCTGATCGCTCCTCTCTGAAGGAGGCGGGCTGACCGCACCCCTGTATGTTCGACATCGGCATCGGAGAACTGCTGGTCATCATCATCGTCGCGGTCGTGGTGATCGGGCCGAAGGACCTGCCGCTTGCCATGCGCACGGCCGGGCGGTGGATCGGCCAGATGCGGCGCATTTCCGCGCATTTCCGTTCCGGCATCGACACCATGGTGCGCGAAGCCGAGCTGGAGGAAATGGAAAAGAAGTGGAAGGCGCAGAACGAGGAAATCATGCGCCGTTCCGCTGCCTTGACCGAAGCTGAGGCAGGCGCTCCGGTGATGACAGGGCCACCGCCAGTCGGAACGCTGCCAGCGGAAACACCCCCGCCTGAAGCGCCGCCGGTCGAGGAAGCTTCCGCCGGCCCCATCGCCGAGCCCTTGGCGCAGATTCCCACTGCGGAACCGGCGCCAGAGCCTGTCGCGAAGGGCAATGCCGATGTTTAAGGTCAACGACCTCGACGAAACCCGCGCACCGCTGCTCGATCACCTGATCGAACTGCGCACCCGCGTGATCCGCGCGCTGCTGGCGCTGGGGGTGGGCTTTCTCGTCTGCCTTTATTTCGCCGACGACATTCTGGGCATTCTGGTGTTTCCGCTGAAGCAGGCCTTTCCCGACGGCGAGGGCCAGCTGATCTTCACCAAGCTGCCCGAAGTGTTCTTCGTCGAGATGAAGGTGGCGCTGTTTGCCGGGTTCATGGTGAGCTTCCCGATCATCGCCAACCAGCTTTGGGCCTTCATCGCCCCGGGACTTTACGCGCGCGAGAAGAAAGCGTTTCTGCCATTCCTGTTCGCCACCCCGATCTTGTTCGGCACGGGTGCGGCGCTGGCCTATTTTGTCGTGATGCCGACCGCGTTCCGGTTCTTCCTCGATTTCGGCGGAGAGACGGGCGGGATGCAGGTGCAGGCCCTGCCGAGCGCAGGCGAATACCTCAATCTTGTGATGCAGTTCATTCTTGGCTTCGGGGTAACGTTTTTGCTGCCGGTGCTGTTGTTGCTGCTCCACCGCGCAGGGCTGGTGAGCCGCGATCAGATGGCGGGCGCGCGGCGCTATGTGATCGTCGGCATTTTCGTGATCGCCGCGATTGTCACACCGCCCGATCCGGGCTCGCAGATCATCCTCGCGCTGCCGCTGTGGCTGTTGTTCGAAGCCTCGCTGGTGCTGATGCGCTTGCAGGAAAAGGCGGTCGCGGCTGACAAGGCCGCGCGCGATGCCGAGGAAACGGCGGAAAAGGTAGCCGCGGAGTAGTTACTCCCCGCCGCGCACCTTCACCCCGCCGATCCATACCTGAAGAATTTTCGTTTCTCGCAGCGCCTCGGGCGAGGCGAACAGCGGGTCACGGTCGACCAGCAGGAAGTCTGCACGTTCGCCAGGGATCAACCGGCCAAAGCGCCCCTCCGCAAAGCCTGCAAAGGCAGCGTCCGAGGTGAATCCCGCCAGCGCGGTTTCGCGGCTGACTGTTTCTTCCGGGAACCAGCCGCCGAACGGCTGTCCGCTGGCATCCGTGCGGCTGATCGCGGCGGCCATCCCGGCCCACGGATCGGCAGGCTCGACCGGCGCGTCCGAGCCGAAGGCCAGCCGCCCGCCGACGGTGATGACGCTGCGCCACGGATAGGCCCCGTCCAGCCGGTCCGGCCCGAGCCGCGCTTCGGCCATCAGCCGGTCGGAGGTCTGGTGGAGCGGCTGCATCGAGGCGATCACGCCGTGCTTGCCCATCCGCGCAAGATCGACCGGATCGATGATCTGCGCGTGCTCGATTCGCCAGCGCCGGTCGCCCGTGTAGCTTTCCGACAGCTCCTCGACCGCATCCAGCACCTCGGCATTGGCCGCATCGCCGATCGCGTGAACGGCGGTCTGGAAATTGTCCATCGCCGCGCGGCTCATCAGATTGCGCAGCTGTGCAGGGGTCAGCAGCGGGAGGCCCTTTGCGCCCGGATCATCATGATAGGGCGCCTTCAGGCTCGCCCCGCGCGATCCCAGCGCGCCGTCGAGATAGAGTTTGATCCCGCCCATCCGCAGCTTGTCGTTGTAAAGCCACACAGTCGGCTCCGGCCCGGCGACGGTTTCCAATGTCTTGAAGGAATCGGCGTAGGACATGATGCGGATCTGCAAGCGGCCCTGATCGCCTGCGCGGCGGAATGTCGTCCAGTCGGCCATTTCGGTGCCCATGTCGGCGACCGCTGTGACGCCCTTGGCCAGTAGCGCGTCCTGCGCCGCGACAAAGGCAAGGTCGCGGTCTTCGGGGCGGGGGGCAGGCACGACCTTGCCCACCAGCTGCACGGCATAGTCGACAAACACGCCCGCAGGCGCGCCCTTGGCGTCGCGGATGATCTTGCCGCCTGCCGGATCGGGCGTCTTGGCGGTCACGCCCGCCGTAGTGATGGCGAGTGTGTTGCCCCAGTTGGCGTGATTGTCCGCCCGTTCGAGCCATACCGGACGGTCGGACACCACCGCATCGAGTTCCGCGGCGGTCGGGAAGCGGCCCAAGCCCCACTTTTCCTGATTCCACCCGCGCCCGATGATCCACGGACGGCCGGGGTTCGCGTCGGCAAAGGTCTTGATCTTGGCGAGCGCCCCTTCGAGCGATGTCGTGTCCGACAGGTCGAGCGTCAGCGCGCCAAAGCCGATATCCATCACGTGGACATGGGCATCGATCATGCCGGGGAGCATCACGCGGCCTTCGCCATCCAGCCGGTAGTCGGTCTGCGGGCGCTTGTCGCTGCGGGTGAGCACCTGCGTCACCTTGCCGTCCTCGTCGAACACCAGCCCGGTGAAGCGCTTGACCTTGCCGTCGGCGTCAATCGTCACCCCGTCGACATTGTCGACCAGCGTATCGGCCCAGGCAGGGGCGGACAGCGCAAGGGCGGAGACGGCGGCAAGAGCGGCTGAAACGGTGCGGAGCATGGCGATCCTTGAAAGGGACGAAAACGGGTGAGGCCGGGTGACTATCGCTTTGCTGTGCGCTTGCCAACATGACCCGCGCATGGGAAATCCGCGCAGGCCCGATTGCCCTTACGTCGCCAAGGCTCTAATCGCCCGGTCGCTATGTCGACACAACCTGCCTCAGCCAGCCCCAAGGGTGCCGCCGCCACGCCGGCCGACCTGACCCTCGATCACGTGCGCGCCGCCGCTGCGCGCATTCGCGGCGCGGTGGTCGAAACGCCGATGATGCACTCGATAACGCTGTCGGAGATTACCGGCGCGGATATCTGGCTGAAGTTTGAAAACCTGCAGTTCACCGCCGCCTACAAGGAGCGCGGGGCGCTGAATGCGTTGCTGCTGCTGAATGACGAGCAGCGCAGTCGCGGCGTGATTGCAGCCTCGGCGGGCAACCATTCACAAGGGCTGTCCTATCACGGCACCCGGCTGGGCGTGCCTGTCACCATCGTCATGCCGAAGACCACGCCGACGGTGAAGGTGATGCAGACCGAAAGCGTCGGCGGCAAGGTGCTGCTCGAAGGGGAAACCTTCGATGAAGCCTATGCCTTCGCCCGCAAGCTCGAGATCGAGCTTGGCCTGACCTTCGTCCACCCGTTTGACGACCCCGATGTGGCCGCGGGCGCTGGCACGGTGGCGCTCGAAATGCTCGAAGTGAAGCCCGATCTTGATTGCATCGTCACGCCGATCGGCGGGGGCGGGCTGATTTCGGGGATGGCGACTGTGGCCAAGGCGCTGAACCCGGACATCGAGGTGGTCGGCGTACAGGCGGGTCTGTTCCCCAGCATGTTCGACCGCATCAAGGGCGCGAACCTGCCCTGCGGCGGGGACACGCTGGCTGAAGGCATCGCTGTCAAGGTGCCGGGCGATTTCACGGCGAAAGTGATCGCCGAAAAGGTCGACGATATCCTGCTGGTGGACGAACCCGCCTTGGAAAAGGCGGTGGCGCTGCTGCTCCAGATCGAAAAGACCGTGGTCGAAGGCGCGGGCGCGGCGGGCCTTGCTGCAGTGCTGGGCAGCCCCAAGCGCTTCAAGGGCAAGAGCATCGGTCTGGCGCTGTGCGGCGGCAATATCGACACGCGGCTGCTCGCCAATGTGCTGCTGCGCGATTTGGCGCGGCAGGGCCGTCTGGCGCGCCTCCGGATCACGCTTCAGGATCGCCCCGGCGCGCTGTTCAAGGTGATGCGCCTGTTCGACGAGCACAACGTCAACATCATCGAAATCTATCACCAGCGCATCTTCACGACATTGCCGGCCAAGGGCCTGATCACCGATATCGAATGCGAAGCGCGTGATGCCGAGCAGGTCGAACGGCTGGTCGAAGGTCTGCGGGCCAAGGGCTATACCGTCCAGCTCGTCGAACTGGGCTGACAATATCCTTCAAAACGGGCGGGCCGGGCGGGCAACCGTCCCGCTTTGCACCATCATGGACACGCTTTTGCGGCGGGCAGTGCGCCTGCCTGCATAATTCGCGATATTTTCATGGTTAAAGGACTTTTACCGGCGGACCTGTGCGGGCATAAGATTTTCTTAACGAATTCGATCCGCGATTCATCCGCATCCTCAGGCGCAAGAAGGACTGGCCCCACCCGTGACGGCACCGATCCGCTTCCCCCGGTTCTTCGTGACCAGCCCCGCGCCCTGCCCCTATCTGCCGGGCCGGAGCGAGCGCAAGGTGTTTACCGAGCTGAAAGGCCCCCACGCCGATCAACTGAACGAGGCGCTGGGCCGCATCGGGTTCCGTCGCAGCCAGACGGTCGCCTATCGTCCGTCCTGTCTCGATTGCCAGGCCTGCGTTTCGGTGCGGGTGCTGGCGTCACAGTTCCAGCCGTCCGGCACGCAGAAGCGCGATCTGAAGCGCAACAGCGATCTGATTGTCACCGAATGCCGCCCCTGGGCGACCGATGAGCAATTCGAGTTGCTGGCGCGCTATCTTGGCCATCGTCACCCCGATGGCGGGATGTCGGCGATGGACGAACTCGATTATGCCGACATGATCGAACATACGCCCGTGAACAGCGTCGTCACCGAATATCGCGAGCCCCTGCCGAACGGGAAGCCCGGACGCTTGGTGGGCGCGTGCCTTACCGACCGTCAGGGTGACGGGCTGTCGATGATCTATTCCTTCTACGAACCCGATCACCCGACCCGCGCAGGTCTCGGCAATTTTATTATCCTCGATCATATCCGCCGCGCTGCGGCTGAGGCATTGCCTTATGTCTATCTGGGATACTGGGTCGAAGGCAGTCCGCGCATGCAGTACAAGGTTCGTTATCGTCCGCTCGAACGGCTGACGCGGGAAGGCTGGCAGCTCATGGAGCCGCAGGAACAGCACCGGCTGATTGCGGCCGCCACGGCGCCGCGACAGCCGCAGGAGGCAGAGCTTGCAGGCGTTCGGGGCAAGGATGGCCAGCCTGTCAAATTTTCGGCCAGCTGAAACCCAGCGGCTTCTTACGCTCGGTCTCGCCATTGTCGCCGGATTGGGCCAGGGAGCGCTGGCGCTAGGAGCGTCTCCGGCCGCCGCACAGGAGGCGGTGCCGGAGGGTGAAGTGCGTCCTGCCGATACGTCCCCCCCGGTGGGACAAGAGGATGAAAGTGCGCCAGGCTCGCTCATCGATCTCGAGCCCGAAACAGAGCCCGCTCAGGTTCCGGAATCGCTTGATGCGCTGATCCCGCCCGATGCGGTGACCAATCCGGACGTCTGGGCGGCTGCCGGCGTTGCCGACGGGTCGCCTGTGCTGGCCCCTGACAGCCCCCTTGCAGACGCCATCAGCCCGCTGTCCGACGATGTTCTGACAGGCTTTCTGCCCCCGCAAAACCCTGCCTTGCAGGGCGCGATTGACGGCGTTTTTGCCGATTTTGTGCTGGAAACGCCCGAGCCGCTGCCGCCCGATCCTGAACTTGAGGCACTCGCTTCGATCGCCGCGCCGGTGCTGGGCGAACTGCCCGAACTGGCGGAAACCAGGATCAACAAGGCGTTGGCGCTGGCCTTGCCGGTGGCCACCGATGCCTTCCCCGAAAAGGACGAATTCATCGAGCGGTTCAAGGACCTGTCGACCTTGCGCGAGCTTGACGACGGGGTCGATTCCGCGCCGCAAGTGGCGGCCCGCGCCCGCTCTGACGAGGAACTGCTCGGCGATATCCTGCGCACCTATGGCTATTACGATGGCGAGGTCGTGCGCCAGCTATCCGGCGGCCGCCGCGCCGGCGCCGCCAATGACCGCGAAGGGGACGAGGCGGCCCAGACCGCCGCACGCGAACCCAGCGTGCGCTTCGATATCCTGCCCGGCGCGCGTTATCGCTTCGGACGGATCGATCTGGGCGCGCTTCCGGCCTTGCCCGAGCCGGACGCCAGCCGCTTGATCGCCGCTTTCGGGATCGAGCCGGGTGACCCGCTCTATGCCGACCGCATTGTCGAGCGTGAACTCGAACTGCGCGTTGCGCTTGGTGAAACCGGTTATCCCTTTGCCGAAGTGGCCGAGCCGGAATTGCTGATCGACCACGCCCGCGTCGAGGGCGATCTGGCGCTGCTCGTCCAGCCCAAGGGCAAATATGTGTTCGGCGAGGTTGTCAGCAGCGACGAGCGCTTCCTCTCGGGCCGCCACCTGGCCGAGATTGCCCGCTTTGACGAAGGCGACGTGTTCCAGCAGAGCCTTGAAACCGACCTGCGCCGCGCGATCATCGCCACCGGCCTTGTCTCCAGCGTCACTGTCACCCCGCGTGAAACCCGCGCCCCCGAAGGCACCGAGCCGGGCGAGGTCGCGCTCGATGTGGAATTCGATCGCGCCCCCCTGCGCACCATCGCTGGCGCGATCGGTTACGGCACTGAAGACGGCTTCAAGGTCGAAGGCCGGTGGGAACATCGTAACCTGTTCCCGCCCGAAGGCGCGTTGCGCCTGCGCGGCATCCTCGGCACCCGCGAGGCGCTCGCCAGCGTCGGGATCAGGCGCAACAATTTCCGCGGGCGCGATCAGGTGCTCACTATCGATCTGTTCGGCAGCGATATCACCACGCAGGCGGTGGATTCGCGCGGCTTCGGGATGCGTGGCACCTTCGAGAAAGTGTCGAATATCCTGTTCCAGAAGCCGGTCAGTTGGCAACTGGGCGGCGAACTGCTCTACACCGATGAACGCAACCGCACAGCGCGGCCTGCGCCGGGCACGCTGCCGCCACGGCAGGGGTTCCTTGTCGGCGGGCTGTTCGGCAGTGTGACGCTGGATGCCAGCGACGATCTGCTCGACCCGAGTGAAGGCTACCGCGCCACACTGTTCCTCGCGCCCGAAGTGTCGCGCACGCAAGGGGCCGAGACGTTCTACCTTCGCTCGCAAGCCGATGCGGCCTATTACAAATCGGTCGGATCGACCGTGCTGGCTGGCCGGGTGCGGGCAGCGACGATCCAGGGCGCGGGGATTGACGATATTGCGCCGTCGCGCAGGCTTTACGGCGGGGGCGGGGCTTCGGTGCGGGGCTACGGCTTCCAGGGCGTCGGCCCGCGCGATACAGCGGGCAACCCCACCGGCGGGGCATCGCTCCTGGAATTCTCGCTGGAAGCGCGGGTGGAGACGCCGCTGTTCGATGGCGCGATCGAAGTCGTGCCGTTCATCGATGCAGGCTCGGTGGCGCGCGGATCGACGCCCGATTTCGACGAGATCCGGTTCGGCGCAGGCATCGGCATCCGGTACAAGACCACTTTCGGCCCGATCCGGGTGGACGTGGCAACGCCGCTCAATCCGACCGAATTCGATAGTCCGGTGGTCGTCTATGTCAGTCTGGGGCAGGCGTTCTGATGGCCGAGGACGGCGTCACTCCTGTCGTTCAGGCACCCGCGCCGCAGCCCGCGCGCGTACGGCGCTGGGGCAAGCGGCTGGGCTGGACGCTGGGATTGCTGCTGGCCCCCTTCCTGCTGGGCGCCCTGTTTTTCGCTACGCCCATCGGCAAGCGTTTCATCGCCGACCAGATCGCGGGCGTTGCTCCTGCATCGGGTCTCCGGTTCACGGTCGGGCGGATCGAGGGCGATATCTACGGGCAGGCGGTGCTGCGCACCGTGGTGGTCAGCGACCCCAAGGGCGCGTTTCTCACCATCCCTGAAGTGCGGCTCGATTGGCGGCCGCTCAACTGGCTGTGGAGCGGGCTCGATATCCGCGAGGTCACGGCACGGCGCGGGCGGTTGACGCGGCTGCCCGAACTGCTCCCCGGCGATCCCGATGCGCCGCTGCTGCCCGATTTCGATATCCGGGTGGACAAACTGAAGATCGAGGATCTGGTGATCGCCAAGGGCGTCGCCACCAAGCAGGACGAGCGCGCCAATCTGATCGCGCAGATCGATATCCGGCAGGGCCGCGCGCTGATCGACGCCAAGGCGCGGCTGGGCGCGCAGGACCGCATCACACTGCTGCTGGATGCCGAACCCGATGGCGACCGCTTCGACCTCTCCGGTGATGCCCGTGCGCCCGCAGGCGGCGTGCTGGCGGGGCTTGGCGGGCTTGAGGCAGGATATAGCGGGCGCATCATCGGCGATGGTACCTGGGCGCGCTGGCGCGGGGCCGCCGTGGCGCGGCGGCTGGATGCAGACGGTACGCCGCCGGTTGCCGCCTTCAGGATCACCAATGACGCGGGCCAATATGGCGTGATCGGCCAGCTGCGCGCCGGGCTGGGGGGCGAGACCATCACCGGCCGCGCCTTGGGCGAAACCCTGTCACTTGCCGCCAGCTTCCAGCTTGAGAACAGCGTGATCGAGGGCCGCGCCGCCGCCGTATCGGCAGCGGTCGATCTGCGTGCGGGCGGGGTCGTGGACCTAGCCGACAACGCTATCGAGGGTGCGCGGGTGCGGCTGGCCGTGCGCGATCCCGATCTGCTGGGCGAGGCCTTGCGGATCGATGGCGGACGGCTCGCCGCAAGCCTTGCAGGCGATTTCGATGATCTGGCGATCAAGCATGAAATCAATGTCGCCCGCCTCACGGCATCGGGCGTGGTCGCCACCGGGCTGGCGCAGGAAGGCGTGGGACGGATCGAAGGCACCGTGTTGAGTCTGCCGCTCGCGCTCACTGCCGGACGGGTCACGACCGGTAACCCCCAAGCCGATCCCCGCCTTGTCAAAGGCCGCGGCACCGGCGTGCTGACCTATGATTTCCAAAGCCAGAAACTGGCCGCTGACCGAGCGCAAATCACGTTTCCCGGAGCCGAGGCGACGCTGGCCTTGCGCGGCGATGTTGCTGCGGGGGCTTATGCCCTTGCCGGGCCGGTCACAGCCAGAGGCCTGACCATCGACGGCGCGGGCGAAGTGACCGCCAATGCCAAGATCCTCGCCAAGTTCGGCCCCGCGGTGCCGTGGAGCTTGCGCGCCAATCTGGCGGGTGTGTTGAGCCGGATCGGCAATGCCACCATCGTCAATCTTGCGGGCGAGCAGATCCGCTTCAAGGGCGAACTCGGCATGGGCGCGGGCGAGCCCATTATCCTGCGCAACACCACTATCGCCTCGCCCCGGCTCAACGCCCGGCTCGACAGCAAGGTTGTGACCGGCGGCGGCGTGACCCGAACCGTGGTCGCCGGAAACGGGCGGCAGGCGCAATATGGCCCCTTCAGCTTCGATGCCGAGATCGCCGCCGATGGCCCGCGCGCGGTGCTGGTATTGGCCGATCCCTATCCTGCGGCCGGCCTCAAGGATGTGCGCATCGCGCTCGCGCCAAGCGAAGAAGGCTTCGGTCTGGATGTCGCGGGCGGTTCCCTGCTCGGCCCGTTCGAAGGCGCGCTGGAATTGTTCCTGCCCGAAGACGCGCCCACCCGCGTCGCGATCAACCGCCTCGAAGTCTATCGTACCAATGTCACCGGAGAGGTGGTGCTGCAGGACGCAGGCGTTTCGGGCGATCTGCGGTTCGCCGGCGGCGGGGTCAGCGGCACAGCGTCCTTCCGTCCGCAAGGCGGGGATGCGATCGGCTTTGCGGTCGATCTGGCCGCGCGCAATGCCAGCTTCGGCGGGACGACCCCGATCGGCATCGACCGCGCCGATATCGCCGCCACCGGGCGCTATGCCGATGGCAGCACCAGCGTGGATGCCGATATTTCGGCCAGCGGGTTCGAATATGGCGGCCTGAGCCTCGCCCAGCTTGATGCCAAGGCGGCGATTGCAGGCGGGCGGGGCAAGGTCACAGGCTCGGTCGCCGGACGGCGGGCAGATCGCTTTGCGCTCAATTTCGATGCCGATGTTGGACCCAGCCAGATCGCCGCAGTGGCACGCGGGCAATATGGCAACGCCCAGATCACCATGCCGCGCCGCGCCGTGTTGACCGCGCTGGAAGGTGGCGGCTGGCAGCTCGCCCCCACTCAGGTGGGCTTTGGCGGCGGCTTTGCCATCGCGAAAGGCACCTTTGGCGACGGGGCGACCTTACTGGAAGTCAAGCTGGCGCGGATGCCGCTGCGGCTGCTCGATCTGGCCGGAGCCGATCTGGGGCTGGGCGGACGTCTGACCGGAGTGATCGATTACCGCCAGCAGGGCCGCGAGCCGCCGACGGCCAATGCCCGCGGCCGGATCGACCGGTTCAGCCGTGCCGGGCTGGTGCTGTCTTCGAAGCCGATCAATGTGCTTGGCGTGGTCGACCTCACCGCACCGCGTCTCACCGCCGCGCTGCGCTTGTTTGAAGGCGACGACCGGCGCGGCGACGTGGCGGTGCGGATCAGCGATCTTGCACAGGATGGCGCGCTGACTGACCGCCTGATGCGCGGGCGGCTTGAGGCGCGGCTTGCCTTCGATGGCGCAGCGGAGACTCTCTGGCGGCTTAGCGGGGTCGAGGTGCTGGACTTCTCCGGCCCCTTGCGCATCGCGGCACGCGCCACCGGCACACTCGGCAACCCGCGCATCACCGGCACCCTCGCCAGCGACGATCTGACGGTGCAGAGCGAATTGACCGGCACCCGCGTCGACAAGGTCAGTGCGCGCGGACGGTTTGCCGGATCGCGGCTGGAACTGGTGCGCTTTGCCGGGGCGACGGCGGGCGGCGGCACGATCAGCGGCAGCGGCACAGTCGATCTTGGCGGCATGAGTGCTGCACGCGGGCCGCAGATGGACCTGCGCGCCTCGGTCAAGGATGCGCGGGTGCTGGATGCCAACGGCCTTGAAGCGACCATCACCGGCCCGCTGCGCATCGTCTCCAATGGTCTCGGAGGGACGATTGCCGGACGCGTCACTATCAACCGCGCGCGCTGGGCGCTGGGCGTTGCGGCAGAAGATGTCGCGCTGCCCCGCATCGCCACGCGCGAGATCAATGGGGCAAGCGGGCGCGGGCGTACGCAGGTTTCGGGCCGCGATGCGTCATGGCGCTATCTGGTCAATGCCAGTGCGCCCAGCCGGGTCGTGGTCGAAGGCATGGGGCTGGAAAGCGAATGGGGGATCGATATTGCCCTGCGCGGCACGGTCGATGATCCGCGGATCGGCGGCACTGCGCGTCTGGTGCGCGGCGATTACACTTTTGCCGGCACCCGGTTCGAACTGACGCGCGGGCGCATCCTGTTCGACGTGAACGAGCCGATCAACCCGCGGCTCGATGTGCTGGCGGAAACATCGAAGAACGGCACCAATGTCGACATCGCGATTTCCGGCAACGCCATGTCGCCGGCCATCACCTTCTCGTCAGACCCGGCCTTGCCCGAGGAGGAAATCCTTGCCCGGCTGCTGTTCGGCGGGTCGGTGACCTCGCTTTCGGCGACGGACGCGGTACAGCTTGCTGCGGCGCTGGCGGCCTTGCAGGGCGGGGGCGGGGGGCTTGACCCGATCGGCGAGTTGCGCCGTTCGATCGGCCTCGATCAGTTGCGGATCATTAGCGCCGACCCGCTGATCGGGCGCGGTACCGGGATTGCCATCGGCAAGAACATCACCCGCAGCATCTATGTCGAACTGGTGACTGATGGGCGCGGTTACAGCGCAACTCAGGTCGAGTACCGGATCACCAGCTGGCTGGCGCTGCTCGGCACGGTGTCGACCATCGGGCGCGATTCGGTGCTGATGCAGGTGTCGCGGGATTACTGAAGATACAGCTCGGCCTCGGCGGCGCGGCGGCGCACGAGGCCCTTCATCACCCGCCCGCCTGCGCGGTTCCAGCGGGCGAATTCCAGAGCGGCGCCGGCATGGTCGCCGACGATGTGGCGCCGGGTGAGCGTGGCGCGGGCAATCGCGCCCGTGTTGTAATGGAAGCTCACCAACGCATCGAACTGGTTCTGGGTGGTCGCAGGGGCCGTGCGGATCGCAGCAGCAACCTCGGCGGCGTAGCGTTCGAGGTCCTGCGCCAGCCGTGCATCGCACTGGGCTTGCGTCCAGCGGGTGCCGGGGCCGATGCTACCGCCGTTGAATCTGTCCCGCCCCGTTGCGCCCCAGCCGATGGTCCAGGGCGCGCCGCCCGTGCCGGGATCGGGATAGGCCTCGATCATGCCATCGGCGCAGAGCCGCGCGCAGCCTTCGAACCGTTTGATCAGCGCGATCCCTGCCGGACCGATGCGGCGCGAGGCGGGGGCAGCCGAAGCGGGCAGCGCGGCAAGCTTGCGCATCAGCGACAGCAGCGGGGTAGAGGGGCGATAGGGCATGGCGGGGCCTCCTGAAAGGGTGAGGCCGGACAATTAGGCACGCTTCGCGCGGGTAGGAAAACGGATTTTCGGTGTTGGTAGCAGGAGGGGTGACAAGAGCTCTTGACTGACAAGAGTTCTTGTCTGTAAAGAGCTCTTGTCAGAGTCGTCGGTTTCTCGGTCCGCTCTGGCGAGCACTTCAACAGCTTGCGAGTCCGTCCAACGTGGAAAACCGTCTGAAACACTTCCGCGAGGCGAGCGGCTGGAGCCAGGGCGAGCTTGCCCGAAGGCTCGGCGTTTCGCGGCAGACGATCAACGCGGTCGAAACCGACAAGTATGACCCCTCGCTGCCGCTGGCCTTGCGCATGTCCCGCTTGTTCGGGGTGGCGGTGCCGGAGCTGTTCATCGATCACTGGGAGCCTGAAGCATGATGTCAGACGAGAATTCCTCCGCCGCCGCATCTGGCATGCCCCGCTGGGTGCGCAAATTGCTGATCCCGGCGCTGATCGGCGGCGTCGCAGGCTTTGCCGCGAGCGCCGGGATGATGCGCTTCATCGATTCCTCGGCGGTGGGCGGCCTCGGCTTGTCCGCCACCATCGCGGCTCTGGTGGGCATCTTCTATGCCGTTGTGGGCATCGGCATCGGCATCGGCACCGCCAGCCCCCAGGTTGGTGCGCGGTTCCTGAATGTCGAGGACGCCGATGAACTGCGCGAGCAGAAGAAGGTGCTCGGTCTTTCCGGTGTTGCGATGCTGCTGTGGGGCGTCGCGCTGATTGCCCTGGCACTGGCGGCACCCGATGGTCCCATACCGCAAGCGGTGGCGCTGGTGGTCGCGATTGGCGGCTTGGTGGTCGGCAGTGTTCTGTCGGTGATGATCTACCGCGCCAGCGACGAATTGATGTTGGCGGTCAATCTCGAAGGCGGCGCCCTGAGCTATGGGCTGGTGTTCATGGTGGTGGGGATCTGGTCGATCCTCGCCCATCTGGGCTATGCGACCGCTCCCCAGCCGCTCGATCTGCTGACACTGCTTTATGTTTTGGTGCTGGTAGCAAGCTTCATTGCGGTTGGCCGGCGCGGGATGTTGACGATCCGCTAACCCCGGAAAACGCCAAGAAAAAGGGGCGCCCGCATCGCTGCGAGCGCCCCTTTTTTGAGCCTGTCTGACAGATCAGAAGCGGTAGGTCGCCGTTCCGCGGAACACCTGCGCATCGGCATTGTCGCGGCCGATGGTGGTGTCTGCCCCGACGGTCAGTTGGATCGGGCCGTTACCGACCGACGCGCTGATCCCGACTTCACCCCAGGTGTGGTCGGCGGTGTCGAGCACGAAGTTGGCGTTCGGCCCGATGCCGGTGGCGAAGTTGGCGCCGAGCAGCTGCGGGCCGTCCTCGAACTCCCACACCAGCTGGGCGTTGGCATTGATCGACACCATCTTGCCCTGCTTCTCGTAATCGAAGCCGAACCGCGCCTGCTTGCTCTTGAAGGTTTCACGAGCGACCGAAAGCGCCGTGTTGCCGCCGTTTTCGCGGACAGTGGCAAGGTCGACGCTGGCAATGCGCGCTTCGATGCCCGGCGAGAAGGTGCCGATGCTGCTCTTGAGATCATAGGAGATGCCAAGGGCGCCCGAGATCAGCAGGTCGTCCGACGAGGATTCAAGCGTCTGCGTTGCCCCGAGGAACTGCACGGAACGGCGGGTGTCGAAGCCCACGCTGCCCATGCTGAACTGACCGTCGATGATCGGCCCGCCTTCGAAGGCATGGCGCATGTAGAGCGAGGCCGCGTAGGTCTCGCTGTCCACGCGCTGGCCGAGCGGAACGTCGGCTTCGAGCGAGTTGTAGTACGCCGAGATGCCGACCATGGTCGCGTCGCCCGGGTAGAACTCGATCCCGCCGGCAAGGAAGTAGCCCGAGATGTCGGTCTGCTGGGCAAAGCCCGGCATGGAGTCGGCATCTGCGGTCACATAGCCGCCCGACAGGAACATGCCGACACTGTCGGGCAAGCTCGTCTCGGTCATTTCGGTGGTCTCGGCTCCGTCCTGCATCGCCATCATCGCGCCGCCGAGCGGCTGACCCATCGGCGAAAGGCTCATCTGCGCCAGATCGAGCGGACGCCCGGTCACGGCAACCTTGCCGCCCGAACGCGACTTGTCGGCTTCACGAAGCCGCGCATCGTTGAAGTTCTGGAGCAGATTGACCGACTGCGCCGAGAGCGAACGCACAGCCTGCTCGTTGACCGGCGCAAGGCCGTTGAACGTGCTGCGGATCGTATCGACCGAGGCGAAGTCGAGGCCATAGAGGCCGGCCAGCGCTTCGTTCGTCCGGTTCTGGTCGAACAGCTGGGCATAGGCATCCTGCACCGGGTTGTTCGGATCGATCACCGACGAATAGCTCGCCGCACTGATCTCCATCAGCACCGCGTTGGGCTGATAGATGAAGGCCTGGCTGAGGATGGCCGACAGCGAACGGGCGGTGAAGGTGCCGCTGACGCCGTCGGTGCCGGTTACGATGGTGTAGCGCTCACCGCGGCCATTGACGCGCTGCGCCACACCGGTGCCGACGTTCACGACACCGCCGACATTGGCGATGCCGGTGACGGCGAGACGATCGGACGTGGTGCCGCTGCCGAGATCGACGTTGAACTGCGTCCCCGAGGACATCACCAGATTGCCGTTGATCCCGAGCGTGCCGGTGGTGCCCATCGTGCCGGGCGAGAAGACGCCGGTGATGCTGGTCAGGAACGGCGCGGTGACGGTTCCGGTGCCTTCGAGCATCCCGGCAAACAGCGTGTAATCGCCAACCGAGGTGATCCCGCCATTGACGTTCACGCGGCCGCCGAACTGGTTGATGTCGATCAGCGAGTTGAGGCGAGCGTCGCTGTTGACGGTCAGACCGGCAGCGTTGCGGATGGTCAGACGGTCAATCGTGACGGTGCTGCTCAGCGTGGTCGTGCCGGTCTGGCCGAGGGTCACGTCGAAGTAACGCGGATCGACGCGCACCGTTTCGGTGGTCACGGCATCGATGTTGTTCGGCACGAACCCGGTCGCACCCGGCAGGCCATTGGCGAGCGTCGGGGTCGGCAGGGTTGCTGCGCCGTTCTGGGCTGCGTTTTCGGCCGCCAGTCCGGCGCGCGCGGTGGCGCGCGGGGCGGTGAGCGAGGCTTCAAGCGTCGTCACGTTACCCGGCAGTGCTGTCTCTTCTGCCGAAACCGAACCGTCGAGCGATACCCGCGCACGGTTGTTGGTGAGATCCGCGGTGCCGCGGCCATCCTGATTGCCGCCTTCGCCGGGGAAGGTGTCGACTGTTTCGCCCGTGGCAAGGTCGGTGCAGAAATCGCCCGGTTCCTCGAATTCAACGCAGATCGCGCCGAAATCGCCCCCGGTGCCGTTCGGCCCGAGTTCCGGCGTGGTCGGCAGGCCGTTGACCACCTGACCCTGCGCATTGATGATGCGGTACATCGGGTCGAGCTGGGTTTCCCAGCGGCTTGCATCTTCCCAGTTGCCGTTCCCGGCCTTGGCCGTGACATAGCGGTAGGGGTTGTTCTCGACGATGTACTGCCAATAGAGCGACAGCGGCTGGTAGAAGCTGGTGGTTCCGATCGAACTGAACGCCTGACCGCCGAAGAAGCGCGAACCGCCCGACAGCACGCCGATTACCAGATCTTCGTTCGAAAGGGTGTTGTTGGCCGCACCGAGAATCAGCGGGCCGCCCGAATCCCCGCCGGCGGTGGTGCCTTCGTTGGGCAGCGCATCATCGCGGTAGATGTTGAAATCGCGGAAGAAATCGCGGTCCTGCGAGTCGAAATCGAGCTGATACAGGTTCTGCGGGAAGGTCGGCACGTCGGGGCCGAAGATGATGTTGTCGCGATCATCGAGCGAGAAGAACCCGCCCAGCATGTTCTCGGCCGCGCGGCGACGCCAGTCGATCCCGAGCACTGCGCCCTGCGCGGCATTTCCGGTGCCGCCATAGCCGACGATGTTGACGTGATAGCCCGTGCCGCGCACCGGATCGATGCTGTCAGGCGCGGGCAGGGTGGTGAAGAGCATCGCCCAGGTCGGGATGCCGGCTGCCGGAGTATCAAGGCTGGCAAGCGCGATATCAGCCTCGATGAAGCCGAGACCGAGGGCGTCCTGCGTCGAGCGGGCGTCCCAGAAGATGCGGTTGACGTTGAATACGCCGAGATTGGGATTGCTGCGGAAGTTGTTGGCGAACCAGTTCTGGAAACCGGGCAGCGCGTTCACGTTGAACGACCACGCGGCCGGAACGCCGTCGACGTTATAGGATTCTTCGGGGATGTCGTTGACGCAGTGCGCAGCGAACAGCACGGTGCGCGGGTTGATCAGAGTACCCGAGCAGACAAAGCCGTCCGCGCGGAAGAACATGCCGACACCATTGTACTCGTTTGCGTTATCAACGATTTCAGCCGGGGTCTTATCCTCGTTCGGGACTACGGCCAGCGCAGGAGTTGCAGCGGTCGCCAGCGACATGGCGACCAGGGCCGTGCCTGCCAGCAGTTGGCGGCGCGGGGTGGACATGGTTTTCATGGGTTTCTCTCCAAAGGGAACTGGCCGTGACCCCGGCCAATGACGTGGGATACTAACGTGCCAACATGTTCTGGCAATTCAGTTTTGCTCGGCCAGGTCAATGCATCGGGTAACGTTGCAATAATGCCTCAACGCAGTGCAAGAAGTGCTGTGTAAGCTGCATAGAGCGCGACCAGCAGCGCGCCCTCGATCCGGGTCAGCTTCCATCCGCTGCGCAGTTGCACGATCAGCAGTGCTGTCACGCCAAGCATCACCCAGATGTCGAAACCCGCGATTTCTGCCGGAACTTCGATCGGTTGAATGATCGAGGTGGTGCCGAGAATACCGAGCACGTTGTAAATGTTCGATCCCACCACATTGCCCAGCGCCACGTCCTCGTGCTTGCGGAGCACTGCAACAACACAGGCGATCAGTTCAGGCAGGGACGTGCCGATGGCGACGACGGTGAGCCCGATCACGCTTTCGGAGACGCCCGCAGCGCTCGCCAGAACGGTTGCGCCATCGACCAGCCAGCCCGCTCCGAAAATCGCCGCCGCCAGACCTGCGACGATCATGCCGCCAAGGACTGCGGGGCCGGTGTCGGGCGGCACGGGGCGGTCTTCGGCTTCGGCCTCGTGGCGGTGGCATTCAGCATCGTCTGCCGCGCTTTCCGATTTGTAGGCGTACCAGATGTAGCCGACCAGGCAAGCCAGCAGCCCGACACCGATCAGCGGGCCGAGCACGCCGGACACCACCGCGCCGGTGCAAAGCAGGGCGCTTCCGCCCAGCGCGATGGAATCGCGCCGGAAGGACTTGGGATTGACCGTCAAGGGCAGGATCAGCGCCGAAACGCCGAGAATGAACAGGATGTTGGCGATGTTCGATCCCACCACATTTCCGACCGCGATCCCCGGCGATCCGGCCATCGCCGCCTGCACGCTGGTCGCCAGTTCGGGCATCGAGGTGCCGAAGCCGACAATGGTGAGCCCCGCCAGCAACGGCGAGATGCCTAGCCTTGCGGCCATCCCCACCGCGCCGCGCACCAGCAATTCGCCCCCCAGCGCGAGCAGAACAAGGCCACCGGCCACCAGCAGGATTGATCCGGTCATAAAGGCCCCGAGTGGTTGGAATCGTCCTGTCCCTAGCCGTTCCGCAGAGCAGGGTGAAGCGTGGCAGGCGCGGTTCTGCACGGCTGCATGGGCCGCGATTGGCTGGGCCGCAGCATCGCCCCTGTCCGATTATTGTCAGACTTCTGGCGGGGTGGTAAGCACGCGGCACGGGTCGTTTACACGTCAGGGGGCGTGATGGACGGATTTGACCTTGACCGGCGCAAGGTGCTGCAAGGCAGCCTTGGCGCTTTGGGAGTATTGGCGGGTGGCAGTCTGGCCGCCCCGGCGCAGGCTGCGGACACGATGGTGCCGCTGAACGCCATGAGCCTCAAGAACTATCATCAGGTAATGGCCAAGGTGCTGGCCCGGACAGACCGCATCGCGGTGCCATCCTTCCGCTTTGGCCTCGTCATGCGCAACGGCATGGGGGCGAGCGGCGGTTCGGGCGCAAGCTCGGTGGATCTGAAGGCGGATATGGTCGGGGTCGATGCTGCGATGATGCGCCAGCTGGCGCACCTCGCCTTCAGCGATTTCATCGAACGGCTGCGTGCGACAGGCCGCACCGTGCTCGGCTGGAACGAGATTTCGGGGAGCGAGGGCTACCAGAAACTCGAACCGACGCCCGATCCTTTCGTCAAGAAGCCCTTTGCGGATTCGCGCACTGTGGCGGTGGTCAGCCCGGAATATCTGCCCCTGCTGACAATCGGGCCTGAAGCACCGCTGTCTGACCGTTCGCCGTTCAATCTCAAGAATGCCCGCGCGCTGAACGCCATGTCCGCCGCGCTGAAATGCCTGGTGATGATCCCCAGTCTGGTGCTGGACTTCGCCGCGCTCGCCGGCAGCGGGCACCGGGTCTATGGCGGGGCTGCGAATGTCGGCATCCAGCCGGGGCTGTTTCTGGTGCCGCTGTTCACCCACTTCAACTTCTTCCACGCCAAGATCGCGCTGGCGGGCGAGGGCGGTCGGTTGATCCTGGAAGACCGCGTCGCCGTCGGGCAGGCGGGGCAGCTGGTGCAGACCGGCAGCTACAACAACCGCGCCGAGATCGAGGAATGGAATTCCTATGTCCGCAGCAATGCGTGGTGGACCGAGCCGAACATGGCGGCGCCTGACCGCCCGACCTCGGCTTACGACTATTCAAGCTACCAGTACCGGGTCGATCCGGGAATGCTGCAGGCGGCGGTTGTGGACGCCGCACGCGCGACCCACGGTCTTTATATGGGAGTGATCAATGCCAACCGTCCGGCGTAACCTTGGCGCTGCCCTTACCTTTGGCCTGCTGGCGCTGACCGCGCCGGTGACGGCCCAGAACAACCCGCTGGCCGGCGACACGCAGGCACCGCAAACGGCGGCCAGGATCGACGCTTTTGGCGGACTGGTCATTCCGCCCGGCGAGCGCGGGCAATTGCTGGCTGACCCCGCCTATGCCGACACCGGCGGAGTGGTATTTTCCGACGAGCTCGGCTGGTATCGCTTCACCATGGCCGATGGCGGCACGACCAGCCTTGATGGCACCATGCGCAAGTTCGAGTTTCCGGCCGGGACAATCCCGACCACCTGCTTTGCGGTGCGGGTACCTGACACATCCTTCGCCAAGTTTTCGCTCAGCCAGATTCAGGCCGAGCTCGAAACGCTATACGGGCCGTTCGATCCGCTGATTGTCGGGGCTGGCTTCAGTATCGACGACCGAAAATCGATCGTGCTGGATGCCGCCGGGCAGCGGGCTGCTGCTCCGTTCAAACTGCTCGGCTGGGATTCGCGCAATGCCGATGGCCTGCGGGTGACGTGGACGATGATGCCGTCGCAGGTGGGGCAATTGCTGTTTGCCTGTTCCGGTGCCGATCCGGGCCACCAGCGCGAGGTGATCCAGCGCTATCTGCGAATCGGTTCCGGCATGACATCGCCGCCCTGACGCCGCAAACGACACCTGAAAAACAACAAGGCCCGGGACATCGTCCCGGGCCTTGCATGTTCACGAACCGGCCGCAGAGCCCGCAAGCGCTGCGGCGATGCGGAATTACATCGAGTAATACATGTCGTATTCGACCGGGCAGGGGGTGGTTTCGGTGCGGATCACCTCTTCCCACTTCAGCTCGGCATAGGCTTCGATCTGGTCCTTGGTGAACACGTCGCCCTTCAGCAGG
>Ga0209812_10000842_pt1 | contig 24485 bp, 28 predicted proteins | sample JI71714BDNA_FD_187502 | JGI IMG/M metagenome (GOLD analysis project Ga0209812, IMG submission 187502) | Wastewater effluent complex algal communities from Wisconsin, to seasonally profile nutrient transformation and Carbon sequestration -... | ecosystem: Engineered > WWTP > Effluent > Algae...
TTGATGATCGACCTTCTCCAGGTCTTGTGCGCTCTTGGCAGTTGCGGCGATGAGGGCCGCAGCCAGGGTGGTAGGACGAGTGAACATATCTTTCTCCGTGCTGATTTAACAGCTTTAAGGAATGCGCCGCACACGACGAACAGCAGGCACAGAAGGCGGCACGACTTCTGTAACACCACACAACTTATTCATCCATTCCAAAGTGTAAGCCCCTTGATGCTCCACAATGGCTTTGGTTCTACGCAAGGCTTCCAGAGTCCAGGCCAAATCACCAGCCTTCCACACACGAAACTCATAGGTGTGGTCGTGAAGAACATTAATTGCTCTAAACTTATCCTCTCTCGATGCAAAAACATCGGCGTAATGGGTTGATCTCCCAAACCAACGAGTGAGTCTAGCGGCAAAAGCATATGTGCTTAGAAAACTAGAGAATTCTTTCTCCCTTTTCTCAGACCAATACTTACGTGAGACGTGAATGTGAAGACCACACTTGGTGGTTGTAGCCCAAGGAAACTTCTTGTTAAGCCAGTTAATTTGCTTAACAAGCATGTCATAGGGCATGGGCTGCGACACAAATTCCACCCCGCCCACGAGAGAGGCGTCTTCAGTGGCTTCCCAGAAGCCGTGCCACTTGGCATCAAGAACTTGATGCAATCTGCCACTATCCCCAGGAATGTAGCACTCCAGTTCCATCCCGAATGTCTTGGCATGCGGGGGCTTGCGAACAATCGAAATAGAACCCATGTTGACTTACTCCTTGAATTAACTACATTAAACAAAAGAGGGAAGGGCACTGGTGGATGCCCAACCCTCTTGTGTCTGGTGTTCACAAGCAAACTACCTAGCGGCGTGGTTTGCAACCCACATTACTAGGTGATGGGCAACATTTCAATGTTGTTATTACCACCATTAACAGCTTTTAACTCCCCTAGGGCACGGAGAGGATAGCCAAAAGGAAGACAAGCTGGCCAGCTTGTCTTCTCTCTCTGGACGTGTCAAGTCCAATTGCACCCACTAACCTTATAAGAGGGGTTAATTCTGTTAACCCCTTTCGTCGCATTTAATGTCGGCGACTCATCAGTTATTACGACAGCACCCTAACAATGCCAGGGTGCAGGGCGCGGATGATGATAGACCTTTCAGCCCTGCATCTTGCCCTTGCCCCCCGGGTAGGTGCCGATGCTCACCATCTTGTAGGTGATGGGGTCGCGGAAGGTGTTGCGCTTGACACCATCCTTTGCCAGCGCAGCAGCCATCGCGCTGTCCTTCGCACGACGACGGCCTGCGGTACCACCAGTCTTCTTCGCACTCATATCACTCTCCAGGTTATGCACATCACCATTGATGAGCAGAGGTATTAGCATTAATTATACTAATACCCCTGCCCACCAGCAGGGGAGGGATGCTTACATCGGGGCATCCATCTTGTCACCCGAGTTCACCTCGTTCACCAAGCTGACGAGCTTGTTGTAGAGGGCCAGGGCTTCGGCATCTTCTTCATCGGGGCTGTTCTTGTTCAGCCACGCGGCCATCTTGGCAGCGAACGGGGTGGCAGGCCGGCCACGCTTGGAGGCCGTCCCCTTCTTGGCGGCGAGGTAGTCGCGCGCCACCTTGACGATGACGCGATAGCCCACATTGCTGAAGGCATCGGGCGCCCAGTTCAAGCCACTGGTGCCAGTGAGACGCAGCGCACCATCGTGACACCACGCGAGGATGGTGTCTTGTGTCATGCCATCGTTCATGGCCTTGATGACCTGCCGCAGCTCGGAAGCGTAGACGTTCGAGGAGGACAGCATCTTCTTGGCTTCCTTCTCGTCGAGGCGGCCCTGCGCCTGGAGTTCCAGCACGGCTTCCTTCCGGGTGGTGAGAAACTTGGCCGCCGCGTCACGGGCTGCCGGGTCCAGCTCGAACAGGCTCACGACACAGCGGTGCAGTTCACGGGCCGCCGTGCGGCTGATACCGAGCACCCGCATGGCCACGGCGAAGCCTTGTGCCTCGTGACCCGTGGTGGGCTTCTTGATTTCCTGCTTGGCAACAGGACTGGCGCCACCTTGAGCGATGGCCTTCATGGTTCCTTGCATTTCAATCCCCTAGGACACAACACACTAGCATGTTGATTTAACGGCATTAATGTGTTGTGAATAAGAGACAAGTCTCTTATAAATCTGTGTTTAGGTGTAGTCAATACCATGCACAGATTGGTTTTACATATGGTATGCCAGTATCTAGGCCCCTTGGCCATTCTACGAATCGAACGTAATCCCATATGTCGCAGAGCCGGGCATCAGGGAATTGCAACCCATGCGCTAGCTCTCCCGAGCATGCGCTAGCGTTGACCCCTTGCGTTTCACCTATCACACGCGATGGCTGACAAATCCTAGTGATAGGGGGATGCGAATATAAATTGTTAAAGAGGCCCGCCGGTTTCGCACTCGGCCGCTGGGGGCTACACCTAGACTCGCCCCGGGAATGCACTCATTATCTCCCCGCTAGAATGCCCTAGTCAAGTGTGGGGTTAATCCGCTTAACCCGGCCTTTTCAATCAGCGAGACCCCATCAGGGGGGGGGGCAGTCACACAGACACAGACAATCCAGCAGGTTTTTAAAGAGCTAGTCAATTAACGTTCATTATGAACCCCCAACCTTACACCAACCTTACAGGAATGTAAAGAAGTGTTAAGCTGTCGCTTGGGCGTTTGGCATAACACAAACAATCCCACACTGTCAACAGGGATATTCCACTGACCAGGGAACGCGCACCCGCGCGCACGATACACGAATAACACAACTTACACCCTGTTGTCAACAGGGCTAAAGACATAGGTCTTATATAAGACATAAGACAACAGACATGAGATATGAGACATTTAATGGTACAAATATAATAGGCCGCTTATACTTGGATGTCTTTATCAAATGATAAATGATAAAAAAGTCAAGTGTTTTTATAAATTTAGGGTAGGGTAGGGGGAAAATTTCCTTGCTTGTTTATTTGGGTAAAACACCATAACAAATTTTTGTAGGTTCCACAACTAAGGCTTGTCCTTAAAATAGCCTTTTAAAGCCATTTTCTTGTCGGGAAGCTACATGGGTAGCTCCCTGTCTGTTTTAAAGCCTTCTAGCCCTGTTTTAATTGATTCTAGGGTGGTTTATAGGTCGGATGGAATCCTCCCTATTGCAGACCAGAGTCTACCCTTTCTTTTTCTTTGTATAGTTTCTTTTTCTTTTATATTCTATATTTTATATAATAAATACCCATATAAAGAGTTTTCCTAAAAGAAAACTCTTATAAATACATATATAATAATATATTATATATTATATATTATATCTCTTTTAACAAAAAAGTCAAGTCTTTTTTGTGCTATATAAAAAATATTTCTCTTTATAAGAAAAGTATTGACTTTTCTTTAAAATTGTGGTATAATATAGGTATACATGCTGCAAAGCAGAATTAGCTGTCTCTTGAGAAAGGAACATATGTCTTCAGAAGATAAAGTGTCTGTGCCTGCTTTAACAGGACACAGCCATTCGTGGGAAAAGCGAATGGAAGTTGTCAGTCGGTACATGCTGCTTGGAAACATTCGTGTTGTCTCTGAACAAACCGGAGTGCAATATTCCACCATTGTTGAATGGAAAAAGCAAGACTGGTGGCAAGACATGGTGGACCAAATCCGCCGCCAAAAGAAAACTAAAACCAGTGAATCCATCACTAAAATTGTAGAAAGTAGTTTGGATGTCCTACAAGATCGGCTTGAAAATGGAGACTGGGTTTTAAACAACAAAACAGGTGAAATTGTCCGTAAACCAGTTGGAGCTAAAGAGGCAATTGTAATTGCCAACCAACTTATGCAACGGCAAATTCAACTTGAAGACCTTATTGAACGTAGTAGTAAATCTGAGGACAATGCTCAAGAAACTCTTAAACTGTTGTTTAATGAGTTTAGTAAATGGCAGAAAAAGAAAACCCCAGAAATTATTGATGTTACTGACGCTGTAGTAGTTGAGGATAAAAATGCCATACATGAAAAACGGGAAACGTGACTACCGCAGAGAATATGACAAATATGCAGGTCGTCCTGAAATAATTAAAAAACGGGTTGAACAAAATAAAGCTCGTCGGATGATGGAAAAAGAAGGTAAGGTACGTAAAGGGGATGGTAAAGATGTTGACCATAAACGTCCTCTCTCTAAAGGTGGTACAACCACCCGCTCCAATCTTCGAGTAAAATCTAGAAGCGCTAACAGGTCTTTTAGACGTAATGCTGATGGTAGTATGCTCAATCAAATTAGTAAACGAGGAAAATAATATGTGGGAAAAAATTCTAAAGCTATTTACATTTCGCACGCAAGCTCGCGCTGCTGGTCTGTCTAGCAAAGAGGCAAACAAAGCTGCAGCCACTGCTGTAGCTCTTGAGGAAGTAGCAAAACAAGCTGAAAAAGAGGCAGCTAAGAAAGAATAATGAAACTTACAGCCGACGTAGTAGCCGGCTTTAGTGCAAGTTTGCTTCAGAAAAATTACGACGGAGCCGTCGAATCTCCTTCCTGCCACATGGAGTGGTGGGAACTTTGTACAAGCAGTCACCCAAAAGTGGCAATTGCGGCTCCACGTAGACATGCAAAGTCTACAGCAATTACTGGAGCATATGTACTAGCGGCTCTTCTCTTTCGAGACAGAAGTTATGCAATTATTTTATCAGACACCATCACTCAAGCTACTCAGTTCCTTGGTGACATTAAGCGAGAGCTTAGTGACAACGACCAAATTGTCTCTTTATTTGGAATCACAGGGTTTGAAAAAGACACAGAAGATGATGTCATTGTCAATTTTGCCGATGGTCACCAATGTCGTATTTCCGCTAAAGGCTCCGAACAAAAAATGCGGGGACTTAAATGGAAAAACAAACGACCTGACTTAATTGTTGGAGACGACTTAGAAAATGATGAAATTGTCCTCAACAAAGACAGACGAGAAAAGTTTAAACGTTGGTTTTATGGTGCTCTCATCCCTTGTCTTTCTTCTAATGGTGTCATCCGAATTGTCGGCACCATTCTTCACGAAGACAGCCTCTTAAATAACTTAATGCCATCTATTTGGCATAAAGACACTGTAGTTTCTCCACTAAAAATTTACAGTAAACCGGGAAAGCATTCTTGGAGAAGTGTTAAATACCGGGCTCATACAGACGATTTTGAATTTATTCTTTGGCCTGAAAAATACACAGCAGAATGGTTTCTTTCTGAGCAGGCCGATTTTCGAGCTAGAGGTATTTCTGATGTTTACTCACAGGAGTATCTGAATGAACCAATTGATGACTCTGTTGCTTATTTTAAACGTAACGATTTCTTAGCACTTTCTCAGGAAGACAAGAAAAAAGCTTTAAATTTTTACATTGCAGCTGACTTAGCTATCTCTCAAAGTGAAACTGCAGACTACAGCGTATTTGTTGTAGTTGGAATGGACGAAAACCGCATTCTTCACGTTAAAAATGTAATTCGTGATCGGTTGGATTCCCGTGAAATTGTAGACATGATTCTTTCGTTAAATGATGTCTATAAACCTGACGTATTTGGTATTGAAGAAATGCAAGTGTCCAAAGCAATTGGACCGTTTCTTCGAGAAGAAATGTTACGTACTGGTAAATTTGTCAATTTGTTTCCTTTAAAACATGGGGGTAAAGACAAAATTAGTAGAGCGCGGAGCATTCAAGGTAGAATGCGGGCAGGAGGTGTACGATTTGAGAAAGGTGCTGAGTGGTATCCTACTTTTGAAGATGAGTTGTGTAAGTTTCCTCGTGGAACAAAAGACGACCAAGTAGACGCGTTTGCTTATATTGGCTTACTTCTCGATAGTTTAATCGAAGCCCCAACAAAACAGGAAACAGAAGACAAAGAATACTATGAACGATTACACACAAATGGAGCAATCGACGATGGAAGAAATGCCTGGACAGGCTACTAGCAGTCTTCGTCAACTTTTAGAATCTGTAAACATTGCAGAAACTTTAAAAGAAGAACAACTTAATGACATTTCTGAGCAAGTTTCTGAAGGTTTTGAATATGACTTGCGTTCTAGAGATCATTGGGAAAAAGACCTAGAAAACTGGACTAAACTTGCGCTACAAGTTAAAGAAGAAAAACAGTTTCCTTGGCGTAATGCTGCAAACGTAAAATATCCTTTACTTTCTACAGCAGCGATGCAGTTTAATGCTCGTGCATACCCCTCTCTTGTACCTGCTACAGGTAACATTGTAAAATGTGAGGTAATTGGGTCTGATCCTCAAGGGCAAAAACTAGAACAAGCTAAACGAGTTTCTACATACATGTCATACCAGCTTCTTCATGAAATGGATTGCTGGGAAGAAGATATGGATAAGCTTCTGATTATGCTTCCAATTGTAGGTACTTTGTTTAAAAAGACCTACTACGATAGTGTAAAAGAGCGTAATGTTTCTGAGCTTGTTCTTCCAAAAGATGTTGTAGTTAACTACTGGGCTCGTAGTTTAAATGATGCTGAGAGAATTTCTCAAATTATTTTACTGAATAAGCGTCAAATTAAAGAACGACAGATGTCAAAGATTTACCTAGATATTGATTTAGGTGAACCACAAATGCACATCCCCGAAGGAACTAAAACTACAATTCAGTACGACGCAACACTTCCGTATCAAATTGTAGAACAGCACACTTTTCTAGATTTAGATGACGACGGGTACGCAGAACCTTACATTGTTGTGTTTGAACGCTTTACTAAAAAGGTGCTGCGCGTAGTAGCAAGGTTTGATGAAAATACAATCTATCAAAATGAAGATGGGTCGTTGCAAAAGATTGATCCAATCCAATACTACACCAAATTTTCTTTTATTCCTAACCCTGATGGCGGTTTCTACGATATTGGTTTTGGGCTTCTTTTAAGCCCTATTAACGAAGCTGTAAATACTACAATTAATCAGCTTTTAGACAGTGGGACACTAAACAACCTACAAGGTGGGTTTTTAGGAAAAGGTCTTAAACTTAAAATGGGAGACAGTCAGTGGACTCCTGGTGAATGGAAAACACTGAATGTAATGTCTGATGACTTGCGTAAACAAGTTGTTCCGCTACCCACTAAAGAACCTTCTAAAGTGCTCTTTGAGCTTATGGGAACTTTAGTTACTTCTGGTAAAGAACTTGCTTCAGTAGCTGAAATTTTTGTTGGTAAAATGCCTGGACAAAATACTCCGGCTACCACTACAATGGCTACTATTGAGCAAGGGATGAAAGTATTTACGGCTGTGTACAAACGTATTTACCGTAGTCTTAAAGAAGAATATAAGAAACTTTTTGAACTCAATCGTATTTATCTAAATCCGGAAAAATACACACAAGTTTTAGATAAACAGGTAATGCCTGAAGATTTTGATAAAACTTCTTATAATGTTTGCCCAAGTGCTGATCCATCAACACCAACACAAACAGAAAAACTAATGAAAGCTCAGGGGCTCTTAGAGCTTCTGCCACTAGGTACTCTTGATCCACTAGAAGTTACAAAGCGTGTACTTGAGGCCCAAGAGCAACCAAATATGGAAATGGTTTTCCATCCATCTATTCGTGAGACTGGTCAATTCCAACCACCCCCTAATCCTAAGATGCAGGAAATGGAAATGAAGGGTCAAATGGAAGAACGTAAAGCTGCTCTTAGAGAGCAGGAAATGATGTTTAAGATGGAACTTAATGCGCGAGACACACAGTTTAGACAAATGATGGAAGCGCAAAGAGCTGCTCAAGATATGCAAGTAAAGCATATGGAAGCTAAACTTGATGCAGCAATTGGTATTCATAAACAGCGCATTTTTGAGGCCGCTGAACGTGCGAAGACGCAGCAAACCTTAGTTCAAAATGAACAAACACATGTCCAGAATATGCGCCAAAAAGAGGAGCAACAGAAATTAGCCAAACAGAACTCTTCCAAGACTGGAAAAAGCACCCCATCACAAAAGCGGTAATGCAAGCTCTAGATGAGCGTGGTGTGTTGCTAACGGAACAGCTACAAGAAACCGCCGGAATTAATAGTCGAGACGACGCTTTTAAAGCCGGGTACATTGCAGCAGTTAAAGATTTTCTACAAGTAAATACAGAAGATATTAAGGAGTCTTAATTTATGATTATCCCAGCAGGCCACCGAGTATTGGTGCGTCAAGAGAAATACGACGAACACGATGAAGTTTTTGCAAAAGCCAAATCAGTTGGCATTGAAATTGTAAAAGATCGTGAAGTACGTTATCAAGCTAGTGTCGATAAAGGAACTATTGTTTCAGTAGGTCCTACCGCTTGGAAAGACTTTGGAGCAACTCCTTGGGCAAGCGTAGGTGATGTTGTAGTGTTTGCTAAAAATGCAGGCAAAACAATTGAAGACCCACAAGATAAAGACACTCCTTACGTCGTACTAAACGACGAAGACATTGTAGCTGTAATTAAAGGATAATCATGGAACTAGAAAATACCCCAAATCCAGAAACAAATGCTCCTGCTACGGAGCAAGTTGAAGAGAAACAATACTCACCTGTTGAACTTGAAGCTATTGAGCAAGGATGGATTCCTAAAGACGAGTTTGATGGTGATGAAGCTAAATTTATTGATGCTCCTGAATTTCTTCGCCGTGGTGAACTATTTTCTAAAATTGAAAAGCAAAGTAAAGAGCTAAAAGCAGTTCGCAAAGCTCTTGAAGCTTTTAGTCAACACCACAGCAAAGTAAAAGAAATGGAATATGAGCGTGCGTTAAAGGCTCTTAAAGCCGAACGCAGGCAAGCTACTATTGACGGAGACGCTGAACGAGCTTTAATTCTTGAAGATAAGATTGAAGAAATTCGAGACGAGAAGGATCGAATTGTTCGTGAAGGTCAAGTAAAAATTGAAGAACCAGACCAATACACTGCAGAGTTTACTCAGTGGGTAAATCGCAATCCTTGGTATGAAACCAATCGCGCTATGCGGGCAGCTGCAGATGCTTTGGGTAAACAATTTTACAACGAAGGTCATTCTCCAGCTGAAGTGCTGGAAATGGTAGAAGAGGAAATGAAACGTGAGTTTTCTTCTAAATTTGAGAAGGCTCTTGTGAGACGAACGGCTGTAGAAGCCAGTACCCGTGGTACTCCTAAAAAGGATGATTTCGTAATGACTGCGGAAGAAAAGAGAATGATGCGACAGATCGTAGATGTCACCCCAGGATTTACTGAGGCCGACTATATTCGTGAACTAAAAGCTCTGAGAAATAAGGAGTAAGATATGACAACTCGTGCAAGTGCGCGTATTAAGAGAACCCCCGTAAACGGGCGTAATATTTTAACCGTATCTGGTAAAGAGCCTGGTTACGTATATCGGGTAGTAAATATGACGGGAGACCGTGTTCAACAATTCCTAGATGCTGGCTATGAAGTAGTAGGTGCTAATGATGTTCGTGTAGGCGACCGTCGAGTAGATGCTGCAACACCAGAAGGAAGTATGGCTCAAGTAGTTGTAAACAAAAACGAAGGTCAAAAAGCCGTCGTTATGCGTATTAAAGAAGACTGGTACAAAGAAGACCAAGAACTTAAAGCCGCAGAAGTTAAACGCCTTGAGCAGTCAATTACAGAAAATCTCTCCGGCAAAAAAGAAGGTGGCGCTGATTACGGGAAACTGCAAATCAGCCGTGACTAACTAAAACTGCCGGAAACTTTGGAGAAATAAACATGGCAAGTGTTCTCGCAGGTTTTCGGCCTGTAAAACATATGACTGGGGCCAATTGGAATGGTCAAGTCAACCGCTATATGATTAGTGCCTCGGATTCACAGGTCACTAACGTAGGCGATTTTGTTCAACTGTCAACAGATGACGCACTAGTAGATACTGCTGGTTTTGGCGTATATCCTGCTGTTGAACGTATTGGGTCTGGTACTGCTGTACCCATTGTAGGTGTTATTGTTGGGTTTGAAGTTGATTATTCAAACCTAAATGCTGGTGCTGTTCGTAGCGCCTCCACCCGTCGAGTGGCTCTTGTAGCTGACTCACCTGACCTGCTTTTTGCCGGTCCTCAAGACGGAACTGGTGGTGTTGTAGCTGCAGCTTCAGTTGGTCTAAATGTGGCAATTAACTTGGGTACTGCCCAGTCAGTTGCTCCCTTTGCTTCAGGTATGTCAGTAGATAGTTCTACTGTAGCTACTACAGCAACTCTCCCTCTGCAGATTGTTGGCGTCACTGCTGCTCCTGATAACATTGTAACTGATACGGCTCGTCCTGCGGAACTACTTGTACGTGTGAATACACATGCGTATAAAGCCGCTGGTATTGCTGGTGTATAAGGAGTAGAATATGTCTATTATCAATAGTGGAAGTTTTGCAAAAGCCCTATGGCCTGGTGTTAATGCTTGGTACGGTAAGGCGTATAATGAGTATTCAGTAGAATACACAAAGCTGTTTGACACTTACAAGTCAAGTAAAGCTTTTGAAGAGGATGTTGGTATTTCAAGCTTTGGCCTTGCGGCTGTTAAGCCTGAAGGTTCACCAATTCAATACGATAGTGAGCGTCAAGCCTACATTACCCGTTACAACCATGTTGTATACGCACTAGGCTTTATCATCACTCGTGAAATGGTGGAAGACGACCAGTATGCTGTAGTTGGTCAACGCAAGGCTCAAGGCCTTGCGTTCTCTATGCGACAGACTAAGGAAATTATCGCAGCTAACGTGTACAACCGTGCTTTTAACAGTGCGTTTGTTGGTGGTGATGGTAAGGAACTTCTGGCAACCGATCACCCCCTGTTTGCTGGTGGTACTTGGAGCAACGAACTAGCTACTGCTGCTGACCTTTCAGAAGCCGCTCTAGAACAAGCTCACATTGATATTGCTGGTTTTACCAATGACCGTGGTCTGCTAATTGCAGTGAAGCCTAAGAGCCTCATCATCCCACGTCAGCTGATGTTTGAAGCCAAGCGTATCACTGCTCCTGACGGCCGTCCTGGTACTGATACCAATGACGTAAACGCCATGAAGCAAATGGGTCTTGTACCTGAAGTCATTGTAAACCATTATCTAACTGACCAAGATGCTTGGTTCCTTCGTACTAACATTCCTCACGGAATGAAGCACTGGGAGCGTCGTGCTGACGGGTTCGACATGGATAATGACTTTGACACTGAGAATGCCAAATATAAGGCAACAGCTCGTTACAGTTTTGGCTGGACCGATCCTCGCGCTCTATTTGGTAGTCCTGGCGCTTAATTAATTTAACGGGAGTCACGGTTTTGAGCCCGTGCCAGCAGGTATTCGCTGCTCCTATTTTTGAAGGAAATTAAGCATGGCTTATTCAAATCCCAATCTTTCTTATCCAAAGCGTCGAAGCACTATGCAGCTGGTTATTCCAGTTGCTCGAACAGATGCGGCTACTCAAAAGGCTTGGATTCCTAAAGATGCGGTAATTACTGGTGTACACGTACTACAAAACGTAAACGCATCTACAGCAGTAGCTACGTTTACTGTTGGCCTTGGTGCTGATGCTGACGGAATTCTTGAGTCTTTTACAATGGCTACTTCTAAAGTAGGTTTAGTAAATGCAGGTGCTTCCGCTGGTGTTGAGGTGCTGACAAAGCAAACTACAGACAAACCTGTAACAGTTACTTATGCTGTAGGTTCTTCGACTGCTGGTGGTACTGGTTTTGTAATCATTGATTTCTTTATTGCTGGTCCTGGCGAAGCAGTAGACGATTAATGTCCTTGGAGGCTGCGTTTGCGGCCTCCTTTTTTTGGAGAAAAATATGAACGTAACTAGTGCAGTTCCTCTAAGAACTGCTCATGTCAATCTAGGGGCTACACCAACAGCAAGCGGAGCTACCCAACTAATTGCAGCCAGTGTTGGAGCAAAGTACAGGGTTCTTAGTGTTGCAGTAGTAGCAACAACTGCTGTCTCAGTAAAATTCCAATCAGCCTCAGCTGACATTACTGGGACGTTTCCTCTAGGAGCTAATGGCGGTTTTGTGCTGCCTTTTAATGAGCACGGTTGGTTTGAAACAAACGAAAATGAAGCGTTAAATATTCATTTAAGTAGTGCTGTTTCAACTGGAGTACAAATTCAATACATTAAACTTGCAGTGGATGGTTAATTATGTTTAGTTGGTTTAAACCTAAAAATAAAAATACAGTGGTAGTTCCAACCGTACATCAAAAACTACTTTCGGGAATGGAACTAATTAAAAAGTTCACTTCCTTAGAAGAACCTAAACTGATCGATTTTCCAAAAGATAAATATAATGTTTTTTGGGAAATTATGCTAGAGTCAACTGCTGGTGGTTATATTGCTCTAGTTCGGTTTTATGACTATTCTGGAAAAGTTGTAAAAGAAACCCAGTATGGTTCAGTTACTATTGAAGAACTAAAACAAAACGTTAACGCAGACATTGTAAAAACTATGTCAGAAAATGTGAGAAAATAATGGCTTTAGGTTTTGTAACATCTTTAAGAAATGCCAGAGCAGATGAAATTTCAGCAGCTATTGGTAATGCTGGTTTAGTTCGTATTTATGATTCTACAAGACCTGCAACTGGCGGGGCTGCTACAACTCTTCTTGCGGAATGCGTTGGTGGAAGTCCTTTTGCTCCCGCGGCTTCCGGAGGAGTTTTAACAGCCAATTCAATTACTCAAGACTCCAGTGCAAATGCTACAGGAACAGCTACTTGGTTTCGAGTAACTACTTCGGGTGGTACTGCTGTTATTGACGGCAATTGTGGCACATCTGGTAGTGATATGAACTTAACTACAACCTCTATTGTAGCTACCCAGCCAGTCAGTATTACAAGTTTTGTATTAACTGAGGGTAACGCTTAACTTTTACTAAGGCTTAAATAGATATGGCTAACATCTACGTAAGATCAACAGACGGAAATAATAGTGATAGCGGTGCTACATGGGCTCTTGCTAAAGCCAATCTTACGGGAGCAGCAGCGATTGATGCTGCTGGAGACGTAATTTATGTGTCTCAAAGTCATGCTGAAAGCACTGCTTCAGCTGTAACTATCGCTTTAGCTGGTAGCCTTAGCAATCCAGTCACTGTTATTTGTGGAAATGATTCTGCAGAGCCCCCAACAAGCTCTGCTACGTCAGCATCTGTTACTACTACTTCTGGGAACATTTCTCTGAGTGGTAGTGCTTATTTTTATGGAATTTCATTTATATCAGCAGGTGCATTAAACTTAAATAATGGTAACGCTCATTCCACTCAATACTACGAATCTTGTGGTTTTACTACAACTAATATTGGGTCTAGTGGACGCTCCACAATTGGTAGCTCTACCAATTTTAGCTATAAAACAATCTTAAAAAACTGTACATTTACGTATGGTTCAGCTACCCAATATTTAATGGCTTATGGTGATGTCATTATTGAGGGCGGAGGATTTTCTGGGAGTGTTACTCCCTCTCCATTTTTTACCCTTCCTCTTGACAGATCAGCAGGTGAGTTTTTAATTAATGGATTTGATTTTTCTGGATGCTCGTCTACTTTTAACATTTTCAATGCAGGAGCAATTAACTCAGGTTTAGGGGTTCTTAGAAATTGTAGGCTACCTGCCGGATGGTCTGGCTCTTTAGTTAGTTCTGGTACAATTCAACCAGGACAACGTTACGAAATGTACAACTGTGACGGGGCAGACACTAATTATAGAGTATGGATTGTAGATAGTCAGGGATCATTAGTGGATGAAACTACTATTGTCCGTACTGGGGGTGCTAGTGACGGAACAACCCCATTATCTTGGAAACTGACAACAGTGTCAAACTGCTCATACCCAAACAATCTATTTTATACTCCAGAAATTGCGCGCTGGAACACAACTGTAGGAAGTCCTGTAACAGTTACAGTAGAAATTATTACTGACGGACTTACAGTTACAGATAAAGAGTGTTGGTTAGAGTTACAGTACCAAGGCACTTCTGGGTTTCCTCGAAGTCTTTTTTCAATAGATAGAGCAACGACTCCGATTAATTCGGCAACAAATCAAACGTCTAGCAGTGTGGCTTGGACTACTACTGGACTAAGTTCACCAATTAAACAAAAGCTTTCTGTGACAGTTACTCCAGAAGAAGTTGGATTTTTTCTAGCTCGTATTATTGTTGCTAGACCCACTACTACTGTCTACGTTGATCCTAAGTTAGATATTACATGACAGAACGATTTGTACCCGGTGGTCTATATATTAATGAAACCACATCAAATACATATCAACTACCTCTTTATTTTTATCTAAATCAAACTGTAGCAAGTAGTTCTGGCTCAACAGCAACTGTAAATGTTACCTTAGACTCAACTACACCAACTGTACTAGCAACTACAACAATTCTTTCAAGCTGTAACAACACTTTAGATAATACTATTAGTGCAGCACAAACTACAACAACAATTCTAGGTAGTTCAGGAACAACCTTAGATTTGGTTATTCCAACAGTTTCTGGAATAGTAGGAGCTTTTGGAGTAACGGGTACAGTAAACAACGTTACAGAAAACACAAACAGTTCGAGTAATGGTACTACTACACTTGTTTTAACTCTTTCGGTAACCCTAGATAATGTTACTTCTTTAATTACAGCAACAAGTGTAATTAATGGTAATGTTTCTTCCACACTACAAAATACTGTCTTAAGTAGCACAGGATTTCCTGGTACTCCTCCAGACACTGCTACTTGGAGAACTTTAACAAATATGGGGCAATAATGGATTTAAAAATAGCAGAGTGGCTTGTTATGGCAGCGTTATCAGGAGTAGTGTGGTTTATGAAGAGAACTTTAGATCAAACCGAAAAACGGATAGAAAAGTTAGAAGAAGGTCAAACTAATATTAAAGAAGAATACCTTCATAAAAATGACTTTAAAGAGTTCAAACTTGAGCTACGCGAAATGTTTAATGAAATTAAAACAGACATTAAAGAGCTGAAAAAATGAGTACATACAAAGCTGGTAGCTGGAATGCAATTTGTGATGTGTGTTCTTTTAAGTTTAAAGCTGACCAGCTAAGAAAAAGATGGGACGGTTTAATGGTCTGTGACAAAGACTTTGAATTAGACCACCCTCAGAAATACTTAAAAGTTTTTGAAGATAAGACAAGTGTGCCTTGGGTACGCTCTAGACCAGCAGATGTGTTTATTACTGAGTGTAATGCTCTAACTTCTTCTAGTGTAGCTGGGTATGCCACTGTTGGCTGCTGGATTGCTGGTAAACCAGCCCCTTTTAGTTATTGAGGATTTTTATGGCTGATTTAGGAACCGTAGTAGATAAAACAACTTTAATTCCTGCTGCATGGGTACAAGATGTAAATGATTTTGTATATCGAGCAAGTGTCAAACTCTTTGGAGTTAATGAACCTGCTGCGGACCTTGCCAACCTTACAGCAGCTATTGCAAGTGCCCCATCAGGGGCTGTCTTAGAACTTTTTGGTACGTTTAAGTTAAATACTACCATTATTATTGAAAAACCTTTAACACTAAAACTATCTCCTACAACTGTACTAGACTTTTCTAGTCTTCCTGCAGGAACAGTGCTGGGTCAAACCTCTGGAATTATTTTTAGAGGAACTACACTTGGAAGTAACTTAACTCTTTCAAGTAATCTAAACGAAAAATCAACTCAAGTTGTTGTAAGTTCCACAAGCACCTTAGCAGCTAATGACTGGGTTATGATTCGATCAAACGACTTGTATGCTGCTGGAGCAGCGCCGGGTCTTGCTACTCTAGGTCATTTTGCTAGAATTAGAACTATTGATAGTGGTACAAATCTAACTTTATACACAAGAAGTCCTTTTACATACAACACAGCAAACAACGCTAGACTAACTAAATTAGCTTTACTTGGTGGGGCTAAAATTGAAGGCGGTCAAATTGTTATGGGTGGTGTAGGAAGTGCTCACACAGGTGTAAGGTTTGAATATTGTCTAAATCCTAGAATTGAGCAAACTCAAATTTCTGGAGGAGAAGACACTGGAGTTACCTTTGCTCTTTGTGTAAATCCTGTGGCATACCTTGTAACTATTTTAAATTCAACTAGTCCTGGTGGATCAATTGGAAACACTGGTTATGGTATTGCTAACTATTCTTGTGAAGCTGGTGCTGTTATTGGAGGATACTTCTTCAACTGTAGACATTCTGTGTCTGGGGGAACAAGTGCTGGTTTTGTGATTCCAAAAAGTTTTAATGTTACAAAAACGTATTCATTTGCATGCGGCTTAAATACGTGGGCTTTGGATTGCCATGAGCCTTGTTTTGAGTGGATTTTTGAAGGTAATGTAACTGAAGGAGGAGCAGGTGGTTTAGTAATTAGAGGTCCAGGTACTAAAGCTCACAACAATTTAATTCGTCATCCAGCAGGAAGTGGTATTTATATTGGACAGTTTAACAACAATACCTCTGGCCTACCTGATGTAGATGTTTCAAATAATGAAATTATTGGCGCTGGAACATACGGAATTCATTTTGTAGGAAATACAGTTCCAGGAGATTTGGTACACACTTCTCTTGTTAAAAACAACACTGTTAGAGACAGTTCCCTACATGCTGTCTTAGTGCAGTATGCTTCTGGTATTGACTTATCTGGAACAATTGTTTCTGGGGTTGGTGGTACATTTCAGATGGGTATTTATCTACAAAATAGTAATAAAGTTACTATTTCAAGTGGGGTTCTAGAAATGACAGCAGCGGGAAATGGTAATGCAGTTTTTGTAGAAAACACTTCTAGGGTGCGTTTATCAAACTTAATCATGACAGGAAATGCTTCAGCAAGTACCCAGGATGCTATTCGAGCAAATGCCTCTAGTGCCCAACAAGGCCTTACAGTAGTAGCTTGTGACGCTGTGAATTTTGGTCGATATGCTTTGCATACCACAAACACAGATAGAGTTATTACGACCAATAATGATTTTAGAGACGTAGTAAGTGCTACTAAAATCTTAATTAGTGGGGCAACTACTAGTGTCAACACAAATAACATTGTATAAGGTTTAATATGACAACATCAGGTAATACTTCTTGGGAACTTACAAGAAACCAAATTATTGAACGTATGTATGCTAAACTTGGTATTCCTGGGGAAGGGAACACACTATCCACTCAACAATACTCTGATGGTGAGATTGCTTTAAACAGTGTAGTTGCTTTAGCTGTAACAGATGGTATGCCATTATGGAAACGTACTGTCGAAAGTCTACCACTATCAACTACAAACCAAGTATATACTTTGACTAACGCTGTTAAAGTAGAAGCTGTGTTTGTCAGAGACGTAGATGGTATTCAATATGAGATTACAAATAAAAGTCTTTATGATTTTTACAATCTCCCCAGAAGCAATTCTGGGGTACCAGTCAACTGGATGTTTCAGCCAGGTATTCAAGGGGGAACACTTTCTTTATGGCCCCTAACAAGTGACAACACTACGGTAAATACTAAAACTGTGCAAGTAGTTTATCAGAAAGAGTTTGATAGTTTTACATCTGCTTCAGAAACTCCTGATTTTCCTGCATACTGGATTCCTGCTTTAATTTACAAAGGAGCTATTATGTTAGCCCCTGAGACTGGACTACCTTTACAAGACCGAATGGATTTAAAACAACAAGCTAAAGAATACTGGGACATGGCCTCAGACCAAGGTGATGAGGGTGGTAGTTTCTTTATACAACCAGAAAGACGGCAGTAATGGCTTTTACAAATACGCCTAGCAACGACACATATAGAACTATTCCAATTCCCATTGATGGTACGACTTCGTATCGCTCTGGGAATTTAGCTACTCGCCGGGATTTGCGTATTTTCAATCTTTACTATGATCGAATTTCTCAAGAGAATAAAGAGCGTGAAGTTAGACTTGTTAAGCGCGACGGTTTAGCTACTACTTTTTATTCTCTAGGAAAAGTGTCTGCGGCTAGTGCTCTACGTGGTAGTTATAATGATGTAGATACAAACACATTCTATTGGGCAGTTGAAGACAAGGTATACTCTGTATCCCCAGACACTAGTTCACTTATTAGAACTGTGGCTATTCTAGCAAGCTCTTCTGGTTATGTTGGTTTCACATCATTTTTAAAAGCATCTGGAGATCGTTATGTGCTGTTTTCGGATGGAAACACTCTTTGGGTAGATGATTATACAACAGCTACTCAAGTTACTGATGTAAATTTACCAAGCCCGCATAAGCCGTATCCAATTTATTTAAACGGATATGTGTTTTTAATTAAATCTGATACTGGTGAAATTTACAACAGCGAAAACGATGATCCTACAGTATGGCCTCCAGATGAGTTTATTGTAGCTGAAATTAATAGCGACTGGGGTGAGCGTATATTTAAAGTTAAGAACTACATTATCTGTTTAGGTAAAAGTTCTATTGAATTCTTTTGGGATGCGGGTAACGACACAGGAAGCCCTTTAAGTAGAAACGATAGCCCTACGCGAAATTTAGGATATGTGACAGCAGGCGCTCAATCAGGGGATGCTATCTTTTTTGTTGGTCAAGATGAAAAACAAAACTTAGGTGTTTACACACTAGATGGCTTTAAAGTAAATAAAGTGTCAAACTCTATTGTAGACCGAACTTTACAAACCTCTTCATCTATAGACAATACTAAAAGCAATGTCTTTTTAAATCGTGATGGTTACATTGTATCGACAAATGGGCACACATTCTATGTTTTAGTTACTAGCCAAACTACTTGGGTTTTAGATATTGACGAAAAACTTTGGTATGAGTGGACTGGCGCTGATGGGCAAGCTTTAAACATTGAAGCTGCTTGGGGTATGTTTAATGGTGCTTGTTATGTTGCTATTGGTGGAAGAACAGAAATGTCTAAGTTTTCTCCTACAGTTTATCAAGACTTTGGACAAAACTTTATCTGCAGATATGTTACTGAAAACATTGATGCAGGTAGTATGAATTGGAAAGTTGCAACCCGTTTAGTAGTGGATGGTGCTCAACAAAACTTTACAGGCTCTAGCAATCTTTCAGTCTATTGGTCAGACAATGACTGGGCAGACAGTGGTACAGCTTTTCGAGTAATTAATGTTTTTGGTATTAGCCCAATGATGTATAACTTAGGTCGTTTTAGGCGTAGAAGTTTTAGACTAGAGTATGCTGATAACTATCCCTGGTTTATTTCAAACTTATATTTAACTGTTAATATTATGGGACATTAAATGGCAGAGATTCTTCCTCCACCTCCAATAGGAGAACCTTTTGCTTCCTATCAATGGGATGACTGGTATAGAAAAGTCAGACAAACTATTAACGATGGGCAGACAATTTCTTGGGCAGCTATCACAGGTAAACCCTCTTTAGTTGAAACTTCTAGGACAATTAACACTACTGCCCCACTAACAGGGGGTGGGAATTTATCTTCTGATAGGACTCTGGACATTTCTGTATTTACCAGCTCATTAAAAGGAGCAGTTCCGGCTTCTGGAGGAGTTGGCACAGAGTATCTTTCTGCTGATGGAACTTTTAAAAATCCGTTAAATCGAGTAGTGTCTGTTACAGGAAGTCGTGGCGGTAACGCTGCCCTTGCGTCTCTTTTAACAGCATTAGCTGGTCTTGGTTTAATTACAGATGGAACTACACCATGAATTACAATGAATTTGGAAACACTGGTTGGTACTCACAAAATAGTGATTGGAATTACACTCCAGCCACATTTGGAGATACAGAAACTCCAGGAGGGTATACACCCTTTGACTGGAAAGAGTATTCATCAAATCCAGAGTTTTTGAAACTTATCGGATATGAGGGTTCTCCTCTCCTCTCAAGTAACACAGGAGATAGTGGGGGTAATCAAGGAGACTACATGCTGTCTCCGGATTTCTTAGAGAAAGCCAACCAGTTTGAGCTTCGTAAAATGACTGGAGAAAACTGGAATGGTTCTCTTTCATCTATTTTCAAAAATGGAAAAGAAGTTTCCCCTAGTTTAAGGCAGTTTTATGGATACAATGACCCACAATGGAATATTGCAGAGGCTCTAGTGGCTTCTGCTATTATGCCTGGAGGTTGGGCAGTTGGCGGACCTTCTACTGGTATTGGAGGTGGTTTGGGTCTTACTGGGTCCGCCGCTATGGGAGCAAACGCTGCTTTTAACACAGCTATTCTAGCTGGTGGAAGTGGGGCTGAGGATAGGGACATTGGTAAAGCCATGCTTACTTCGGCAGGAAGTGCTTTTCTCCCTAACATGGGACAGTATATTGGTATTGACAATCCTGAACTACAAAAGGCTTTTAATGGTATGGTTTCAGGGGCTGCTGGGGCTTCTATTAATGATGGGGATGTTGGGGTTGGTGCTATTACTGGAGCAATACCCGGTCTTGCATCTTATGCTGGAGGAAGATTTATGAATACATCGTATGTACCTACAAGTACAGGACAGTCTTTAATTAACGAAACTAATCAAGCTTCAATGCTGCCTAAAAGTGGATTTGGTACCGCCCCACAAATGAGTCAAGTACCTTCTTATGTTGCTCCTAACAGTCCAATGGCTTACACCAACTCACGATCTTCTAGTGGTTTTGAAATGCCTGAGCTTTCAGAGTTTTTTGGTAAACTTACTCCCTCTTCTCCAGAAGGCTGGGGCAACTTGGCCCAGGGTCTTGCTGGTATGTTTATGGGTGGTATGCAATATCGCAAAAACCGACAACTTGAAAAACAGTTTGGTGCAAATCGTGATTCCTACCAAACAAACCTACGTAGACAGCTACAACGCCGAGACGCAGCTTCTGGTCGTAGAAGCAACTACTCAGGTAGAGAAACACAGCTTGCTGCGGCACTAGCAGAACTTGATAGCCGCAACATGCCTGCTATTTCTTCTCTACAAAGCAACCAGCTTCGTGGTCTTGCTGACATGTTCCAAAGCGGTCTTCGCTACGCAGGAAAGCAAGGAGTGTTTGGAGACCTTACTCCTAGAGACAATCTACCAGTTAGTTCTTTCTTACCTTCGCTAGCGCCTATGCCACAAAGCTCTAATGTATATGACACTTCATGGATGAGTGGAAACGGTTTAGGGGATGGGTATTTATCTCGTAGAAACCGACTTGGAGGTATGTAATGAATACTATTGCTGAACTTGGGAGACTTAATCAAGTTCCTATTGACATGACTCTTGAGGGTTTAGCAGCCCTCAATCGTACACAACGTAGTGACCAGATTGGACTGGAAGAGCTTGCTCGTCAACAGCAATTTAATCGCCAAGCTGACCCTATGCGTCTACAGCAAATGCAAACTACAAATGACATTGGTTTACAAGACCTAGCTACTAAGACTCGTACAAATAGAGAGCAAGACCAACTTTCTCCCTACAAAGTAATGGCTGAGTACAAAGGGTTTTTAGCTAAAGCTAGTGAAGCAGATTTAACTATGGCTGAAAACAAATGGAGAGATATGGCGATGTCTGACGATCCTAAAGTTGCTGCTTTAGGGAAACAAGGTCTTGCTACTACAAAAGAATTCTTGATGCAGCGAGTTAAAGACGATGCTGACTTGGCTCGCGTTAAACAACAAGGGGCAAACCAACTTGCTGTGGCGAATGTTAATGCCGCCTCTCGTGAGCGAGCTGCTTCTCTAGCTGCTGAGGCGCGGAAGACACTACAAACAGCTAAAACACCAAAAGACTGGGAAGAGTATGCTGTTCGTATGCAACAGCAACTATTTGCTGAAGGTGATCCAGAAATCCGTAGTGTTATTGCAGGACAAATTCAATATGCACAGCAAATGGCTGAAAGACTTAAACCTCCTCAACAACAATTCCCTGGTTTAGGTACAGTTGATCCTCGTGGAAACATTCCACCACCTCCTGCTGGAAACCAACCAAAACCACAACAGGCACAACACTCTTTAACACAGCTTAGAAGTATGTACCCTGGACGAAGTGATGCTGAGATTAGAGCTGCCTACAAAGCACGATTTGGAGTAGAACCTAAATGAATGATCCACTAGGACTCTTTAGTCAAGATGATCCTCTAGAGTTATTTAAAAAGCCTGAAGCCCCGAAAGGGGCTCAAGCACGTATGGAAGACTCTGCTTATCAAGAGTATGTAAACTCTGTTAAAGAGAGGCAAGATCGTGTGTCTATTCCTGGTGCTGAAGAATACGACAAGGCTGAGGCCATGTCTTTTGAGGACTGGAAAAAGAAACGAGACACTAAGAGCCGTAACAAGCAAATTGGTATGTTAGAAGCTGGTGCAAGTTTCTTGACAGGTATTCCTGCGACTATGGTTGGAGGTTTGGCTGGTTTTACTGCTCCTATTAATCCTTTAACAGATAGAAGTCCAGAAGAGTTTTTTGGCGATGTAACTAGTCTTCTAACTTACACCCCACGTACTGATGAGGGTCAATCTTTTGTTAATACTGCTGGTCATGCTTTACAAGCCTTCCCGCCTGTGGGTGCTTATGTGAGTTCACCAGCTATGCGGGCAGCTCGTAATAAAAAACCCACCATGCAAGAACGTATTGCTGAAGCTCGTCAAGAAGCTCCTAAGCAACCAGAGCCAGTGGTTCCAGAAGAACAACAGCCCTTTATTGTGGACAGTGCTGGTAATGCTATGAGACCAGAAGACCTTATGTGGCGTGACCGTGCTCAGGCACAGCAAATTGAGGCTCTACGTCCTGTAGACAACGAACAAGTTCGTCTTCTTGAAGAAGCTGTAAATGAGAATGCTCAACGTGCTGTAGAACGTAGATTGGCTGAATTAGAGGATCAAGTGCGTCTAGCTACTGGCAGAAGTCAACTAGAGCAGAATAATGCCTCTAAACTGGAAGCACAACCCACTGGTTATGCTGAGTGGGTGGAAATGCAGCGTCAAGCCGCGAACACCCGTATTCCAGGCAACAACGATCCACTTGATTTAGGGCCAGCTCGTCTTACTAGGGCTAGCCAGTACCCAGACATTAACGACTTTCCTAATCTACTACAGGAAGCCCCATACCAATATGAAGGTGCTTTAGACCCTGGTATTAATGCTCAGAGAGCACTTCCTATTGAAGTGGCTAACATGCTTCGTACGGGTGAGAAGACTCCTGACCCATTTGCGCGTATTTCTACACGACAGAATGCGAACAGAATGGCACAGCCCCTAGAAGATCGTATTGCAGCTCTAAACCGCTCTGAGGCCCTTCCTGAAGACATTGCTCGTATGGAAGGCGAAGGTGGTGTTAATAGTGGTATGTCCCGTGGACAGCGCGGAGCTATTAACACAAAAATGTTTAACTGGCGTGACCAACCTATTGATAAAGATTTAGAGCCTTTAGGCTATCCTGGGTATCGTCTAAAAATTCAAACTAGCCCTTATGGTCCAGAGCTATCTTTAATGTATCAGGGTGAGGAAGTTGGTAGTCTGTATGGTAGGGAAAACACTTCTCGGGGAAATCTTGGCCCAGACCTTGAAGTAGGTCGAGTTGCTATTAATCCAGAACATCGTGGCAAAGGTTTGACCAACTTAATGTATGATGTCTTATCTACATTAGGTAATGACATTGTGCGTTCTAAAGTGCAACTACCAGACGGTAAAGCTATGTGGGACAAGTGGGAGCAATCGGGTAAAGCAAACCAAGGGTTAATTCCTAAAGGTGGCTTTGCTCGAACTCAAAGAGGTGCTATTGATCTAGAAGCTCTTGGTTTTAAATCTGGAGACTCAGCAGATAAGCTTGTTAAAGACCTTCTTGGTAAGAAGTTTTTTGCTGAACCTCCTAAAGCTGAAAACATCGTTGCAGATGCCATCAAAGACGGTAAAGACAGCCGACAGTCAGTTAATTTCTCTGCTGGTGCTACATTACAAGCCATGAAAACAAAAAGCCCACTCATTCAAGGAGTGGGCCGTATTGTCCAGGGGTTTAAGAATAGGGCAGACAACACCATCCGTGAAAACGTGTTTCCTGTAGAGGATGGTTTCCGCAAGCTGTCTAGAAAAGAAGTTGAGGAACTTGCTGATGTATTCAAAGACGAAATGTTCACTCGTGAAAAGCTTACAGCAGAGCAAATAGACAAACTGGGTTTGTCGGACAAACAACTACTTGCTTACCAAAAACTTAGAGATATGCTTCGCACTGCTTATGAAGATCAAAACAATGCTCGAATTGCTGCTGGTAAAGACCCAATTACTGAAGCAGAGTATTACATGTCTTCAAGATGGCAGGGGGACTTCCGTATTCCTTTAAAGGATAAGGATGGTAACCTTGCTTGGTATGTGGCCGCTGACAACAAATGGCAAGCAAATAAACATGCTGATGCTGTTGCTAAACAATTCGGACTTACAAAGGGAGTAATGTCTGTAGTTAAGTCTAGTCGCCGTGGTGGCGAAATGGGAAATGATCTTTACATCAGTATGATTAATGTGCTAGGAAAAGACAATCCTATGGTTAAGGAAATTAAGAACTGGCTAGAGACATCAACTTCGGATGAAGCTGCTGCTGTTCGTGGTCAGCTCAAACACTTTGAACCTAAGATTAATACTCGTGGTTTTGTTGGTGAT
>Ga0209812_10000844_pt1 | contig 24474 bp, 25 predicted proteins | sample JI71714BDNA_FD_187502 | JGI IMG/M metagenome (GOLD analysis project Ga0209812, IMG submission 187502) | Wastewater effluent complex algal communities from Wisconsin, to seasonally profile nutrient transformation and Carbon sequestration -... | ecosystem: Engineered > WWTP > Effluent > Algae...
GCACCGTTCAGCGCAAAGGTATCGAGGCTGCCGAAGGTGAGCGAGGAAACCACACTGGTGTCGTGGCTCGGCTTGACCGATTCGATCTTGACGATGCCGGCCGGGGTGTTGCGGCCGAACAGCGTGCCCTGCGGACCGCGCAGCACTTCAACCCGTTCCACATCGAAGATCGGGAAGCTCTTGAGCGTCACGTTTTCCATCACGACATCATCGAGCAGCACCGAAACCGGCTGCGATGCGGCAAGATCGAAATCGGTGTTGCCCAAGCCGCGGATGTAGAAGCGCGGGGCGACACGGCCGTTCGAGCTTTCGACGTTCAGGCCCGGCGCAGTACCGGCCAGCGCGGTGATATCAGCCGCCCCGCTGAAGATCGCACCGACCCGCTCCTGATCGAGAATGTCGGCCGAGACCGGCACGTCCTGAAGGTTTTCCTCACGCCGGTTGGCCGTGACGATGATCGTGGCCAGCTGGCCTTCGGTCGCTTCGGCGGTGGCACCGTCCTGCGCAGCGGCGGGAGCAGCGAGACCGAATGCAGCAACGGCGAGCGCGGTGGAACCGGCCCAGACAGCACGAATGGCGGAAAAACGGTGAGACATCGGACAACCCCCTGTTGGTTTGATCGGATGAGATGGAAGACATGCGGAGAGAGTGCCGCGGGCCGTGACATTTCTGTGCGATTCGCGCGAGGCAGCGGCCCGACTTAGTTGCGCCAAACGCGTTCTCGCACGGCGTTCTTGGGGTAGTTGTTGCATCAAGGTTACAATCACAGGTGAATGACAACCGCTTTGTGACAGGAATGCGAAAGCGCATGCCCCGACGTGCGGTGCACAAGCACCAATCGCCCGATTGCGTGTGCGGGCCGGAACGCTATAGCGGCGCCAAAGAAAGCCCCCCGTTTATGGAGCATCAGCCATGCAAGTGCGCGTCCTCGTCCGATTGAAGCCCGGCGTGCTCGATCCGCAGGGTCGCGCTGTGCATCACGCGCTGGAGGGGCTCGGCTTTGCCGGGGTCGAGGATGTGCGGATCGGCCGGTTGATCGAACTCGATGTGGCCGATGACACCGATCACGATACGATCAAGGCGATGTGCGAAAAGCTGCTCGCCAATACCGTGATCGAAAGCTTCACCATTGAAACCGGGGCGGCGGGCTGATGGCTTTCCGCGCTGCTGTCATCACCTTCCCCGGCTCCAATTGCGACCGGGACATGGCACAAGCGCTGGAGGCCGTGTCGGGCCAGCCGGCGGTGCGGGTGTGGCACGGCGATGCCGACCTGCCGGACCGGCTTGATCTGATCGCGCTGCCGGGCGGCTTTTCTTACGGGGATTACCTGCGTTCAGGCGCGATGGCGGCGACCAGCCCGATCATGCGTGCGGTGATCGCAGCGGCCGGACGCGGCGTCCCGGTGCTGGGCGTGTGCAACGGCTTCCAGGTGTTGACCGAAGCCCGGCTTCTGCCCGGCGCGCTGCTGCGCAATGCGGGGCAGCGGTTCGTCTGTCGCACTGTGGGCCTCACAGTCGAAAACTCCGCGTCGCTGTTCACCGCAGGCTATGCGGCGGGCGAGACGATCCGCATCCCTGTCGCCCATCATGACGGCAATTACTATGCCGATGCCGACACGCTTGACCGGCTGGAAGGCGAAGGCCGCGTGGCGTTCCGCTACACCGAGGCGTGCAACGGTTCGGCGCGGGACATTGCAGGCGTGCTCAGCGACAATGGCCGGGTGCTCGGCATGATGCCCCACCCCGAACGTGCGATCGAACCGTCGGCAGTTCCGGCGCTTGGCGGAGCAGACGGGCGCAAGCTGTTCGAGAATATCCTCGCCAGCCTTGCCAGCGCCTGACGCGGGCGATCAGGCGCGCAATTCGCGCGTCATGCGAAACAGCCCGCGAGCATCCTCGGCGGTCATCGGCCGGCCGAAGTAAAAGCCCTGGATCTTGTCGCAGCCAAGGTTGCGGATCAGTTCGGCCTCGTCTCCGGTTTCCACGCCTTCAGCCGTGGTGGTCATGTTGAGGCTCTGTGCCATCGCCACCACTGCATTGATGATCGCAAGGCTTTCGGCGCTGCCCTGTGCTGCGCCCTGCACGAAGGTGCGATCGACCTTGATGGTCGAGAAGCGCAGCTTGCGCAGGTAGCCCAACGAGGAATAGCCGGTGCCGAAGTCATCGAGCGCGACCGAACAGCCCAGTGCCATCACCTGTTCCAGCGCATTGCGCGCAACGCTGGCATCGCGCAGGAAGATGCTCTCGGTCACTTCGATCTCGAGCCGGTCGGGCTTCAGACCGCTTTCCGCCAGCGCCTGCACCACTTCCTGATGGAAGGCGGGCTCCAGCAATTGTTCGGGCGAGACATTGACGTTGACCTTGACGTGTTCGGGCCAGTTGCGCGCCTCTTCGCAGGCCTTGCGCATGACCCATTGGCCAATCGGCACGATCAGGCGGGTGTCCTCGGCCAGCGGGATGAACTTGCCGGGGCTGACGAAGCCATGCTCGGCACTGTTCCAGCGCACCAGTGCCTCGAAGCTGACCACGCTTTCGCTGCGGGCATCGACCACGGGCTGATAATGCAGCACCATCTCGTTACGGCCCAGAGCCTTGCGCAGTGATGCTTCCAACGAACGGCGTTCTTCGGCCGAAGCGTGAAGCTCCTGCTCAAACCGGCAATGCTCGCCGCCGCCCATGTCCTTGGCGCGATAAAGCGCAAGGTCGGCATTGCGCATCATTTCCTCGACGCTGTTGCCATCGCGCGGCCCTTCGGCCGAACCGACGCTGGCGCCGACATAAAGCGTATGGTGGTCGACCTGATAGGGTTCGGACAGGCGGTCGATCACCCGGCGGGCCAGATCGCGGACGATCCCGGCAGCGCTGGCATCGCGGATAACGATGGCGAATTCATCGCCGCCCAGCCGCCCGACCATCTGGTTTTCACCCATCAGCGACTGCAACCGCGCCGACACCTGCGCCAGCAGCTTGTCGCCGGTCATGTGTCCGAGCGAATCATTGACTGCCTTGAAGCGATCGAGATCGACCATCAGCAGCGCGCAGCGGGTGCGCCATTGCACCGCATAGCGCAGCGCATCGCCCAGTGCCTCGGTCAGATGCAGGCGGTTGGGCAGCTGGGTCAGCGTGTCGTAACGCGCCAGATAGGCGATCTTCTCGGTAGATTTGCGCTGTTCGGTTACGTCCGATCCGACCCCGCGGAAACCGGTGAACCGGCCCTGTTCGTCGCGCATCGGCGTACCCGAAAGCTCCCACCAGCGTTCTTCACCAAGGATGAAGACCTGCACCAGCATATTCGAGAAATTCTCGCGGTTCTTCAGCCGCTCGGCCAGATCGTGGAGGCTTGCCGGAAACTGGCCGCTCTCCCAGTTGCGTCCCGCAATCATTTCAAGCAGCGGCTTGCCTTCGACATCGGGCTGCGACCGGCCAAGCGCAAAGGCGAAGCGCGGGCTGACCGACCGCAACCGCCGGGCAGGATCAACTTCCCACAGCCAGTCGGCCTCGTTTTCTTCGAATTCGCGCAGCAGCAGCGATACGACCGCTTCCTTTTCGATCACGGCAGCCTCGGCCATCCGCGCCTTCACGAAGGTCGAACGCACCTGAACCGTGGCGACAAGGCTGGCGATGGTGAACAGGATTGCCGCGCCCATCGCCTGCCATTCGCCCTGCATCGCAAGGCTGATGACCGCGCCCAGCCCGAGAATTCCGATATAGATCAGCACACTGAGCGGAGAGGTCGAAAACACGAAGGTCGACGACATCATCAGCACCAGCGCGATCAGCAGCATGGTGGTCGCCTGGGCGCCATCCGCCATGAACGGAAACACAAGCAAGGCCACCACCCAGCACACCGCCGAGGCGATGGAGTTGATGTTCTGCGAACGCTCCAGCACCGACGACGAGGTCCGCTGGCCGGTCTCGACCAGCAGCAGATCGGTCTGGCGCGACTTGTAGAGTATGAAGGACAGCAGCCCTGCCCAAGGCGCAACGATCAACAGACCGATCAGCGGCGCGAAGACCGAAGCGACAAACGCCGCGACCAGCGCATTGGCGAGCATCCGGTTGCGGCTGGCCTGCGCCAGTTCGGCATATTCGTCGCCCCGCAGCCGCGTCGGCTCGAACGCCGGATTACGCGACAATCCGAGGATATCGGATATCGGCAAATCGACCGCTGGAGGCGGCGGCAAGGAGACAGAGGGCTTGGCCACGATCAAGTGGCTTAACGACGAATGGTTAGATTGCGGTAAAGGAGCGCGGAAATCTGCAATAAGTTGATGGTTAATTCGCCCGGGCTTTTCCGGCCCTTTTTTCGGCTATTCGACCGTCACCGATTTGGCGAGGTTGCGGGGCTGATCGACATCGGTGCCTTTGACTACCGCCACATGGTAGGCAAGCAGCTGCACCGGTACCGCATAGACCATCGGCACGATCAGCGGGTGGACTACCGGCATCTCGATCGTGGCGATGCAGCCATCGCCTGCCTCGGCAATGCCCTTGGCGTCCGATATCAGCACCACCTGCCCCCCGCGCGCGCGAACCTCCTCCATGTTGGAGACGGTCTTTTCGAACAAAGGCCCCGACGGCGCGATCACCACCACCGGCACAGCATCGTCGATCAGAGCGATGGGGCCGTGCTTCATCTCGCCAGCGGCATAGCCTTCGGCATGGATGTAGCTGATTTCCTTAAGTTTCAATGCGCCTTCCAGCGCCAACGGGTAATCCAGCCCGCGCCCCAGATACAGCACATCGCGGGCCGGAGCGATCAGGTGCGCCATCGCGGCGATGTCATCATCATGCGCGAGCGCTGCGTTAAGCGCGGCTGGCGCTTCGAGCAGGTGGCGCACGATTTCGGCCTCCTCGTCACGCGTGAGGCGGCCTTTCCTGACCGCCATATGCGCCGCCAGCGCTGCGAGCACGGCCAACTGGCAGGTGAAGGCCTTGGTCGAGGCGACGCCGATTTCCGGCCCGGCATGGGTCGGCAGCAGCAGATCAGCCTCACGCGCCATCGTGCTGGTCGGCACGTTGACGACAACGCCGATAGTCTGGCCGTTCGCCTTGCAATGGCGCAGCGCGGCGAGCGTGTCGGCGGTTTCGCCGCTTTGCGAGATGAACAGCGCAAGGCCACCTTCTTCCAGTACCGGATTGCGGTAACGGAATTCCGAGGCGACATCGATGTCCACAGGCACGCGGGCGAATTGTTCGAACCAGTACTTCGCCACCATCCCGGCATAAAAACTGGTGCCGCAGGCAACGATGGTGAGGCGGCGGATGCTCGACAGGTCGAAATCGATCTGCGGCAGCGCCACCGAATTGTCCGAGCGGCGCAGGTAAGACGCGAGCGTCTGGGCCACCACGGTGGGCTGCTCGTAGATCTCCTTCTGCATGAAGTGGCGGTAATTGCCCTTCTCGACCATCGCCGCAGACGCGCCCGAGGTCTGGACCTCGCGGGTGACAGGGGTGTTGGTGATATCGAAGATTTCGGCCTGACCGCGGCGGATCACCACCCAGTCGCCTTCTTCCAGATAGGCGATGCGCTGCGTCAGGGGAGCGAGCGCCAGCGCGTCCGAACCGAGATACATTTCCGCATCCTGCCCGCCCTCGCCATAGCCCACCACCAGCGGTGATCCCAACCGCGCGCCGATCAGCAGATCGGGATATTGGCGGAAGGCAATTGCCAGCGCGAAAGCGCCGCGCAGACGCGGCAGAACAGCACGCACGGCTTCGACCGGCTCGGCCCCGGCTTCGACCTGGCTGGAAATCAGGTGAGCAACGATTTCGGTATCGGTTTCGCTTTCAAACGTCCGGCCTGCCGCGACGAGTTCGGCGCGCAGTTCCTTGTAGTTTTCGATGATCCCGTTGTGGACGATGGCCACCTCGGCCGTGGCGTGGGGGTGGGCATTGGCCGAAGTCGGCGCGCCGTGGGTGGCCCAGCGGGTATGCGCGATCCCGACATTGCCCGGCGCAGGATCGCCTGCGAGCACGGTTACCAGATTGGCAAGCCGCCCTTCGGCCCGCCGCCGCACCAGCGCGCCATCATGCAACGTGCATATCCCGGCGCTGTCATAGCCGCGATACTCCATGCGCTTCAGCCCGTCGACCAGACGGTCGGCGACGCTGGCGCTCCCCACGATCCCGATTATCCCGCACATCCGCTTCAGTCTTTCCTTGCCGTCGTTCCCACCGCTCTAACCGCACGCTTGTTAACGGCAAGCCCCCCAAATGCCCGGCGGACACAGGCTTAGGAAAAAAACAACCTTTCCTGCCTATTCACCATTCTTCGAGACGCACCCTTCGCTTCCTTTGGGCGAGGTGCGCAAGGTTGTTACGTAAGCCTCGGGGGCTGAGAATGAGCGCATTCGGCAAAAAGGGCAATGCAGGCGGGATGAAGCCGGGCTCACGGCCCGCCTTCGGTGTCGCACGGCCAATGAAGGGTGGAGGCGCGGCTCCGCGCGGCGGAGAGCAGTTCCCGCCGATCCCGGGTGAAGCCCCGGCACCGCGCCCTGCGCCCGCACCTTCGGCCAGCCCATCGCGTCCGGGCTCGACGGCCGAGGCGATGGACCGTCTCAATGAACGCATGGCCGCGATCAACGAATCCAATTCCGAAGTCGGCGGGTTTGAAGCCAGCGTCCACAAGATCAAGGAACAGGTGCTCCCGCGCCTGCTCGAACGTGTCGATCCCGAAGCAGCGGCGACATTGTCCAAGGAGGAACTCTCCGAGGAATTCCGCCCGATCATTCTGGAGGTGCTGGCCGAACTGAAGGTCACATTGAACCGGCGCGAACAATTCGCGCTGGAAAAGGTGCTGATCGACGAACTGCTTGGCTTCGGCCCGCTCGAAGAACTGCTCAATGATCCCGATATTTCCGATATCATGGTCAATGGTCCGGATCAGACCTACATCGAAAAGAAGGGCAAGCTGGTGCTCGCCCCGATCCGTTTCCGCGATGAACAGCACCTGTTCCAGATCGCCCAGCGCATCGTCAACATGGTCGGCCGCCGCGTCGACCAGACAACGCCGCTGGCTGACGCCCGTCTGAAAGACGGTTCGCGTGTGAACGTGATCGTGCCGCCGCTGTCGCTGCGCGGCACCGCAATCTCGATTCGTAAATTCTCCGAAAAGCCGATTACGCTCGACATGTTGCGCGACTTCGGTTCGATGTCGGACAAGATGTGTACCGCGCTGAAAATCGCGGGCGCGTGCCGGATGAACATCGTCATCTCGGGCGGTACGGGTTCGGGTAAAACCACCATGCTCAACGCCCTGTCGAAGATGATCGACCCGGGCGAGCGCGTGCTGACCATCGAAGACGCGGCCGAACTCCGCCTGCAGCAGCCGCACTGGCTGCCGCTCGAAACCCGTCCGCCGAACCTGGAAGGCCAGGGCGCGATCACCATCGGCGACCTCGTGAAGAACGCCCTGCGTATGCGTCCTGACCGCATCATCCTGGGCGAAATTCGCGGCGCGGAGTGTTTCGACCTTCTGGCCGCGATGAACACCGGTCACGATGGTTCGATGTGTACGCTCCACGCCAACAGCCCGCGCGAATGCCTTGGCCGTATGGAAAACATGATCCTGATGGGCGACATCAAGATCCCCAAGGAAGCCATCAGCCGCCAGATCGCCGAATCGGTCGACCTGATCGTGCAGGTGAAGCGTCTGCGCGACGGCTCACGCCGCACCACCAACATCACCGAGGTGATCGGGATGGAAGGCGACGTGATCGTGACGCAGGAGCTGTTCAAGTTCGAATATCTCGACGAGAGCGACGACGGGAAGATCCTCGGCGAATTCCGCGCATCGGGCCTGCGTCCCTACACGCTGGAAAAGGCGCGTCAGTTCGGGTTCGATCAGGCGTATCTTGAGGCCTGCCTGTAAGGCAGGCGCTATCGGCCCCTCCGGGCCGATAGCTGCGGCCTAACCGGCCGGCGGCCGGTCGGCCTTGCGACGCCTTTGGCGTCGGTTGATTGCCAGCAACAGCACCCCCACACCGGCTGCGCCGCCGACCAAAGGCGGGCGGGCACGAACCATGCCCTTGTCTATGCCTACAACCCCCCGATCACAACCGGCAGGCTCATCGCAAGGCATCCTCCGCCCAGCATCGCAGCGAGCATGAACAGGCCCGTCCACGGCACCCAGCCGACCTGTTCCAGCCGCTCCAGACTGCGGCTTTTCGCACGGCGGCGCTCCATCAGGGCGGCGAAACCGGCGAACACCCATAACAGCCCGCCCACCGTCGCAAGCTGCGCGGCGTCGCTCATCAGTTCGAATTGGGCGATCGGATCGGTCACGCGGCCCATGTAAGCGCGCGCGGCGCTTGCGCAAGCCGCGCGGCTCGGCCAAGCCCGCCTGCGATGGATGGCTCAATCGCCCGGCCCCGCCCCCTGCTTGCGCTGGGTGTGCGACTGCTCGCCGCCTTCGCGCTGGCGACGATGGGGATGCTGGTGAAGCTGGCGGGGGAACGCGGCGCGCATCTGATCGAACTGATTTTCTGGCGGCAACTGCTCACCGTCATTCTGCTTGGCGCAGGGCTAGGGCTGACCGGACGGCTGGCGATGCTCAGGACAGAGCGCCTGCCCGCCCATGCCCGCCGCGCCGCCGCCGGGTTTTTCGGGATGATCTTCACCTATGGCGCGGTGCTGCTGCTGCCGCTGGCCGAGGCCACGACGCTTGGCTTTACCGCGCCGGTGTTTGCCGTCCTGATCGCGATCGTGCTGTTCCGCGAACGGATCGGCCCCTATCGCTGGGCCGCGGTGGTGATGGGCTTTGCCGGCGTGATCGTGGTGATGCAGCCGTTCAGCGGGTTGCATGACGGCGTCACGCTGGCAGGCGTCGCCGTCGGCCTTGTCGCACCCTTCATGGTCGCAGTGATCAGCTTCCAGTTGCAAGACCTCAACACCACCGAAAACCCGTGGAGCATCGTCTTCTGGTTCGCCACACTCAGCCTGCCCGTAGCCGCCATCGCCCTGCCCTTCGTCATCGCCGCCCATGATCCGGTAACCTGGGCATTGATGCTCGGCATGGGTCTGGTCGGCGCGGTGGCACAGATGCTGCTGACGACATCGCTCAGGTTCGGATCGGCGGCGGTGATCCTGCTGATGGATTACACCGCGCTGCTGTGGGCGAGCGTCTACGGCTACACCATCTTTGACCGCGCCGCGCCCGCCAGCCTGTGGCTCGGTGCGCCGCTGATTATTGCAGCCGGCCTGCTGATCGCATGGCGCGAGCGGCAACTCGCCCGATCCCGGGTGCATTCCGGCGAATAGCATGGACCCCGCGCGCGCTCCGCCCGGTAGCCCCGCAAGGGGGCCACCACGAAGGAGTACCCTGCCATGACCACCCGTAACCTGATCCTCGTTCTCGCAGCCTTGCCGCCAATTCTCGCCGCGAGCGCATGCAACACCGTCGAAGGCGCAGGCGAAGACCTGCAATCGGCTTCGCGCGAGGTCGAAAAGGAAATCTGACACGTCGGCGCGGGCGGCGCTTCAGGTGATTGTCAGGAATATTTTTGCAGGGTCGTGCGTTGAACCGATAGACTGGCTGACAAAGGACCCTGCCCGATGATTCGCAATGTACTGACTGCCGCCGCCCTCGCCGCTCTCGCCTTGACTGCCACTGCCTGCAACACGGTTGACGGCATTGGCGATGACATCAAGTCGGTCGGTCAGGCCGGCAAGCGCGCGATCGACTAAATCCTGCGATAAACCAGCATGATGTTGTTGGCCGGCAGCGCATGACGCGCGCTGCGGGCCATGCCGTGCTGCGCCGCAAGCGCATCCAGCGCTTCGGCTTCGCGCAGCCCCCACAGCGGGTTGCGGGCCTTGAGACTGGCGTCGAAATCGAGGTTGGACGCTGCCGTCTCCACCCCCTGCTCGATATAGGGGCCATAAAGCACCAGCGGCCCGCCTGTGCTGCCTAACAACCGGGCAGCACCCGGGAAAAGCCCCAGGGTCGCCTCCCAAGGGCTGATGTGGACCATGTTGATGCACACTATTGCAGCAGCTTGCGCCACCGGCCACGTGTCAGGCGCTGCTGCATCGAGCAGGAGCGGCGCGCCAAGATTGGTGCCGGGGTATTCCTCGCGGTAGGCGGCGATCGAGGCCAGCGCTTCGGCCGATGGATCAGTCGGTTGCCACGCCAGCGCGGGGAAGCTCTCGGCAAAGAACACCGCGTGTTCCCCCGTCCCTGCCGCGATTTCGAGCACGGTGCCATTGGTCGGCAATTCGCGCGCCAGCACGTCAGCAATCGGCTCGCGGTTGCGCAGGGTGGCAGGGGCGTGCTGCTTCACGCTCACGAAAACATCCTCATGACACTTGGCGCTCCCGCCCTTCCCAATAGGGTGCGCGCAATTCGCGCCGCAGGATCTTGCCGCTGGCGTTCCTCGGCATCAGCGGGATGACATCGACGCTTTTCGGGGCCTTGAAGGCTGCGATCCGTTCCCGCGTCCAGGCGATCACGTCAGCCTCGTCCACCTCCATGCCCGGCTTGGCAACGACGCAGGCCTTCACTTCCTCGCCCCACTTGGCGCTCGGCACGCCGATCACCGCGACTTCGGCGATGGCGGGGTGGCCGTAAATCGCGCTTTCGACCTCGGCGGGATAGACGTTCTCGCCGCCCGAGATGATCATGTCCTTGATGCGGTCCTGAATATAGACGTAGCCGTCTTCGTCCATCACGCCTGCGTCTCCGGTGTGGAGCCAGCCGTCAGGGTCGATGGTCTTGGTGGTCGCTTCGGGCAGCTTCCAGTAGCCGGGCGTATTGGTGGGCGAGAGAATGCAGACCTCGCCGATGTCGCCGCGTGGCACCTCCACGTTGTCCGGCCCGCGCACCTGAATCTCGACGCCGGGGCTGGCCTTGCCCGCCGAACGCATCCGCTGGTTGCCTTCGAGGCTGTGATCCTCTGGCGGCAGGATCGAGATTGTGCCTGCGGTCTCGGTCATGCCGTAAGCTTGCAGGAATTTGGTGGTGGGCATGGTGCGCACCGCTTCCTTGAGCAGTTCCAGCGGCATGGGCGCGGCGCCATACATCAGGTATTTGAGGTTGCTGAAGTCCGTGGTGGCCGCACACGGGTGCTGGACGACCATCTGCAAGGCGGCTGGTACGATGAACATATGCGTTGCCCCGGCCTCGATCGCTTCGAGCACGCCCACAGGGGTAAACTCGGCCTGCACCAGAGAGCGCACGCCGCTGGCAATCGCGATGTTCACCAGCCCGGTGCCGCCGATATGCGCGCAGGGCATGGCGACCAGCATGCAGTCCTTCGGTTCGTAATACTGCCAGTCCAGCCCCGCTTCATTGCCCGGATTGCGCAGGCCCAGAAGGTTGGTGTTGGTCAGCATCGCGCCCTTGGGGTTGCCGGTCGTCCCTGAGGTATAAAGCTGCAGCACCGGATCATGCGGGCCGGGGGGCGTGTAATCCGCAGGCTCGAACCCGGCGGCGGCGGTGCGCGCAGCCTCAGCCTCGATCACTTCGGGGTTGGCGGGGACATCGCCTGCCACCTGATGCGCCGTCGCTACAAACTCGGCATCGGCGAACAGCAGCTTCGCTTCGGTATCGCCGAGGATATAGGCGATCTCGCGCGGGGCGAGGCGCCAGCCGATCGGCACCATCACCGCCCCCATCCGCGCTGCCGCGATATAAAGCAGGAAGTAGGTATCACGGTTCTTGCCGAGCCACGCCACCCGGTCGCCCGCTGCAACCCCGCGCGCATGCAGCAGCGCGATCAGCTGGCGGGTGAGAACATCGGCCTCGGCAAAGGTGGTGACCCGGCCGTCCTGATCGAAAGCAGGGCCGTCAGGCCGCTCCTTCGCCCAGAAATGCAGGATCGCATCGAAGGTCGAAAAATCGTGATAGGCGTTTTTCGCCATGGCGGTGCTCTCTCCCAAAAGCTGTGTCGGGAGAGATTAAGCGCAAGGCTGCGCGCCGGTCTAGCGAAACCGCCCCTGCCGCCGCGCAATCGGTTCGCGCAGGATCAGCCACACCAGCAGCCCCAGCGGCCCGGCCATGAACGTCGCCAGCAAAACGGGAGCCTGAATGAAGCGCGAGATGTTCTTCGCGTCGCCATCGCGGGAAATCCACAAGCCAACGAACAGATCGAATGCGAGATAATGCGTCCAGCCGATCGTCACCCCGGCATCGCTGGCGAAGATCGATCGCACGCCTGTAATCGTGGTGAAATCCGCCCCGCCGCCCTGCGGGTTGGGAAACAAGCCGGTAAGCAATCCGATCAGGCCGGTGGCATAGATCAGGCACAAGAGTCCGACACCGAGATACAGCACCCCCGACAGTAGCGCGGGCCAGCGCGGCAGCAGGATCAGCGCGGTCCACGCGATCAGCGCGAGCAGGTTGACCATGCTGAACCATGCATTCCAGTCGATCATGCCGTCTCTCCCGTCTGGCCCACCTTGCGCCATTCGCGTGCGGCGCGGCGCATCGCTTCGTTATCATGGGTGAAGCGCCCGCCCGCGCGGCGCAGCGCAAGGCCCAGCGCAGCCTCGGCCACCAGCCCTGCATCGATCGAGCGATACCGCTCCCACTTGCCCGACAACAGCGGATCGATCAGCGGCGCAGCGATGATCGCGGCCCGCTCGGCAAAGCGCAGGTCGTCCGGGCGTTCACCGCGCAACAGGCCGGGATGGAGGATGTCGAGCCGCTTGAACCCGACACGCGACAGCGCCTCCTCGGTCTCGCCCTTGACGCGCATATAGAGCGTCTTGGAGCGCGCATCGGCTCCGGCGGCGCTGACCACTACCATGTTCGGCACGCCCGCACGCTTGGCCGCTTCGGCGGTGGCAATTACCAGATCGTGATCGACGCTGCGGAACGCCGCCTCGTCACGGCCGGCCTTCTTCCATGTCGTGCCAAGCGCGCAGATCAGCGCTCGCGGACGCACGGCGTCCAACACATCGCCCCACTTGTCAGGCTCGGAAACGAACATCTCCATCCGTGCGCCGGGCGGCAACGGAGCCTCGCGCCGGGCGATGCCGACGATCCGGACCTCGTCACCCGCGCTGGCGACTTCGATCACGCGGCGGCCGATCAGCCCTGTGGCGCCGACCAGCGCGATACGCACCGGCCCGATGGAACGCGGCTCAGACATTGATCAATCCCATGGGCCGCTCGCCATAGATGCCGGTGACGGCCTGCATCGCAAAGCGATCGCTCATCCCCGCGATAAAGTCGGCGATCACGCGGGCGCGCTGCGGATCGTGTGCGGGCAGGCGCGCCTGCCAGTCATCAGGCATCAGGGTCGCATCCTGCGCATAGGCAGCAAACAGCCGCGCCACCACATCGCGCGCGCGGTTGGCTGCCGAGATTTGCTCGGGGTGATAATACAGCCGTTCATACATGAAGGTCTTCAGCCGCCGTTCCTGCGCGGCCATCGCGGGCGAGAACCCCGCCAGCTGCCGTCCCGCCCCGCGCACTTCGGCCACCGAGGCGAGGTCTTTGACCTGCGCCGCCGTATGCTCGATCACATCATTCACCATCAATCCGATCTGGTCGCGTATCATCTCGCGCAGCAGACGCTCACGCGGGGCGTGAGGGAAGCGCTTTTCGACACTACGCCACTGGTCTGCGAGGAAATCGAGCGTCAGCAAGTCATCAAGGCTGAGAAAGCCTGCGCGCAGGCCATCGTCGATGTCGTGATTGTCATAGGCGATATCATCCGCCACCGCCGCCACCTGCGCCTCCAGTGAGGGCCAGGTGCCGAGCATCAGCGGGAAGGCTTCGTCCAGTTCGGCCAGCGCCCAGTTCGGCGCGATCACCGGTCCGTTGTGCTTGGCAAGGCCTTCCAGCAGATCCCATGTCAGGTTCAGCCCGTCATGTTCGGGATAGGGGCACTCGATCCGCATCACCGTGCGCAGCGCCTGCGCATTGTGATCGAAGCCGCCGTGCCGCTCCATCGATTCCGACAGCGCCGCCTCGCCCGCATGGCCGAACGGCGGATGGCCGAGATCATGGGCAAGGCACAGCGCCTCGGTCAGATCCTCGTCCAGCCCCAGCGCGCGGGCGATCACGCGGCCGATCTGCGCGACTTCAAGGCTGTGGGTCAGGCGGGTGCGATAGTGATCGCCATCAGGCGCGATGAAGACCTGAGTCTTGGACTTCAGCCGCCGGAAGCTCATCGAATGGACGATCCGGTCGCGGTCACGCTGGAAGGCGCTGCGCGGGCCGCGCCGCTCTCCGCCGGTTGCACCGCCGAATTCACGGGGGCCATGGGCTGCGGGGTCGGCGGCATGGGGGGCGCGGGTCATCACGGTCCGAGCGATTAGGCGAGAGGCCAGCGCTTCTCAACCGGAACAGGGAGGGAACAGTTCGGAAATGACGGGGAAACAGTAACTTGGCTTACCAAGTAATATGGGGCCGCCCTCCGGTGATTGGGGGGGAGGAGGACGGCCCCAAGGGCCTGTCGGTGCGACCCGAAGACCCGGATGATGCCAATTCGTTTCCGAGACAAAATCCGAGCGGGCGCTTATCTGCCAAGTTTCGAAGATGCACCCCTTGCAAGCCGGCTAATCGACAGGCTGCCTGTCTTGCCGGATGAGCCGAGCACTAATTCACGCTTCCTGTTCGAGAATCCAGTCAGCCGCAGCCTCGCAATGGATGCGGGTGCTGTCGAAGATCGGCAACACGTTGGCGTCGATATCGACCACCAGATCAAGCTCGGTACAGGCAAGCACGATCGCGGTTGCACCTTCCTGGGCCTTGTTGGTGATGATCGTTTTCATCGTCCGTTCGGCCTCTCGCGTGACCTTGCCGACCATCAGTTCGTCATAGATGATCCGGTCAAGCATTTCGACGTAGTCCAGGTTGGGCGGCAGCAGATCGATCCCGTGGGCGACCAGCCGCTTGCGGTAGAAACTCTCGGTCATCACGTTACGCGTACCGAGCAGCGCCGCGCTGGTAATCCCGGCGCGCTTCATGGCGAGGCCGACATATTCGGCGATATGCAGGATCGGGATATTCACCGAAGCGGCGACATCATCATACAGGCGGTGCATCGAATTGGCGCCGATGATCAGGCCTTCAGCCCCCGCCCCTTCCAGCCGCCGGGCGCTGTCGATCAGCACGCTGGCCGCACGCTGCCAGTCACGTTCCTCGCGCAGCGCGTAAAGCTGGCAGAAGTCGAGGCTTTCGATCAGCAGCGGGGCGCTGGCCATCGGCGCGGCGCGGCGTTGGACGATCCGGTTGATGTGATCATAATAGGTCGCGGTCGACACCCAGCTCATGCCGCCGATGATCCCGAGTTTGCGCAAAGCCGCAGCCCTTTCGAATATGTGTGCCGTCGCGAACGGCTGTAGGGCAGCGCTGTTCCCACCGTCCAGTGGGCGCAAGCGCGAAGGCGTGGCTTAGCCGGGGTTTGCCTGCGGTTTTGCTGCCGGTGCGTGTTCCGCCAGCCACGGTTGCAGATCAGCCAGCGTCGCTTCCACCGCTTCCTCGTGCGGCAGGTGGCCGATCTTGGGATAGATCACCAGCCGGTTGTTCGGCATGGTCTTCGCCAGCCATTGCCCGGCTTCGACCGGGATCAGGCGGTCTTCCTCGCCCCACAGGATCAGCGTCGGGGTGGTGACAGCGGCGATCTCGGCCTCGGTCAGCGGGTCATAGGGATAGCCGAAACGCTTCAGCGTGGCGCGCCGGTTGCCGGGATAACGCAGCAGTTCCCAGTAACGGGTCACCGCCGCCTCGCTCGCGACGGACTTGACCGAGACAGATTGTTCGAGGCTCTGGGCGATCAGGCTGCGCGGCGTGATCTGTTCGACCAGCAGATTGATCCCCGGCGTCTGCGCGATCTTGAAGCCGATATTGCCGCTGGAGCTACTGCCCTCGTCGTCCTTCTTACGGTCGATCTTGAGCATCGGCCCGCCGCTGCCATCGACCAGCACGAGGCCCGACAGGCGTTCAGGATGCGCCACCGCAAAGGCCAAGGCGTGCTTGCCGCCCATCGAATTGCCGCCAAGCACGAACTGCTTGAGCCCCAGCGCGTCGGCCACTTCGAGGATATCGGCGACATAATTGTCGCGGCTGTAATCATGCTTGGGGTCTGGGCCGGTGAGGCCGTGGCCGACCTGATCGAAACGGATCACCCGGTATTGGCCCTTGAGCGCCTCGACCCACGGCTCCCACGTGTGGAGATCGGCGTTGGAGCCGTGCAGCAGCACAATCGCGGGCGCATCTTTCGGCCCTTCGTCACGCAAATGCACGGTCACGCCGTTGCCAATCGCGACGAATTGCGAAGGCGGCCCACCATATTTGGCGCGCATTTCAGCCGCGTCGGTATCGGGCGTACGGAAAATCAGGAAGGCGATCACGAGAACGCCAAGGAGCGCGAGCAATCCGCGCCAGACCCACTTCATCATTTCATCTCCGCAATCCAGCGCCGCACAACTGCGACGCCGTCCTTATCAACGCTGGCCTTGCCCAGTTCCGGCATGGCGATGCCGCCTTCGGCGCTATCCATCCGGTAGAGCAGGATCGACTTGTCAGGCTCGCCCGGCAGCACCGAGAAATCATGCCCCCCTGCCCCGCGCCCCGCCGCAACGGGACGCTTCATGATGCCGATGGCGTGCGGATCATCCTGCTCCCAGCGCAGATCGAGCCCGCTGTTGGACGCGCCCCCGCCCGGCTGGTGGCAGTGCGCGCAGTTCACATCGAGATAGGCGCGGGCGAAGGGCTCGGCCGGGCTTTCCCCGGTATAGCCCGCCCAGACCGGCATCGTCGCCCCGCCCGGCGGCAGGCGGTCGAGCGCACCACGATCCAGCATATCCGCCATCCACCTGACCGAAAGATTGCGTGCCTTGGGGCCGATGGGGATCACCGCGCCGTCCTTGGAATGGCAGGTCTTGCACTGGTTCTTGTTGGGGATGGCATAGGAAATCGCCTCCCCCACAGGCGTCACCAGATCAATCCGCCCGCCCGCCACAGCCAGCGTCGCCTCGGTCTGTTCGGCGTTCCAGCGATAGGGCAAGGCCATCCATCCGTCCGCCCGGTGCAGCAGCACGCGGGTTTCGATCAGGCGCCGATCAGCGCCTTCCCCAAAGGCAAAGGTCTTGATGATCGCCGCGCCGACGGGGAATTGCAGCAGGCCCTCTCCATCAGCGGTCAGCTGCGTGCCTTGGGGCAGATAGATGAAACGCAGCTTCTCCGCACCGTCCGACCACAGGGGGGTATTGAGCGCGTAGGGCGTCACGCCGTCCGCCGGAACTTGCCGTGCGCCATCGGCAAAGAAGCCGTATTCCGAAAGGGTGCGCGGCATCCCTTCACCTGCCACCGCCGCATCATTGACGCGCAGCACTTCGGGCGCCGTTGCCCGCGCCGCCATCGCTCCGCCAAGCGCCAGCAGCGACAATGCAAGCAGGGCGGCGCCGCGCTTCACTTCAGCCGCGCCTCCAGCTCGGCGGGCGCACCGACGGCGGGGAACATATACAGCTCGGTCGGCGCCAAGGTCAGCGGCCCCGGCTGCGCTTCAGAGAGGCTTTGCCCGACCTTGGACAGATTGAGCGACCACCCCGTCACCCCCGCCACGACCTTCAGCGCGTTGTCGGGCGTTTCGGCGAGGCCATCCCACAGCACCGGCGGCAGCGCTCCGCCGAAGGCGGCGAGCAGCATCTCCTTGCCGTCCAACTGCGGATCGTCCCCGCCGCGTCCAAAGGCGTTTTTGCCGACAATCACATTGCGGGCATGGGGGTTGTAACGCGTGTCGGTGAACGGCTGGGTGTAGGCGATCACCATGACATGCGCGGTCGCGTTGCCTTCGAAGGCATTGTCCTCGATCAGCACGCCGTCATTGGCCATCACCAGCACGCCCGTCCCGCGCCGCACGCTTGCGACGATATTGCCCGGCGGGGCGAAATTGGGGGTGTCGTTGTCAAACACCACGTTCTTGCGCAGGATCACATTGCCCCCGCCCATCACCGGCAGGCCGGGCAGATCGAACACCAGCAGCCCGCCGGTGTTGTGGGTGGCGATATTGTTTTCGACCAGCGCATTGCGGCTGTTCTCGATCTCGATCCCCGCGACGTTGTATTCCACCAGATTGCCGCGCACGGTGATGTCGCGGCTTTGCCCGACATAAATGCCCGCGTCCGACGCGCCGACGACCTTCGACCGCTGCACCAGCACGCCTTTGCTTTCGACCGGATAGATGCCGTAAGCGCCGTTGGTCGACTTCGGCCCGCCGGTCCATTCGACCCGCAGACTGTCATAGATGATGTTGTCCGCGCCCTTGGACTTGATCCCGTCACCCTTGGGGTTCTCGACGGCGAAGCCCTGCAAGGTGACATTGTCCGAGGTGACGAGCAGACCCTCGCCCGCGCCCTGCTGTCCGGTGAAATCGAGGATCGACTTGTCCATCCCAGCGCCGCGCAGCGTGACGCCGTCAACATCAAGGCTGAGGCCGTCGGTCAGTGTGAAACGCCCCTCGCCCAGTTCGATCACATCGCCCGGCGCGGCAAGGATCAATGCCTCCAGCAAGCGCGCCTGTGCGCCTTCACCCGGTTCGACGCGGTGGGTTTCGGCAGCAAGCGGTGCGGCTGTAGCCAGCAGCACAGCGGCCAGTGCAAAGCGTTTCATGGTGTTCTCCCTCTCCGCCGCGCAGTGTGGCGCATGGGGGGGAGCAATTGCAAGCGCCTCAAGCAGCGGCGCGGTTGGCGGACAAAAAGCCTCAGCCGATTCCTATCGCGCAAAGCCCGGCGCTGGTGGTCAGCACGGCGACCGCCTCGCCATCATTCACCCGGTCCAATCGCTTGACGAGTTCGCCGAGGCCGTAGCCTTCTTCGGGCTCGCCCTCCTGCGCTGCCATGCCCTGACGCAGCTTCCACAGCTGGCCGATGGTCAGACGGTCCACCATGCGTTCCGCCATGCAGGCGGCGCGTTTTTCACCGATGCCGGATTCAACCAGCGCGCCCTTGACCTGCATTTCGACGAGCGGGTTGGCGAGGCCGGAGAACAAGGCTCCGGCCCCCAAGGCGATAATCAGCACAAGGCCAATCAGCAGCTTCTTCATCGTAGGTTTAATCCAGCGACTTGACGATTTCCTCGACCATTTTCTTCGCATCCGCGAGGAGCATGACGGTCTGGTTCATGTAGAACACGTCGTTGTCGACCCCGGCATAGCCGACGCCGCCCATCGAGCGCTTGATGAAGAACACCTGCTTGGCCTTATCCACGTCGAACACCGGCATCCCGTAGATCGGCGAGGACTTGTCGGTCTTGGCCGCGGGGTTCACCACGTCGTTCGCGCCGATGATGAAGGCGACGTCGCACTGGGCGAATTCGGAGTTGATGTCCTCCAGTTCGAAGACTTCATCGTAAGGCACGGATGCTTCGGCGAGCAGCACGTTCATGTGCCCGGGCATACGGCCTGCGACGGGGTGGATGGCGTACTTCACCTCCACGCCCTTTTCCTTGAGCTTGTCGCCCATTTCGCGGAGCGCGTGCTGGGCCTGCGCCACCGCCATCCCGTAGCCGGGGATGATGATGACCTTCTCGGCCTGTTCGAGCATGTAGGCCGCGTCTTCCGCGCTGCCCTGCTTGTAGGGCCGCTGTTCGCGCGCGCCGCCACCGCCGCCCGCTTCCGGCGCCGCGCCGAACCCGCCCGCGATCACCGAAATGAAGCTGCGGTTCATCGCGCGGCACATGATGTAGCTGAGGATCGCCCCTGACGAACCGACCAGCGCCCCGGTGATGATCATCGCGCTGTTACCCAGCGTGAAGCCCATCGCCGCTGCCGCCCAGCCCGAGTACGAGTTGAGCATCGACACGACCACGGGCATGTCCGCCCCGCCGATCGGGATGATCAGCAGGAAGCCGATGATGAAGGCCAGCACCGCAATCGCGATAACCATCCAGCCCTCACCCGCGCCGCCCTGCGGGGAAACGGTGTAGAGCCCGATCAGCGCAAGGATCGCCGCCAGCGTGCCCAGATTGATGACATGCCGCCCCGGCAGCATGATCGGCGAACCGCTCATCCGGCCCGACAGCTTGAGGAAGGCGATGATCGAACCCGAGAAGGTGATCGCCCCGATGGCGATCCCGAGGCCGAGTTCCACGCGGCTGACGGCAAGGATCTGCCCTGCCTCGTCCACAATTCCGAAGGACAGCGGATCGAGCCACGCGCCAAAGCCCACGACCACGGCCGCAAGGCCTACAAGGCTGTGGAAGCCGGCGACCAGTTCCGGCATCGCGGTCATGGCGATGCGGCGGGCAATCACCACGCCCACAGCGCCGCCGATGGCGACCGCAATCAGGATTTCGACGATATTGGCAATGTCATGGGTGACCAGCGTGGTCGCGACGGCAATCGCCATCCCGATCATGCCATTGCGGTTACCCGCCTGACTGGTCGCCGGGCTGGAAAGCCCGCGCAGCGCGAGGATGAAGAACACGCCCGAAACGAGGTAGGCGAGCATCGCCCAGGCCGGCGTTCCGCCCCCGTGGGCCGCGCCCGCGGCAAGAATGGAGAAGCTCATCTCTTACTTGCCCTTCTTCTTGTACATCGCGAGCATACGCTGCGTGACGGCAAAGCCGCCGAAAATGTTGATGCTGGCAAGCACCACCCCGAACAGGCCAAGATACTTGGCAATCGGGCTGTTCGCCTCAGCCGAAGCAATCAGCGCGCCGACGATGATCACCGACGAAATCGCATTGGTGACCGCCATCAGCGGGGTGTGAAGCGCCGGGGTCACCGACCAGACGACGTAATAGCCCACAAAGCAGGCCAGCACGAAGATGCTGAGAATTGAAATGAAGTCCATGGATTGCCCCTATTTCCCCGGCGCAAGATATTCGGTCAGCAGCGTCACCAGCCCCGGCACATTCGCCCCGCGGCTGAGATTGAACGCTATCGGCGCGCTGCCCGAAACGGTCAGCGTAAGTTCGGTATCGAGATCGAAGTGGCCCGCGCTTTCCAGCGTGAAGGTCGTGATGGCGCGGTACGGTATCGTCAGGAACCGTTTCTTCGATCCGGTCAGCCCCTGCACATCGATCATCAGGATCCGGCGATCGGTGAAGATGATCGAATCCCGCACCAGCTTGAAGGCGAACCGCACATGCTCGCCCTGCGCCAGCGCATAGGCGAGGTTTTCAGCGGCGTCTTCGACATCCCAGACAGTGGCGTTGATCAGCCCCATCGCCTTAATCCGCCTGCCCGGGGGGCGTCGCATACAGCAGCGATCCGCTGTTGTAGCCGTCATATATCTCGGTGAATTTGACCGGTTGCCCGCCAAACGGCTTGAGGATGCGCATCCGCACATCTTCCTTGCGGCGCTCCAGCAGTTCTAGCTCAAGGCCGGCAATCGCCAGCACCGAGGGGAACACCGCGGTTGCGCATTGCGAAGGCACGGTCGGTTCGCGGCATTCACGGATCATCCATTCACGCCGCTTCTCGCGGCCCACCTTGAAGTGGAAGCGCACCATGTTGCCGCCTTCCTGCGTCAGCGGAATCTGGATCCCGCCATCAAGAATGCGCTGATAGTTGAGCGAGAGGTAAGGCGCGTCGATCATCGTCGCCGGATCGAGCGTGTCCATGGTGGCCGGCGCAATCGGGAACGGCTTTGCCTTCGCCAGATCGCCTTCCAGCGTCATCCAGTAATCGCCGCCCGAGCCACCGGCGAACGCCATGTCCATGGCGCCATCACGGTCGCTGTCGATCATGCAGACCCGCTTCGACTTGGCCGTGCCGCTCACTGTCTTGTTCACGTTACAAGCCATCGGATAGGCCGAATGCACCAGCACCATCTGGGTGCCTTTCGGCACCACCAGCACCCCGGCCTTGTCGAGGACATCGGCCTGCGGGGCGAACAACCCGCGCGGGCGAAGCCGCGTCTCGACGACGGTGCCCTGTTCCTTGACCCAGAAATCCTGCGCCGGAACGTCCGTCGGAACGATGTCCCAGCTCAGTTCATAGGGGCCGGAAAGCTGCGCATGCGCCGGGGCCGCGAGCAGCGCCGCGACAGCAGCTCCGCTTGCCGCGAGCCAGATCCGGCGCAGCGGGCTCATCCCAGCAGCCGCTCGTTCACGACCTTGCCGCCCAGCGTCAGGCGGATCGCATTGCCGATTTCCTCGTCGAGCACGGGCTTGCCCGCTTCCTTGTCCCAGAAAGCACTGAGGAAGTTGTAGTGGTTGCGCGCAAACAGCGCCGAAGCATCGGCGGGGAGCGCGGCGGGGGTGTTGGCGTAGCCGATGATCTTGACGCCGTGCTTGATCACGACCTCGTCCGGCACCGAGCCTTCCACGTTCCCGCCCTGCGCCACCGCAAGGTCGAAGATCACGCTGCCGGGCTTCATCGTCGCGATCTGCGCATCGGTGATGAGGCGCGGCGCAGCGCGGCCCGGGATCAGCGCGGTGGTGATGACGATATCCTGCTTGGCGATGTGCGAGCTCACCAGTTCGGCCTGCGCCTTCTGGTATTCCTCGCTCATTTCGGTGGCATAGCCGCCCGAACCTTCGCCCTCGATCCCGGCGACGTTCTCGACGAAGATCGGCTTGGCACCGAGCGACTGGATCTGTTCCTTGGTGGCAGATCGCACGTCGGTCGCGGAAACCTGCGCGCCAAGGCGGCGGGCGGTGGCAATCGCCTGAAGGCCCGCAACGCCCACACCCATGATGAAAGCGCGCGCGGCCTGAACGGTGCCGGCGGCGGTCATCATCATCGGGAAGGCGCGGCCATAGGCGTCGGCTGCTGCCAGCACCGCCTTGTACCCTGCAAGGTTCGATTGCGAGGACAGCACGTCCATCGACTGCGCACGGGTGATGCGCGGCATGAATTCCATGCTGAGCGCCTCGTAACCGGCCGCCGCATAGGCATCGACCACATCACGCTTGGTAAAGGGATCGAACAGTGCCGCCACCCATGCACCCGGTTTGGCACCGGCCAGCAACGCCACATCGGGCGCCTGAATGCCGAGCACGATATCGGCATCCTTCACGCATCCCGCCGCATCGGCGATGGTCACCCCCGCTTCGGCATAGGCATCGTCGGTGATCGAAGCGATCACGCCCGCACCCGCCTCGACCGCGACCGTGCAGCCCAGGGCAGCGAACTTCTTGGCCGTTTCCGGCGTGGCGGCGACGCGCGTCTCACCCGAGGCGCGCTCTTTCAGGATGGCGATTTTCACCTGGGTGCCGGCTTAGCTGGCAATCGCGGCGACGACAGCGAACGCGATAACCGCGATCACCGGAACAGCCCATTTGAGCGTCGCCATGAAGCCGCCGTAAGTGGCCTGCGCCTTTTCCATGTCGTGAACTGTCATGATTTGTCTTTCCCCTTGGGCTGTCGAACGCGCACAGGCGCGATTGGTTGCCGAGTGGTTGTCGAAAAAATGCGGGCCGCACGGCCCCTGCTCGCTCCCGTATCGAAGCACGGCGGCTATCTCAAGCCACCTTTAATGAGAGTCCATCCCCAAACTCGCCGCACGTGCCGTTCCTACCTGTCCCGTCGCGGCACAGTCTTAATCCCGTTTTTACCTCCGCGTCCTATGCACGTGGCTTGCGTCAGACCGGGCCAAGATGCCCGGCACGACATAGGAAAGCGAGCGGCAAGGCTGATGGCGGATATTGATTGCCACCCCGAAGCGCAGGAAGATGCGCGAATCGTCATGCTTATCGATGATGAGCCTGCGCAGTCGCGTCTTATTACCGCGATTGCCGCGCGCGATGGCTGGCGCACAATCGTTGCCTCGGATGCCGAAACCGCAATCGCGATGCTGGGCACCCGCGAAGGGATGCAGCTTTCCGCGATCCTGCTCGATCAATGGGTGCCGGGCGATGATGCCTGTCAGCTGATCGCCGAGCTGAAATCGCGCCGCCCCGCCCTGCCGATCCTGATGCTGACCACCAGTGCATCGCCGCTGCTGGCCGTCGAAGCGATGCGCGCCGGTGCCTCGGATTACCTTGTGAAGCCCGTCTCGCCCGACCGGCTGATGGAGGCGCTGCGCACTGTCACCGCACGCCAGTCCCCGCGCGATGAACTCGCCCCGCTGACCGAGAAGATGTCGGCCAGCCTCGATTTCGATGCGATGATAGGCACCGCCCCGCAATTCCGCGCCGCGCTCGCCCAGGCCGCCAAGGCTGCTCGCGGGCATGGCCATGTGCTGATCGAAGGCGAAACCGGCACAGGCAAGGAAATGCTGATGCGCGCAATGCACGGTGCATCGCCGCGTTCCAAGGAAGCCTTGCGGATCATCAACCTTGCCTCGGTCCCGCCCGGATCGATCGATTCTGTCTTGTTCGGGCATGAACCCGGCAGCTTCCCCGGCGCGTTCGACCGCCAGATCGGCGCGTTCCAGCATTGCGACGGCGGCACGCTGATCCTCGACGAGATCGACCGCCTGACCCCGGTGCTGCAACAACGCCTCGCCGAAGCCCTCGACAGCGGGATCATCCGCCCGGTCGGCGCAAGCTACGGCTTCCGCGTCGATGTGCGGCTGCTGGTGACAAGCAATGTCGGGCTCGACCGGATGGTCGAAGCGGGCCAATTTGAT